>Ga0209636_10005794_pt1 | contig 12620 bp, 6 predicted proteins | sample DeeMarSWOR152_54_FD_187464 | JGI IMG/M metagenome (GOLD analysis project Ga0209636, IMG submission 187464) | Marine sediment microbial communities from White Oak River estuary, North Carolina - WOR-1-52-54 (SPAdes) (version 2) | ecosystem: Environmental > Aquatic > Marine > Intertidal zone >...
CCTCTTCATTCCTAAAAGTTTTCCCTGATAATTCTTCATGGTGTTTGAAAGCCCTCTGATGCGGGAGAGATGCTTCAAGGCAATTGCTCGATCCTTCTCTCCCATTTTTTCCATCACAGAAATCTGCCAGGAATACCAATCCGCGACCCATGGCATTCGGATTTCTTCCTCATAAGCCAAGAAATGTGACGTCCGGTGACGGAAGGTTCTCCCAGGATATCCAAGAAGAAAAATAAAGTCCCCTTCATTGACTCCTTTGGGATTTATCTGCAAATATTTTTTGGGGTGATACGGAATATTTTCTTTCGAATATTCAGATGAAGTTCCGTCAGGCGCCACATATGCTCTCAAAAAAGAAAAATCTCCTGTGTGGCGCGGCCACATCCAGTTATCTATCTCTCCACCGAAATTCCCTATGGAACGAGGAGGAACATAAACCAAGCGGATGTCTTTCAAATAGGTGTACATAAAAAGCACATATGTTTTGCCGCTGAACATCTCAGCCACCTCAGCCCGTTTACCTGGATTTTTTTTCTCTGCTTCAGCCACAATCTCTTTCATCTTTCGTTCCACGGCCTTGGTCCGTTCGGCAAAGTCCATGCCTTCTTTGACAACACTCAAAACCTCGCTGGAAACATCCCTGTAAGATTCTGTAATGCGCGCGGATAATCCTCGGGCTGGAATTTCTTCTGATCGACTCCGAGCTTTAAATCCCTTTTGGATGTAATCCTTCTCCTTTGTGCTTACAGCTTGTACAGACCCGTAAGCCACATGATGGTTGGTAATGATGAGACCGTCCTTTGAAACAAAAGAGCCAGTGGCCCCAACCTGGACAACAGCTTGAATAAGGCTGAGCTTATCAGGGCTGAAGATATCTTCTGCTGCAATATCCAATCCTTTTTCCTGAAGGCCAAGTTTGTGTATTTCACTTATGGGCCACATCCCTTCATCTGCAGAGATTTGAATCCACAGAAGAATCAGGGCTGTCATGATGGCAACTGCAAAGTACACATGTTTCTTCATGCTTTTCTCCTTTCCTTCAGCATATGAATGCCATTTAGGTTTCCTGAACTCAATTGGCGAAGTATCCCTGGCGGTGGATCACCTTATAATCTTTTTCCTTTATTCTGACGGAGATCTCTCTGAATTTCCCGTCTTTCTCATAACTCCGGGGTGAATAATACAGGAGATAATAATTTTCTGAGGCATCAATAGCTTTTTTGAACAAAGCCACTGCATTGGCCGAACTATCTATAAATCCTCCAGTTGCCTCAGCCATCTCTCTAAAAGCACCATAGATATCTTCGGATCTCTCCTGAAAGTACACTCCATTTATATGTTTGATCGGAGGTGTGAGAAACAAAAAATGGATCGAGATTGAGGAATCTGCAAATGCCTGTTTGACCTGATTGACATCGAATGAAATATTTCTGTGTGATGTTTCCGCCATACGATGAAGTCCGCGAAGGATGTGAGGGTGATCTTGGTATTGAGCTACAAATTTATTAAAAATATGAGGCTCTATTTGGGGGATGCTTTCCCTCTGATAAATCAGAAAAACATACTTCTGTCCATCATTGTTCCTTAAGATTTTAGCAAAATCTAAAAGCTTCTGTTGATCCACTCTCCTGAGCTTCTCGACTCTATCCAGAATGGTTTGATATTTCATGAGTTGCTTCTCGAGGGGCATCCAATTATATACGCCAGAAACGAACTCATCCATTTGCTGAGAACTTTTGCCTAACTCATCTATGCCAGCTGTGGACAAAGACTTGGCAAGACCAATAAGCTCTTGGATCGCTCCCCTGTATTCTGAATTCCCCACCATGGCTTCCTTACGTAAAAGTTCTTTGAGCTGTCCAGACATTTCCGTCCTTGTCTGATACTCCATCACTCTGTTGCGCAGCATGTAAGTTCCCATCGGAGTAACGATGATAAGATTATCCCCTGGTACTAAGACATGTTCATGGAAGTAATCTATCGCCTCCCCTATTTTTGGAGTGTATTCAGATATTTCAAAGAAAAGAAAAAAGGTTCTGGTGGTCGCAGGAGAAAATCTTCTTTTCTCCTCGCTTCGCTCAACGGTTTTCTTTTTGACTAGATAGACAGCCTCAATCTTTTGAGGAATACCTTGTTCAAAGATTTCAAAATCGTCAATTATCAAATTCTCTACGAAATTCCCGTCTTGAAAAACCCTGACAGGAATTTCGATATTGATGACAGTGGATTCTTCAGTTATTTGTTGAGCAAAGGTAGCGACTGTTAAAAGACTGCTGCACAGAAGGAGGATAAAGCGTCTCATTCCAGGCTCTTCTTGAATCAATAGCACAGAATCAAGATGAAGTCAAAAAACATTTGGAGGATGCTTCACCTATCAATTTTTCTTGTCTTCTCTTCTCAGCGAATCTTTTGACCTGATAGACGAAGGCTTCCAGCTTCGTATTTTCTGAAGAAATATCTGAACCGCTAAAGACTAATGTCGGCAGAGGGATATTGTTGAAATCCCTTTTTATTTGAATCGAGATCGCTTCTGAGACTGTACCTAACATGCAGTTCATGCAGATGACATTGATGATGCCATCAGCACCTCGCTTGGCATAGTCCACCATTTTGGCAATATTCAGGAGCAAAATGCTGTTGTTTTCTGGACTGATGTAGGGCCGGGAGAATTCAAGAATGCTTTTATAATTGGGTTCCGAGATTCGGGCCAGTGCTTGTTTGAAGCCCTTTTTTATCTTCCAGGTTTCAATATCCTTCCTGATGTTCAGAATTTCCATTGCAGCGCATTCATGATATTTTTTCTGTCTGAGTTTGCGGGAGATCGACCTTCGTATTGAGAAATCAACATCGTCCACACGGAAGGGTGCAGGCCACACTTCACACCCCAGTTTCTCCAGTCTACGAAAGAGATCATGGTTGACCACCGGATGCTGCCTGGTATAAATATCTCCAGCAATTCCTACTATTGGTCTCCACTCTCTTTTCACTTCGATCGCGTCCAGTCTCTCCACACATCTTTTCCATCCAGCATCAAAGGACCCATTAGCCAGACTCTTCTCAATGTCCTCGAGATTCGTCTTGTGGACTCCATCTGTCTGTCCTTTATAAACTTCATAAGGCCTCCTCTCACAAGCCGCCTTAATGAGCAAATCCACAGCGACGAGACCTCGCCATAACAATTTAAGGCCTGGAATGCCTAAGATTTTGAAAAGGGTATCAGAAGAAGGAGCTAAGACCTCAAGAGAATCAATCCCCATATCTTCCAAGAGATAATTCATCCCTTCCCCGTACTGGGCTAAAAGACAGATGTTTTTTGTGCCAGGGAAATAATAGACTTCATCGCCTTTTCTCTCTGTGCGTGTAAACTTGACCAAATCGCCGGCAAGGATGGAATAAGCATGACATTCCTTACCAGAACTGTAATGCTCGCCTAATGCAAAGGATTGAGCATCTGGCAATGGAAGAACTTTGGTGTCTATCCCGACTCCTTTCATGGCTCCGGAAAAAGCAATGGCATGATCGGCAAAATAAGGCAACACAAACTTCCGTTTCTTGTATTTGTCAACTTCGATATCCCTCTGACTCCATCTCCGAAGCACAGAAATGTGACTTTTTTTTGACGAGGTTTGCATTTCGCGTATCTCATCCAAGAACGCCTCGAGCCGAGTGACCAGCCCGGCTTCACCTCTGTGTTCATCGAACTCAAGAAACAGATGCGGTTTATCTTCCAATATTTTCGATAGATGTTTCATCGTGAACGCATCGGGTCCACACCCAAAATTGGACACAATGATCGGGAAGATCTTCTCCTTTTTCTTGCACCAGATAGAGGCTTTGATAATCTGCTGATTATAGCGCCATGGGGGCATACCGGGCCATTGGGAATAATTTTTTTCTTCCAGACAAATGAAATCCATCGGGAGAGAGACGACATTGAGTTTTTGAAGATGTCTGCCCAGGCTCAGATTCAGAAAAGCATCATGAATATTGTAGGGTTTTCCAAGGATCATCCAGACATCTCTCTGGTCCCTTTCACATTCTTTAAGGATCTCGTTTCCTCTGAATTTCAGCTTCTGTGAGAATTCTTCTTGGGCGAATAAGGCCTGATAGAAGGCCTTACTGAACTCGTCCTTTTTTCTCTCTAAGGTCTTTCTCACAAGAATCATACCCTCATTAAAATCCTCAGCACCGGAATTCAAGTTCACACACGACAGCAGCAACTTTGTATCGAACGCGGATCTGAGCATGTAAGGAACATGTTCACAATACGGACAAAGATAATGACATTTCTCGGGATTCTGATGGAGATCTATCACGGAAGGGAAAAAAATGTAATCCACTTCTTCTTTTTCAAACCATCGGACATGACCAAATGCAACTTTTATAGGGAGACATGTCTCAGCAGGCAGTTTTTTTAATCCCATTTCAAGGATTTCCATGTTTGTGTTTGGAGAAAGACAGACCTCACATCCTAAATGATTGAAAAAAGTAGTCCAGAAGGGCAGGTATTCGTAAAGAAAAGAGGTTTTGGGTAGGCCTATCCGAAGGATGGGGGAGGATGGATTTTTAATATACTCTGCCAAAAGGGCTTCTCTTTGTTCAAACGGATTGGAAACACATTGATTTCTCACACCGGAGCACTCTGGACTTTCTCTACGGCGTGACACGTCCTGCTTGGATGAATACCTTTCGCATGTATCTCCAAAATAGATACTTTTTCCGTCAAAATTGACACGATTGACCTGACATCGATTGCTGCAATGATTGCACTGAAAACTAGTAATCGAATAGGGCTGGCTGATTCTCTTTTCGATCAGGTTTGTTTGAGATACGGCTCTTTTCCCCTTTTCAATCACATTTTTCGCGATCAGGGCAGCACCGATCGTGCCAGATATTCGATTATGAGGGTGAACACGAACAGGCATTTGCAACAGAAGAGAAAATGCCCTGACCACAGAGGGATTAGAGGCTACCCCACCTTGAAAAACGACGTTCTTTCCTATGGATCGATTTGCCACCACTTTTTCTAGATAGTTCCGAGCAATCGAGTAAGCTAATCCTGAACTTATGTCTGGGACTGATACGCCCTGGCTGAGAGCATTTACCAATTCCGTATCCATGAACACGGTACATTGACTGCCCAAGTCACAGGGATTCTGCGAGCATGCCGCAAGTGAGGAGAACTCGTTCTCGACATTGATACCAAGATGGGCAGCCTGCTCCTCGAGAAAGGATCCTGTTCCTGCCGCACAGATTTTATTCATAGTGAAATCAAGGATTCGGCCATCCTTGACTCTGACATATTTCGAATCCTGACCTTCTATCTCGAAGATCGTGTCCACATCGGGAAAATAATGTTTTGTTCCCACAAGCTGACTGGTGATCTCGTTGTGGATCACATCTGCTTCAAGAAACTTCCCAGCAAGATAGCGGCCGCTCCCTGTCGCTCCCACGCCGAGTATGTCTATCTTCCCCTTGCATTTTTTTAAAAGTAAAACATAAGCTTCTCTGAGCACTTCTAAAGGCTGCCCTCTCGTGGGCAAGTAAATCCCAGCAAGGACCTCTCCTTCAGGGTTCACCAAAGCCAAGTTCGTGCTTACAGATCCTACATCCACGCCAAGATAGCCCCGCAAAACCTTCCCTCCAGATGGAGAAGGTTCTCCTTGACTTGCCTCCTTAAGTGAGCCAAGGGGAACAAGTGCGCTTTTTTCTTGCAATTTTTTGAGTCTTAAAATTTTTAAAAGACTTTGTTCATCGGAGATAACATTTTCCCCACCATATCTCAATGCACATCTTGCAGCTCCCAATGCACAGGTCAAAAAAGGAGATTTGGAGACAATGAAATCGTGTTGGGTGATCTTCAAAACTTCCCTAAAGGCACGGATGAGTCCCTTGTTTTGAGCACTTCCGCCCGTAAACAACACGGGTAAGACACAATTTCGACCTTTAAGTATGGTGGCCACGAAATTTCGTGCCAGAGCAAGGCAGACTCCATAAGCGATTTCTTCAACCGGTGTTCCCTTCTGCTGGAGGTGAATCATATCTGTTTTCGCAAAGACACTGCATCGTCCAGCAACCGTTGCCCCTTGAACGGCTCTCATGGCAAGATCAGAGAATTCTTCGATGCTGGTCTTCAGCCTTAAGGCCTGTTGTTCCAGAAAAGCTCCAGATCCGGCCGCACATCTCTCGTTGAGAGAAAAATCGATGATTTCTGACTCGGACTCAGATGACGAATGGTTGTCCAGATGAAGCCATTTTGACGACTGCCCTCCGATCTCTATGACTGAATTTGCACCCGGGTACTCCAAAGAGCTTCCCAAAGCAAGACAGACAATCTCGTTGAACGAAGAAACTTCCTTGGGGAAATCAAATATCTCTCTGCCACATCCTGTTACACCAATTTTCAGAGAAAAGGCTCTTCTGGCTCCTATGAATTTTTTGACCAGGGCTCTGACCACACCAGCTGGATCACCCTTGCTCTGAAAATCTCAGTATCAATCAGACGGAAAGACTCATCCAGAAGCACGGCCTTGCAATTGACCGATCCTATATCAAATCCTAAAATCATTTCCGCTCTTGCATGATCACCATAAGCATCTCTTTTCCGTGACAGACTCGAAATCAGTCAGGCAAGCAGAGGAGGAACCCATCCGGAGGCGACCGGGCATGAAAGCAAGCTTTCCTGGCAGGCAGGGAGAGCGAACCGCGGGCTGACGAATCGGCTTTCCTGACTGTTGTTGCATCGGGGTTTTGAAGATGCTTCCATTGATCATTTACCCTTCTTCATTTTTTGTGGCATGACTAAAAAACATTTGTCTCAATCAAATTATTTCAACATCTGTATAAAGTCAAGGGCCACAGTATAAATCCATTTCTGAAGAAAATGAGAGAGGATCGTCCGCCCTTTTCCACTTGACGGAATAACGATTGAAGTTATATCTTATCATCTTAAAATCATGTTAAATCTTGAAGCCTAAAGAAAAAATGTCAACTGTGAGAGGCGAAATATGACAGAAACACTGACTCTGGAAAAATTGCAAGAGTCTGTAGGCAAAGAAATCGGCTTATCAGAGTGGATGGAAATTACACAGGAGAGGATCAATGCCTTTGCTGAATGCACTGAAGACAGACAATGGATCCACATCGATCCAGACAAAGCCAAACATGGACCTTACGGCACGACAATCGCTCATGGATTCCTGATCCTTTCTCTCTTGGTCCATCTCACATCTCAGATCAAACTCTTCCAAAAAGGAATTCAGATGGTGACAAACATCGGCTTGAATCATGTCAAATTTTCGAATCCGGTGCGGGTCGGATCTCACATAAGGAATCGGGCGGTGCTCAAAGAAGCGACAGACAGAGGAAATGGGAGAATCCTGGTTACAGTGGAAAACACCATTGAGATAAAAGGAAGCGAAAAGCCAGCCATGGTTGCCGAAGTCTTAGCGTTACTTCTAATTTGAAAGCACTCAAGGAGTTTTTCATTTGAACCTCGACTCGGTCTTGGGTCATGACATATTTATATGGGTGGTCATTCCTCTTCTCATCTTTTTCGCCCGAGTGCTAGATGTCTCGCTCGGCACGATGCGCATCGTTTTTGTCTCAAGAGGACTGAAGTATTTGGCACCGGTGGTGGGATTTTTTGAAGTCATCATATGGCTTGTCGCCATCAGAGCTGTGATGCAGAATCTGAATAATATCGTTTGTTACATCGCATATGGCGGAGGATTCGCAACGGGGACATATATTGGGCTGATCATCGAAAAAAAATTGGCCATTGGCAAGGCCCTGATACGGATCATCACTCAAAAGGATGCAACTGAATTGATCAGTCATCTCAGGTCACAAGGATTCGGCGTTACAAACATGAATGCAGAGGGAAAGGACGGAAAAGTCCATGTTATCTATTCTATTATCAGGCGAAATGATTTTGAAAATATCACAAACGCTATCCAGAAGCTAAATCCCAGAGCATTTTACACGCTGGAAGACGTCCAATATGTTAGCGAAGGCATTTTCCCACATAGTCGACTTCACCATTGGAGAAAACCTCTTCTCGGTCTTTTTAGATTCTGGAGGAAGGGAAAATAGGCTGTCTTTTCATATCTCCATCCGCAGTTCCTCCTAATCCATTAACCAAATATGCAGCTTTCGAGTATAATGAACTTGAGTTATTCATAAACATGAGCATTCTGAAAAAGGGGATAGAGTCAGAGGGTGTGAAATCGGGTATTTGGAACGAATCCCCTGATCTCCGGGTTATGTTTGAATAATTCAGGAATCCGAGGATTATTGGAGTAGGTTGGGTCTGCTCTCCCGAAAGGTAAAAAATGCCGATATATATAAAAATTCTTTTAAAAAAGTATTTGTCGGAACTTACAGCAATATCAGGATCTCTTTTTGATATGCTGTAATAATAAAAAGAGTCGGCATTTTTTATGAATAGTTCAGGTTAGTCCTGTGAAAAAGAAACTGAAAAAAGCTCTCATCATCCTTGGCAGTATCTTTCTCTTTCTCATCTTGGTGTTGGTTTCGGCAGTTCTTCTTTTTTTCTACCATAAACCACTTATCAAAGGGCTCCTGGAGAAACAGCTCACCAAGAGAACAGGAATCCAAGTGACGATTGGTAAATTGGATTATGAATTGTTTCCCTTGAGGATCGAAGCAGGATCAATAACCTTTTCCACAAAGCTGGAGGAGACGGAAGTGAATGTCTCTGTGGCAAAGCTCATCGTCAGAGGAGACGTTCACCGGATTCGGAAAAACCAGAAACCGTATTTTGATTCTGTCGAAGGCACAGGAGTTCGGATTCGCGCTCAGGTCAAAAAAACAAGGAAAAGAATCTTGATTGAGGACATCATCCGTGGCCTGTCTTCTGGGATGAGTTATGTCCGGCAGATAAGTCTAAAAAATTCTTTTCTTGACCTCATGTTTTCGAATCAAAGAATTAGCCTCCAAGATATGGATTTTGCTCTATCCCCTGCACCGGGCCGTGAATCCTTTGCTTATGAACTCATCTTTCGGAAAGCAGAAGTCCTTATACCGAATCCAAAAATTGGATTTCAAAGTATGGTCCAAGGATCTGGGGCTTTATCGCTCCAGGGATCACCACAAATAAAAGGAGGATTCTCTTTCAGGGCAAATCATTTCACCTTCCCAGAAAGAGAAGTCTCTTTCCAGGAAATCGATTTGTTTTTCAATGGCGAATTTCAGGTGGATGAAAATATTCTCATCGTTTCCGATTTGAAACTCGACTTTCCTTCCTATGTGCATCTCACCTGCCCGCTAACCGTTCTATTCCAGGATGATTCCGCATGTTATTTTTATCCAAGAATCCAGGTTGATGCCTTAGGCACTGTTTTTTCTCTTGTCAAGAAATACATTCCTTATCCAGTTGAGGGTATTGAAATGCACGGCAGCATGTCCATGGAAGGAGAAGGCCAAATCTTCCCAAAACGGGCAACAGAAAAGGTAACCATCAGCGGCAAAGTTCACTTACATCCCACACGTGTTCAGTACAAAACATCTCGATTTGCACTTGATACAATGCTGTCTGGAAGTCTGAGACTGGATGATTTTCCCCAAAATAGGAATTTATCTGGCAGGTTAGAAAGCTTCAATGGCAGGTATTCACAAAAAAATCTCGAATTGAGTGGACTCAGTCTAGAAATGCCATTAAGCTTCTCGAGCAAAACCTCAAAGGTCAATCTCTCCCCTTTGGATGCCCGGATAAAAACTCTCACTCACAGCTTCCAAAACAGAGAAATCAAGATGGATAACTTTGTTTTCCAAGGAAGCGGGATCCTCGATCTTAAAAAAAAATTCATAGCTTTCTCTCCAGCAAAAACCCAATGTCCACCTTTTCCAGCTCTTCACATCACAGCCGGAGTTGATCTCAATTTTGGAGGGACGAAATCCCTGTCTGTGAGTGTTTCGGATATGAGTATCCCAGTTCTTCTGGAATTTTTTTCTCCTTTTCTCCCTCAACAAGTCACTGATTGGGAGCCAGACGGGTTGTTAAGCCTTCAAATTGAAGTCCATAATTTATTCCAAAACAATAAGGAAGTCTGGGATGTTACGGCCGAATTGGAGACCTCCGGAGTTCAATTTCATGATCCTTCTTTTTCACTTGCCGGAGAATCTCTCAAACCAAACTTGACCTTTAAGGGGAAACTTAGTCCTCCTTTGGAAGACATTCCATTTTCTGTAACATTTCATCTCTCACAGGGAGAGTCTCTTTGGAGAGAGTATTATGTCAACTGGAACAACATGCCTCTTCAAGGAAAGATCAGTGGACAACTTCATGTTCCCCAGAGGAAACTCACGGGACTATCGGTAGAGGCATCCATTTCTGATTTCGCCAAAATCACCGCAAAAGGTGACCTTGAGTTCCAAGAATCTCGTTCTATGGACATTTCCATGGCTGCATCGGAGCTGCAACTTGCCTCCTTGTATTCTTTTTTTATAAACAGAGATACCGGTGGGCAAGCACCCATAAGTATCACAGGCGAAGCAGAGAGCTCATTCGATGTCAAAGGGAGAAAAAATGAAATTTCAGTCAATGGATATCTCGAAATCAGGAATGCATCGATTACTGGGAGGGACAATGACTTTTCCATAAAAACGATAGAGGCCACTATCCCCTTAAACTATCGCCAGAATATCAATCTTACAAAAATTGAGGCTTCCCAGCCAGAAATGGGATTGTTGTCACTCGCAGACATCCATCTGCCCGACTTGGATCACTTCTCTTTGAAGCTCGATATCTCCTCTTACCAAAACAGATACACGATTGCCCCATTTCAAATAGAGATTTTCGGAAATAAGGCTTCCATCGGAAAGACCACTCTCGAACTCTTTCCCAACCTGAAAAGTTTTAAATGTCTCACCTCTTTGTCATGGAAGGATGTCAAATTTGCGCAGCTCCCGTTTCAATCAAAACAGTACCAATTGCAGGGAAAGCTTTCTGTCAATCTTCCTCGAATCGAAATTCAACCTGATCACGTGACAACAGAAGGGGACAGTGAAATCGAGGCTTTTGGCGGAAAGATCACCGTCAAAAATATCCAGGCGGAAAATCTCTTCTCTAAATACAGGGCTTTTTCCGCTGATGTGCGGTTTGCTGATTTAAACCTCCAGAAAGTCACTGATTTGATTCCTTTCGGCCGTGTAACAGGGATCATAAACGGAGAAATCAATGATTTGATCATCTCTTATGGACAACCCGAGCATTTTATTCTCAGATTAGAATCAGAGAAGAGAAAGGGAGTTCCCCAAAAATTCAGCCTTAAGGCTGCGAATGACCTCGCCATTTTGGGAACAGGTGAAAAAACTCAGTTTTCTCCGGACTCAGGCTGGACTCGGATCGTAAACAGTTTCAATTACAAAAAGATCGGTATTTCTTGTGCTCTCAGAAACGATATCTTTACGTTGAGAGGGACCATCCACGAAAGAGGAGTCGAGTACTTGGTTAAGGGATCATGGCTTTTTGGCATCAACGTGGTGAACAAGCATCCTCAAAACAAGATACAATTCAAGGACTTGTTGGGCAGGCTCAAAAGAATTGGCCAGACGCGGCAACTTCAATGACCGAACACAAAGAATTTGTTATAATAATGGCCGAAAGGAGCTTTGAGAAGGGGAAAATTATGAGAAAGTCACTCACTCTTTTGACAATGTTCTTCATTTTCTTTCTGTTTGTCATTTCTTGTTTGACCATCAACATCTACTTTCCAGAGGCAGCTGTCCAGAAAACAGCAGAGGAGATCGTGGATGAAGTTAGAGAATCAGAGGAAGAAAGCAAGAAAAAACTAGAGAAGGATGTCTCCCAAGCCTCCTTTTCTTTGATCCCAGTGGCTTATGCCCAACAGGAAGAAACTGTCTCCACTCCTAAAATTCGGGCTCTGAAGCAATCGCTCAGGGAAAAAGAACCTCTCCTTCTGCCATTTTTTCAGAAAGGAAATATCGGAGAAGGCAATGACGGATTTACCCACGTTAGGAATGAAGACAATCTCTCTATGAAGGAGAAGGCGGATCTCAGACGCTTGACTAAAAATGTGAACAACGACCGCGAGGATCTTTATCGTGAAGTTGCCAAAGCTTTAAATATTGACCAAAGTCAAATCCCAAGGATACAGAAAATATTTGCTAAGCGATGGATCGAAAACAGCCGCCCCGGCTGGTGGATTCAAAAAGAAAACGGGGAATGGGAAAAAAAATAGCTGCCTATCATCTCCTTTTGAATTTTCGCTGAGCCTCTTTAATGACCTTTATGGCCGATTCTCGATCTTCCCAGCCACCGACTCCTGTCTTTTTTTTCTCTAATTCCTTATATATAGAGAAAAAGTGCTCAATCTCTTTCAAAAGATGGGGAGGCACATCCGAAAGCCCCTTGATATGATTCCATAAAGGATCCATTACCGGAATACATAGTATTTTCTCATCAGGTCCTTTCTCGTCCCACATCCGAAACAATCCCACAGGTCTTGATTCTATCAAGCAACCAGGAAAAGTCGGCTCCCATACTAGAACAAGAGCATCCAAAGGATCTCCATCCTGAGCCAGGGTATTAAGGACAAATCCATAATCGCTCGGATAATGAACAGCAGAAAAGAGCA
>Ga0209636_10005796_pt1 | contig 12614 bp, 14 predicted proteins | sample DeeMarSWOR152_54_FD_187464 | JGI IMG/M metagenome (GOLD analysis project Ga0209636, IMG submission 187464) | Marine sediment microbial communities from White Oak River estuary, North Carolina - WOR-1-52-54 (SPAdes) (version 2) | ecosystem: Environmental > Aquatic > Marine > Intertidal zone >...
GTGTACTTTCCCTTCTTCTGGAAAAACTTATGGAGAAGCACACGAACAAAACCTTCAGAGAGATCAAAGAAAAGCTTGAGCCCTTGAGAGTCAACCGAATCGAGGTGTATGGAAAAGAGATCTACAAGAGGAATTCCATCAGTTCAGGGACAGATGAGGTGCTGAGCGACCTTGGCATTGAAAAACCCCCCAAAGTACTGGTGGATATATAGGCAAAAACGAGCCTCCGCAAAAGAGCGACTAAAACACTCTTTTTGATAAAAAGAAGCATTTTTCATCCTCCAATTTCAACGAATTTGAAGTGTCAAAGATGAGATATAGAAAAGTAAGTTGAGGATACTTAGCCACTGAATGCTCTTTCCTCTTCTCGATCCTTTTTTATCAAATTCTCAGATCGCTCATTATAGCTCCCATATCCACCGCCACCTGGTGTTTCAATTCTGATGATGTCACCCTGTAACAACTGGTAGGTTGTCTTCGATGGTAATTCCACAGGTTTTCCTTTTCTCACCAGTACATTCCTCCCTTTTCTTCCCTCTCCACCACCAAACAACCCATAAGGAGCGAATTTCCTTCGTTCACTCTGTATAGATACAGTACAATCTGTTAAAACCTGAATACTCCTCGCAATTCCCATTCCCCCTCTGTACTTACCCTTACCGCCAGAGTTAGCAATCAAAGAATACTCTGTAACCAAGAACGGGTATGTCATTTCCAGAGCTTCAATAGGTGTATTCAACGTGTTGGACATGTGCGTGTGCACCCCATCTATGCCATCCTTGTTGTACCGAGCACCCATTCCTCCACCAATGGTTTCGTAGTACGCAAAGGATTTTTCATCAACTGAACCGCCAATAGTCACATTGTTCATAGTTCCCTGGCATCCTGCAATCACTTTTTCCGGCACAATTTCAGAGAATGCTTTCAAGAGGACATCCACGATCCTCTGAGAAGTTTCCACATTTCCCGCAGATACTGCATGCGGATGGACTGGATTCAACACACATCCTTTGGGTACCGTTATTTTTACTGGTCGGTAACACCCCTCGTTAGGAGGTATCCCAGGATCTGTCACACATCTTACCGTATAATACACGCAGGATAACGTGACAGCATACACTGCATTGATATTACCCTTTCTCTGCTCATCAGTTCCTGTAAAATCAAAATGAAGATTATCTCCCACTTTCACAGCAACTACTATCTTTACGGGATCATCACTGATACCATCATTATCCATGAAATCATACGCAGAATACTCCCCTGTAAGAAATTCCTTAATTTTCTTTCGCATTCTCCTTTCTGAGTAATCCATGATCTCCTTAAAGGCTTCTTTCACCATTCTTAATCCGTACTTATCTGCTAACTCTTTTGTGCGCCTCTTCCCAATCTCACAGGCCGAATATTGTGCCTGTAAATCCCCTTTTCGCTCATCAGGGGTTCTCACGTTTCGTAAAATCAGTTTCAAAATGCCTTCATTTACTTTACCTTTTGTGTACAACTTCACAGGAGGTATGATTAACCCTTCCTCAAATACTTCCCTCGATTCCCCCGGCATGGAACCAGGAGCTTTCCCTCCCACATCTGCATGGTGAGCTCTGCACGCAGCAAATCCCAAAAGACCATTACAAAACACGGGGGCAATCAACGTGATATCTGGGAGATGGGTTCCTCCCCAGTAGGGATCATTCAAGACAATGACATCACCTTCTTCAAGTGTGAATTCTTTCAAGGACTCCTTTACTGACAAGGGCATAGAACCTAAGTGTACAGGTATATGCTCAGCTTGGGACACCATTCTCCCTTGATTATCAAAGACTGCACATGAGAAATCCTTTCTCTCTTTAATATTTGGTGAAAAAGCAGTTCTTCCTAGAGTGACCCCCATTTCTTCGGCTATAGATTGGAGAGAGCACCGCAAAATCTCTAACGTTACTGCATCCATTATTCCACCTCCAACAACAAATTCCCGTAGCTGTCCACGGTTAACCTCCACCCAGGGGGTACTAAAACGGTGGATTCCATCTCTTCAATGATGGCTGGACCTTTAATGGTATCTTTGTATTTGAGTATTTCTCTCCGGTAGACAGATGTTTTCACAAAGTCATCAAAGAATACATCTCTTGTTTCTTTTGCTTTCAGCTCCCCATTTGTTTTTTCAATCAATTTTAATTGAATTTTCTCCTGTTTCCCAATACCAACGACCCTGAAATTCACAAATTCCACTGGTGACGAACTATCTGCGTACCCATACATTTTCTGGTGAGCATCATGGAATTTTTGGACAGCGTTTTCTGCAGGAATCCGTAATTCGTAGGATTGACCTGTATATCGTGTGTCTATAAACTGCTGTAGCACCATATCATCTTCAGAGACTCCTTCTTTTCTCAAAACAGCTACTGCCTTTTTTTCCAGTTCTTCAAATACGTTATGTGTGTCTTCTTCTGGTCTCATTTTTTTGGTTAAAACAAATTCGTGCTTGATATCTGCCACCACCATTCCCAAAGCGGAGAACACTCCTGGGTACACAGGGATTAAAACCTTGGGAATGGATAATTCTTTAGCTAGTTCACACGCATGTAAGGGTCCTGCCCCTCCAAAGGCTAACAATACAAAATCTCTAGGATCATGACCGCGCTCTACGGATACTACCCGTATGCCCTGGCACATGTTGGCGTTAGCCACTTTTATGATGCCAGAGGCTAATTCCAGTACATCAAAGCCTGTTTTTTTACACAATTCTTTCATGGATTCTTCTGCAAGCTTCACAGATAAAACCATTTCATCTCCTAATTGTGTACCTAATCGGCCCAGGATTAGGTTAGCATCCGTTACAGTAGAGGTTATGCCGCCTTTACCGTAACAAGCAGGCCCAGGATCTGCTTCTGCTGATTGGGGACCTACTCGTAGAGCCCCACCTTCATCCAGCCAGGCAATGCTCCCTCCGCCAGCACCTATAGTGTGGATGTCAATCATGGGAATTCTCAAGGGATATTTCTCTATGGAGCCTTCCGTGGTAATGATAGGTTCTCCTTTTATCACGGATATGTCTGTACTGGTACCCCCCATGTCTAAGGTGATCAGGTTTTTCACGCTTAATACATTCCCCAGAAAATGAGAGGCGATGACGCCGCCTGCAGGACCAGATAATACGGTATTGACAGGCTTTTCCCGGGCAGAATGCGCGGTCATGACACCTCCTGAAGATTCTATCACCATTAAGGTGCTGGAAATTCTTTTTTCCAGGTTAGATAGGTATTTATCAATAACGGGCATCAAATAAGCATTTATTACAGTAGTGCTCATTCTTTCGTATTCTCTGAATTCTGGTAGTATGTCACTGGAGATACACACAGGTATATTAACCATGGACTTTATTTTCTGCTCGTGGACAGGATTAGCATAGGAATGAAGAAGGCAAACAGCAACAGATTCAGTTTCTTGTGGTAGTTCAATTCTTTCTTCTGTTAATTCTTCAATGATTTCTCCCTTGTGGTTAATTCTTCCCGATACTTCAATTCTCCTGTCCCGTGGAACTAACGGAGGAGGGCGATCCACAGAAAAATCGTACAACGAAGGCCTGTTCTGTCTTCCTATCTCTAGGATGTCTTTGAACCCTTTATTAGTGATCAAGGTGACTTTGGCCCCTCTTTTCTGTAATACAGCATTAGTTCCCACTGTCATGCCGTGGATTACTCTGGTGTACTCTTTGCTAACCTTGTTAATACCTCGTAACACGCCTTCTGCAAAGTTCTGCGGCGTTGTGGGCACTTTTGATACTTTGATTTCCCCTTTTGAGATGAAAACTGTATCCGTGAAGGTACCGCCAACGTCAGATCCGATGATCATAGATACTCCTCCAGGAGTCTTCCTAAATATATCTTCTCTTTTTTGTGAGCCAGTTTTAATGCACTCCACAAGGAGGCTGAATTACTTGATATCGCTGGAATGTCAAGCTCATCTTCCAGTTCATAGATGGCATCAAACGTTTTAAAATTGGTGCAGCTGATAAAGATGGCATCTGCCATCTTTAAAGATTTTGCCAGGTTGTACGCTGCTTCAGGTTCTTGTCTTCCAATTTCTAAATTGTTCAAAAGTCCTAATCCCTTTATGTCTTTGACTGTAAATCCTTTGGACTCGAAGAATGCTTTTTCTCTTTTGTTTATTTCATCTATGTAGGGTGTTGCCACAGATACTGTTTTGGCACCCAAGGTTTGTAGTGCAGATATGACAGCGCGAGATGTAGTAACTGCAGGTATCAAACTTTTCTTGAGGATTTCTTCAACATTTTCTATAAAACTGCCAGAGGTACACCCATAAACTATGGCATCGGGGTGGCAATCTGAAATTAGGGTTAAGGCTTTTGTGAGTTCTTCATTCATTTTCTTGAGAGATATTTCATCCACATTTTGAAGAGATATTCGTGTGGAATGAACAATAACGTAATCACTTAATTCTTCTTCCATGACCGTGTTAGAGGATGGGATGATCAAGCCGATGTGCATACATAAATTGTAAAGGCTCTCTTTTTAGCTGTTTGCCTTCTTGATACTCTTCAACTATTTAGTGTTTATCTCATTTTTGTTACACGTGTAACAATTTATTTCTTTTTTGATCATTTCATAAACCCTTTTTACTTGAGAGGATACAAAGTTTCTAGCACTCAACTCTTTGACACCTTTATCAGAAACAGCAATAGTTTGTAGGCTCTAGATAAGTTTTTAAGCTGAAAACCTAATTCAAAGAGAGAAACCGAGAATGGAGGTGAGAAAATTATGAATGAAAAAAATTCTACTCAAAAGTTGAAGCCTATAAAACAATTAGAAACAATGTACAAAGAACACTGGGAGCATTCAAGGCACTGTGAAAAAGAAATGTTTTGGTTTACCAACATCTATGTTGCTATTGTGACAGCCATTTTTTACTTCATAAGGAATACAGGTGGTAGCCACCAGACTGATTTTGGTCCAATTCTCATGCTTGCCCTCTATGGCCTTATTTTATCTGTGTTCGGGTTCATGATTGTGATTGCTCTGTCGCTGGGACATCATAATTATATTATGAACATAGTAACGATCTGCTATCGCTGGGACGTAATGGAATTCTACGCAAATCCAGGAAAACCCGTTTTTTTAAAGAGGGTTTTTCGATATCTCTATGAAATTACTAGTGCCCTCTTTGGAGCACTGCTTCTGTTTTATGTATTTCGAGCTTGGACCTTCCTTGCAGTATTTCGTGGATATCTGATCTGGCTTCTTATGTTATTTGCTATCATCATCATCTTTGCCGCCCTAGAAGGACTTTTATATCGACGCAAATGGAGTAAGCATGTTACGGAACGCAAGGATTTCGTGAAGACATTACGAAATGACACTGGGGGAATCTACCGAAAAGAGTGGGATATATGGTTTAAAAAGCCAGAATATTGGAAAGAGATAACACACAATGCCAGGGCAAGAGGGATCATCTAACTGCACAAAGAATGATGCATAGTGAAAAAACTCTGTCGGATATGCAGAAAACTCAGCTGGAAATATGAGAAGTTCTATGAGATACTATGCAGGAAGCCTCGGAAGAATGAAGCTAATCAAGATACATAAACAGGGGATTACCAAGCTCCTTCAAGAATCTTGCGACAGCAGACCACTGATTTAACCAGTGATTTACAGCTGACTATTTCACATTTGTTACACATGTAACAAAATTTCTCTTTTTCACTTTTTTCGCTATTCAAAGGATAAAAAGCTCTCTGACATATCTTTCCGATCTTCGGGATCGACCTAACCCTTCTTATGTTGCACCATTATCATTCATCTTCAACGCGATGCCAATCCTCCTTTATGTACGGAAATTTGAAAGTAATAGTCCGAGCTGGGGCATTTGAACGATTCATCATAGTGTGAGGGTTTTTCCTTGGGAAATATACCATATCTCCAGGAAAAAGGGTTTCTTCTCTCTTTTCCTCTTTCATGACGACTTCACCTTCCAAAACGAAGGTAATCTCATCAATTCCATCATGATAGTGGGTAGGCTGAATTCGTCCTAGCGGCATATCTGTTGTACCCACGCCAACATTGTTGATAGTTAATGAATCTACAAGATCAAAAATTGATCCTTTTCTTACCTCGCCATCGTAAACTCTCTCAGGCATGTCAGCTTTTCTGAAGATTTTCACTTAAGCACCTGATTTGCCACCGACAAATATTCTTATAAACATTCCTATCAGATACTACCTTCACGCTACATGAATCCATATCCGATCAGTGTTTCGTCTTTTTCTTTCAGTTTCTGGTACTCTTTCCATTCATCATCAGTCACAATATAAATCTCTTCTTTCTCGTAAGTGGGTCTGATCAGCTTCACCAACCCTTTATCCACGTACTCCTGTACAATATACTCCTTGATCTTCTCCAGGTGCTTTACCTCTCCTCTTAACACACATGCAAAGTTGAATAATTCCTTGAAATACCCTCTCTGGTCTCCTTCTTGCCTTCGGACCACCTTCTCACCTGTATTGGCAGTCTCATTTTCCTTTTCATTCTTTTTTTCCATCTTTCTGTTTATCACTTTTTCACCTCCTTACCTTGAATGTTCAGCCATTTCCATTTAGGAGATACCTATCCAGCTCCTAAAGGGGTGAAAGATCAAAAGATCGATTCTTCTGCAGCCAGTGGGCAGCAAGCCATGTCTCTATAGAAAGATTTATAACCACAAGACACATATAGATTATGGTGGTGAAAAGTGGCAAGAATGTCCACAGATCAAATGGAAGCCTATGCATATAAGTTGTACCTCTTGCTGATCGAGGAGGCCCGAATGCCTTTTGTAGAAATTGGGAAAATCATGGATATCAATAATAAGACTGCTGCCAAGTTCTACAGATGGGCCCTAAGAGAGGAACTGATGCTCCCTCCTTTTCTTAGATTGAATTCTTTTCCAAACTATCAGGAGTACGTCTATTTTTTAAAGTTTAAGGATACTACATCAGTTTTTGAGAAGTTGAAAAGCGATCCCAGAGTTATCTACCAGTCAGTGTGTGGCGGTGCTTTTGATTTAATGGTAATGGCCAGCGAAAAAATTGATGTTTCCACAGAAGAAGGGTTTGAATCAATATTCTTGAGCGGGTCCAGGAGTGATTTTATATTTAACAAAGTGGAAATAAAGTCCATGCAATTATATATTGATGAGTTCTGTCAGTTTTTGAAAAGTGGCAATTTCATCCGATCCAAAATTACCTTTCCTGCAAGAGGAGAACTGGTATGGAATGATCTGGACTGGTGCCTGTTTGACTTGTTGAAGTACGATGCACGAAGGAAGTATCTTGATGTGATAAAGAGGTTAAACCTAAAATCAAAATCTCTCTTCTACGAGCATCTTAATAAGGTTCTAGAGAGCTGCACAGTGTGGACACCCTATTTCCCAAAGCGTTATAAGAATTATAATGAATATTTCGTCCTTTTCAAGTCAGACCATGAGAGCCAGCTCGTTGAGAAATTGAAGGCAATACCTGTACATTGTCCGATTTTTAAAGTGAAAGACTGGATATATGCATATATTAGAACAGAAAAAGAACTTTTGCAGCTTGACTTTTTCAGATTGCTGAAACTGATACAAACATCAGGATTCATTGAAAAATATAGGTATTCAGTCCCGATTCTTTATTGTGATCGTGAGTAACCTATCCGGGGGTCGAGCCGCCACCATTGCCATCTCCGCACGGAGTAACATCAGGCTCTGTTAGTGACTCTGTTCGTTCATGAAGTTCTGCAGTATCCTCTGTGGGCGTACCTGGCTCATCTGCACAAAGACTGGCTGCTCCTCCGAAGAAGAGGAGTGCCACAATTAAAGCTCCTATGACTTTATTATTCATTTCTTCACCTCGTCTCCCATTATGAAATAGTACTTAAAAGCTTATCTTGAAAATTTTGGTTACAAATTGAACAATATGCATGCAAAAATTGTCCACCGATAGGTTTATATGACCAGATGTCTAAATGTATTACACGTATGCAATTTACGTGAGAGTATGTAAGGAGGGTTTACAATGCCAAGATTTGCTATATATTATGTTCCTCCTAAGGAGAGCGAATTCTACCGTTTGGGCTCCCAGATCGTGGGATACGATGTCCGAGCTCGCAAACTTGTAAAGCTTGGAAAAGATTTAAAGAAGCTTCTTGGTAGGGTTGATACAAAATGGGTGAAGCATGCCCGCCCTTTTGGATTTCACCTCACTATAGGTGACGCAATCGACTTTGAGGGGGACATAAAAGAGATAAAGCAGGATATAGAAAGAGAAATAGAGATCATACTGAATTGTTTTAACCCAAGCCATTGGTTTGAGTTGACCATGCGAAAAGAGAATTTTGTAACAATATACCGAACAAAGAGAGGAGATGCTATTGTCTTACGCTACGACCCTAATGAGTACCTTAAACTGTTTAGTACTCTCGTTGTTTCGCGCGTCAATACTCTTGGCACTGGCTCTGGCTTCCTGAAACGATTTAAAGAAGACCCTGCCAAATACTATCTCCATCACGGACACAGGATACTCAATTTTTATGCTCCGTACATATTTGATGATTACAGTCCACATTTTACACTCTTGGATCCCTATACAGGAAATGATCACGACAGATTGAGGCGCACTTTCTCCAAAATATTTCGACCATTTTCTCACATGTATCTTGACACCATCTGCTTGCTATTTCAGAAGGAAAGGGACAAGAACTGGGAAATCTGCAGAGAATTTGATCTGAACTGCTTTCCTAAACCTTTGTAAAATTGTTGTAGAGAGGATGAAAAAAATCAGTGTGGAAGTGAGAAAATATGAATGAAGAAAGCGTTAGCGTTAAATCTTGGTCTACTTTCCTTGCTTTGTCTCTTCCTTCTCATTCTTTCTGTTCTTGGATTCAGAGTGGTGATCTCCCAATCGCTGGGACATCATAATTATATTATAAACGTGCTAATGATCTTAGAGTGCTGGGGCAAAACAGGGTTCTTCAAAAATCCGAAAAAGCCTTTCTTTTTGAAGAGATCATGCCGGAAATTCTATGAAGCTACTATTGCTTTCTTTTTCACACTTTTTGTATTCTTCGCATTCTATGCAATCAAGGGCAAGGTCCCTGATACAATAACTTTCATACAAGGATCTTCTTCATTGTGGTATTCTCCTTCATTTATTTCTTCATTGAACATGTGCTGTATAAATATAAATGGAGTAGGTATTCCATGGGGCGTCGATTACTCATAGAAGCAATACGAAAGGGTGAGAAGAAATTCTATCGACCTGATTGGGATTTACAACTTGAGGATGAAGGATCAGACCTCTGGAAAGAGATAAACGATATACCCGGATCAGAGAAGCTTCAACCATTAAAAGAATCTAAGCCTTTGTAGAATCCACTGCCGCCAATAAATACACTAAAATTTTTTTTCTTTTAATTTATGATTCCATCCCAAAGATTCAAAGAATTTCTGGAGTTCTTTTTGAGGAAGGGGGCCATTGATTTTGAATCCTTGGAATGATTTGGGTCCTACCTGCGCGTCTTCTCGACCACTGTAGTGTACGGGCCAGACCTCTTTGGGTGGGGTTAACCCTTGCTGTTCCATGAACTGTAGGAATTGTACCAGTTCCACCACAGAGTTGTGCCTGGTTCCAGGTCTTTCAAAGACAGTATTACAGTCACACATGAGCAAGTCTATGTTGTTCAATAGTTCTCTTTCTCGAGAATGAGATAAATTCTGGGGTACACCTGGTTCATCAACCCATGGGGGAAAATCCCAGGCTGTGCATATCTTTTTGTTCATTTCTTTTAACTCAATTACCCAGATAACTGCTCCTTTAAAATGGCGTGAACTATCAACGGGGGTTACTGTTATTCTTTTTTTGAAGAGATCAAAGGATTTTAATGGGGTGACAGGATTTAATTGGAAGAATCCATTTTCCACTTCGTATGCAAAGCGAGTTTTGAGCATGTCCAGGGAGTCGTTTGAGCAGTGCACAGTAATTTCTCTTTCTTTGTACAGGTTGCTGGCTATCAATGATTTGGTCAAAAGTGGTAATTCTGCAATGTGATCATAGGCAGCATGGGTAATGAGTATGCTGTCTAGCCGTACTCGTTTTTCAGGAAGTTCTTGACAGATTTCTGCTAACCTTCTTGTGGTGCCTAACCCTGAATCAATAAGTAGTCCAAAATTATCATTTTCTGATTTGCAGTAGAGGTACCCTGCTGTATTTCCTTCATCTTTTTCATTGTATAAAGTTCCGAATCCTGTTAACTGCATTCTGTACGGCCATGCATTTGCTCTATTCAACTGGAAATATTTTGCTTTCCACATGGTATCCCTCTGTTTTTGTGTTTGTAGATCTGTAGATTTAAACTTAAGTATTTTGGTGGAGAGATGAAGGGGGAATATCTTATCGGTGAGTGTCAGTTTTGTTACACGTGTAACATCTTGATCAATTGTTTTACTCATAGATTGCGGGCACCAGACACTAGAGATTAGATATTCTAAAGCGTCCAAATTTGAATGTTTGTAAGAAAATATTTGACAATTAAGTTTTCAGAAGGTTCTTCTAAGTGGCTATTATGTGTACTTACTAGCTTGCCACTGAATGTTAAATATTTCGCAAATTCGATACGTTTTTAAGCTGATGATCCATATATTAACAAAAAAAATGGAGGTGATGTTATTCCAGAATCAGAGTCTACTCAACAATTGAAAGCAATTCTCAGACAGCACTGGGAGCATGCAAGGCATTGTGAAATCCAAATACTGTGGTTTACCAGCATCTATGCTGCGGTTGTAGCAGGTATTCTTGCCTTCATTGCAGAGACCTATAAAAATAATCCGCCAGACCTTGGTTCAACGCCTCTACTTGCTTTCTTTGGTTTCATTTTATCTGTAATCGGGTTCCTGATTACGGTTGCTCTGACATTTGGACATCATAATCACAAAATGAACGTAAAAATAATTCTCTACTGTTGGGACAAAATGGAACTCTATGTAGATCCGAAAAAGCCTGTTCCTTATAAGAGGGTGCATCGATGGTTCTTCGAATTCACTGTCGCTCTCTTTGCAGTGCTTTCTCTATTATTCTATGCATCTAAGGACTGGAATTCTCTTGCAGCATTCTGTGAACATAGGGGCTGGCTCATTGTGGCACTCATCGGTATCTTCTTTTTCATTGAGATACTATACGGAGTGACATGGAGAAAGCATTCTAGGGAACAAAAGCGCTTCATAAAACTACTACAGAATGACATTGAGGGATACTACCGAAAAAATTGGAAAGTTTTGTTCAGAGGCCCAGAATCTTGGAGAGAGGTGTTAAAAGCTGAAGAAGAAAGAAGGAAAGAAAAGAAAACAAATTAAGACGTTTCTGATCCTTTTTTACTTTTTTTCCTATTGAATAATCATATTCTTAATACAGAAATAACTTAAAGGTTTTAGGTAAGTTTTTAAACTGATGATCCATAAGAAAAAGAAAAAAAGGAGGTGGTTCTATCCCAAAATTAGAAGCAATTTTCACTGAACACTGGAAGCATGCTCGACACTGTGAAAATGAAAGACTCTGGTTTACCAATGTCTATGCTGTGGTTGTGGCAGCCATTCTGTACTTCATTGCAGAGATAAATAAAGATACCGAAACAGCTTCTGTTCCAATTCTTGCACTTGCCCTTTTTGGTCTTATTTTATCTGTACTTGGACTTGAGGTCATGATTGCTCTATCACTGGCGTATGAACACCATAAAACAGACATCATCATGATTTTTTACTATTGGAACAAAATGGAACTCTATAGACATCCAAAAAGACCAGTTTTCTTCGTGCGCGAACTTCGACGTTTCTATGAAATTACTATCGTCCTCTTTGCGGCACTTTCTCTGTACTATGGATATGAGGCTTGGGAACCTCTTGAGCTATTCCATGACCATCCACTCTGGCTCCTTATGATATCTGCCATCATCTTCATCCACATTGAAGGATTCTATAAATTGAGATGGGAACAATATTTTGTAGAAAGTTGGCGTTTCACGAGAATACTGCGAAATGACACTGAAAGACGCTACGAAGACTGGGATAAGTGGTTCACGGGTCTGGATTTCCGAAGAAAAATAATCGAAGATGCTGAAAGTAGAAAGAAAGAGAAGAAAAATTGACTTTATTTTTTCTTTTTTTATTGAATTACCATAATGATCACAATCTCGTTAACGTTCCACAAAAAACTATTCAAGGTGCAGTTAAGGCAGCAATACTCCGAATATTCTCTGATTGGCTTCCCTAGTATATCAATAGGTTTAACCTTTGAATTTCTACTCAAATTAATTTCAAATTTCTTAAGGCTACAAATAAAGAATACTCGCTCCTCCTCAAGGCTGTTATTATCATGGGTTGATAAGTAGAATCTCTCTTAATATTAAAATTTCTATTGTAATTAGAAAAAGTGCGAAATGTTACACATGTAACAAATTTTTCTTTTCCAGCTATACTCTAGAGTTTTAGAGATTCAGAAACTCCAAGATTTTCAGTATCAACAACCCACAGAAAAGTGTATAAGCAGGTATTACCTATCCCATACTACTAAGGTGATACAATGAAAACAGCGTTCA
>Ga0209636_10005797_pt1 | contig 12613 bp, 8 predicted proteins | sample DeeMarSWOR152_54_FD_187464 | JGI IMG/M metagenome (GOLD analysis project Ga0209636, IMG submission 187464) | Marine sediment microbial communities from White Oak River estuary, North Carolina - WOR-1-52-54 (SPAdes) (version 2) | ecosystem: Environmental > Aquatic > Marine > Intertidal zone >...
CGACCCTGCAACAAGCTATTATCTGAAATAAAATAGCTGCCGCTTTCGCCTTTTTCCAGCACTACAACTGCCGTAGCCAAGGAACGATGATCTCCTTTGTATAATTCCAGACGTTGTACTTCAAATTGAGCGTCATTAAAAGTGAAATGGCCCACCAACGAATCCATTTCCACCAATTGAAAGCGAAGTTGTTGCATCTGAAAATTAAGTTCGGCATGAGGATTATCCAGATTCCCAGAAAAATCCAGATAGAACTTAAGCAATCCACCTATATCTGGGGATTCCTCAACCAGGGTTTGTATCTTCCCGAGGTCCAGTTGTTCTCCAGCCACTTGTAAGGAGAATCTATCTGTTTCCTGCAAACCGAACGTAGCGGTTAGGTTTCCGACCCCGCGGATATCGGCCAGGCTATCACCTAATTCCTGTTGCAAGTCTGATACGTCCTCTCCGAGTTTGTGACGTCCCGGACGGATCTCGAGCAACGCTATTTCACACTTCCCTTTGGCAGACGCTATATGGAACTCGCCGCTGGCTTGAATTAGAAGAGAATCTCGCAACAGCTGAGCGGATAAGAGGTCTATTCGTTGACCATCAAGCCCCACCTGGATCAAGCCTTCATCGAACCTCATCTCCCCGTATCTAATCTGAGTCATATTGATAGTCAATCCGCCGCTGAGACTATCTGCTGGGCCGCTGGCGTGGCCGCAATAGGTAATTCCTCCAGCAATGTTCGAAAGATGGAAGGGCGGCTTAAGTGTATCAATAGGATCTAAATTCCCAGCAAAATCAAGATCGGAGACATGGGCCTTGCCACTCCGATAAAGAATATGGGCTCTCAAGCTATCGACCGGGAAATTCTGGTATCTGATCTCTTCAGCTTTGATCGTTACGGCAACCTCAGGTGACTCCAGCTTTCCCTGGATAACTCCCTGGATTTCCATACCTCCAGTTAGTTCAGAGACATTTACCAAGCCGGCCAGAGGCTCCAGTTGAAATATCTTGGCTGAGAATTGTCCTTGGAGTTGTTCGCCGTCCAATTTAACCTCAGCGGACACATCAGAGTTCTCCTGATGAAACCAAAAGTTAGCCAGACTTCGTTGAATGATCAACTTGGTGGAAAAATCGGGTAGGGATTTGGAGTGGTACTTCCCCTTCCTTAGATTAATCTCTGCGAAGAGACTCAAACTCCCCGGATCTTGGAGCGGTCCAGATACCGTTAGCTTACTGTGGATTTTGCCCTTATACGGGGAAGCTTCGTTATACAGGAATTGCCAGACCTCACTTAAATCAACCTCGTCCGCTGATACCGATAGTTGGTGAGCAAAAAGGCTATCGGGCGAAAACCTACCCTCACCGGAAATGTTTCCGCCCAAGAGCTGGAAGCTCAACTGATTTAGGCTGACTAAGCCAGATTCCAACTTCGCCTTCATGAATCCTTTGCGAACGCGAATTTCAGCAATATTCAATTCAGGAAAATCCAGCTGCATACTCAATTTGGGTTGCTCTAAGGATCCCTCCACATGCAAAGCCAGATCTATACCTCCCTGAATTGAGGGAAGCTTATGGGGAAAACGCTCACCGGCAGTTTGCAGTAGCAAACCAGGGTTTCCTTGTAAAGTAAAATCACCATTAATTGATGAATACTCAGCGTTTTGCAGAAGCTCCACATTCCCCCTAAACTCCAGGTCCGGTAAAAGCACTGAGAGTGAATCCAATCGTAATTGCTGGGCACTCCAGAGTCCGTCCAGATAAATGCTTTTTGCCGTTAATGGAATCCCCTGGTACTCTATTAAGCTCGAATCCACCTCAACATGATAGAGATATGTTTCATTCTCCCGATATTCGGCGGTGAAGTTTAAATTATGTAGTGACGCAATCATTGGAACGGACCCATCAAGATACCGTATTGTGGCGTTTTTTAAAATTGCTTTATTCAATTGAAAGGGAAAGGAGAATTGCGAGGAATTGCTATCTGGTTTTTCATTTGAATTCAATAATGGAACATTGTATAATCCGGAACTATCTCGTCTAATAGTGAGGAATAGGTCATCCAAGTTCAGAGAGCGAAGGGTAAGCCGACCCCAGAGCAGATCAATCAGACGATAATGTATTTTGGCGTGACCCAAGTTCAAAACGGGAATCGTATCCCCGTATTGTATCTGAGAAATTAGAATATTTTGAGCTTGAAAGCGCGACAAAAGATTAGTTTCCAACATCCCAATCTGGACATCCTGTCCTAAGAGATCTCCCAGTTTTGCTTCTACGATTCTTTTGATTATTTTCTCACCCGGACTCAGGGTAAGGAGGACAAGCAGAAGCGAAAGCAGCGCTAAAATGACCAACATTCCTGTCGCCAACCAACGGAATACCCGCCTTTTTATCGACCTCTTTTTTTTCATGCATACACCTGAGGGGAATTAACCCGATAGTCTGTCCTTGAAAGACAAGACCATGGGAAATAGGCTTTAGATTTTTTTAAGAAACAAAATCTCATATCCAACCACCAGTAATACGAAAATCCGAGCTGAAAAGGACGCGAGATCCGTGAGTTCACTTTTCCTTTGGCCTTCCGGCACTAATCCCAGCTACGGCATATCCAAGAGCAAAGCCTATCAGCAATGTTAGAACTAAAAGAATGATACGGGACATGCTAATTTTCCAAAAGAATAATCGTAACGTAACAATCTGGGTATTCTGTAAGATCACTATCAAAAACGAAACAACTATGATGAGGACGACGATGTTCTTGAGTTGCATTGCGAATTCTCCCCACTGATTTGAAATTTCCTTGCTTAGCTTACTTCTTTTTGGCAATCACAACTGTGTTGATGGTGTTCCCCTCCATACTCTTTATTTTGATTTCAAACTTCGGTAACTTAATAATTTCTCCTTCTTTTGGGATTCTGCCAATCTTGTCCAGTATATAGCTTGAGATGGTATAAGGTTTTTTTTCTTCGGGTAGATTGAGCCCGCACTTTTCATTGATCTCGTCAATATCAGCCCTACCCTGCACAAGGTACGATCTCTCCGACATCCTTTTTATAAGGGGTTCGATCTTCTCGGTTTCATCAATGATTTCACCGACTATTTCTTCTAAAACATCCTCAAGGGTGACAAGACCCACATTAGTGCCGAACTGGTTTACGACAATTGCGATATGCTGTTTTTTACGCTGAAAGAATTTCAGCAGTGAATCAAGCTTTTTTGATTCAGGAACAAATAGGATAGGCCTAATGATGCTCCCCACGAGCGTGTCCTCCTCGCCAAGAATTGCTTCCTGAACATCCATAACATGTACAAATCCTTTAATATGATCAAGGTTTTCCTTGTATACAGGTACTCTTGCATAGCCCTTAGAATGGAATACATTCGCAATTTCTCTGATTTTGCTGTCAACTGAAACCGCGACGATTTTGTTCCGAGGAGTCATCACGTCTTTTGTTTCCAAATCATCCAGCCTGAAAATTCGGTGTATCATCCTTCTCTCGGCTTCCTTGATCTGGCCAGCTTTTTCAGCCACGGAAACAAAAGTTTGGATTTCATCTTCGGTCACCAGAGGTTTGGGTTTTTGACCTGAAATGTTAGTCAGCGCGTTGGTTAAACCTTCAAACAGGAAAATGACCGGGGAGAGAACTGTTTGCAGAAGCTGCAAGGGTTTTCCCACCAAAAGAGCGATTTGTTCGTTGTACTTTGAGGCAAGAGTTTTGGGCGTGATCTCGCCGAAGATCAATATGATCAGAGTCATTATGCCCGTTGCAATGCCCACAGCGTAGCTTTTTGAGATCTCATACACTATGGAGGTGGCGAGGGCGGATGCTCCGACATTGACCAGATTGTTGCCTATGAGTATGGTTATCAATAACCTCTGCGGCTTGTTTTTCAATTTTTCTACTGTTTTTGCACCCTTGACGTTTTTCCTGACAAGATGCTTGGCTCGGAGCCGGCTGAGTGAGAACAAGGCAATCTCCACACCGGAGAAGAAGGCTGACAAAAAGATCAGCATCACCAAGATTACTATCTTAGTTTGTGGTATCATATTTTTTCTCCCGCTTAGCCCATTTTCAGTGGCTCCGCCACACGGTCTCTGGAGCTTTAGGGAATCGTCGTTTCCGATAGTCTCTTCTTGACGCGGGGAGTAGCAGAGCCTTTGTGGTTTGATCCCCATTCGTTTTTTGTCCATGGTCCATTAGTCTCCCCACCTGGCACGAAAGCCTCTTGCATCAACGTGCACGAACGGGCCATGCTTTTCTGTCTTTTTGTACCTTCCCAATCCACCCAAAAATCTTACGTACCATGGTCTCCCGTACATGCCATCAATAATATCGTAGATTATACCCGCATCCCTATAGTCAATCTTGCCATCTTGATTAAGATCATCCATCACGTCGTCTTTCGGATCCTCGTCAATAAATATATCCGCAGCACCTCCATAGACGTGGCGGCTGTATTTCACGTTTCCGATCTTCCTGTTATAATAGGGGGTCCGGTATCCGCTCAGGATATTGAATGTATCGCAACGGTAACCCTTTTCGTTCACCTTTTCCAGAATGAGCTCCAACTTTAACAGCAGCCGTTCCCTCAATACAATATACTTTGGATAATCGCTTTCTTGCTTGCACAAGAATTGCTTTAGTTTGAAATGCGGGGAAACAAGGGTCTCCTCATTCTCTTTTGTTACCTCGATGAACCCTTTTGGCGGTTTATAGATGGGCAATTGTTTATATGGAATGGCGGGATACTTGCCGATTCTATAACCGCCGAGATACTCCCCTTTCAACTGGTTGTACGGAACCATGACAAAAACATTCAAGGTTATGGAATCCCCAGGTTGCTGGCGGAACATCTTGAGAGGATAGAATCCTGTCTCCTGTGGCGCTTGCCACTGCCACTTATTGGCTTCTATCTGAGTGGCCTTACCCGCTGACGCGTGTAGCACATATTGGCCTCTTTTGTCCTTATCTTGCACTTCAACTGTTAGTGTCTCCTGGGGAAGCACATATACGCCGATTACCCGGTAGGGTGAGACTTCGTCCTTAAACTTGACGGAGAACCCAGCTTTCTCGGGAGAGAATCCGGAGGCGTGAGCTGCTGCCAAGCTTTGAAAACAATAGATGAAAACGACTAAAACCTGAATTCGTATCCCGGGTTTAGAAAACCACTTCTCAAAGCTTCCCTCCATCTCAGTATCTCCTACTCAGTTTTAATAAGAAGAGGTGGTTTCTCTTGAAGTGCTTCGATCAGCAGTTTATCTCGACCATAGATGTCATTACGAAAATGAACTGTTCCGTCCTCATCCACCCACGCCGTCCAGTAAAGGAGGTGGATAGGAGTTGGTTCCGCCAATCTTACGGTTTGCTCCACCCCTTTATCAATTGTCGTCAATATCTTTTCGCGTGTCAATTTGGGATCGTCTCTCAAAAGATATTCCGCGAGCTCGATGGGTTTTTCAATTCGTATGCAGCCGGAACTGAAGGTGCGCACGGTTTTGACAAAGAGTTCCCGGGACGGCGTATCGTGGAGGTACACATCGAACTTGTTGGGGAACATGAACTTCACGCGACCAAGCGCATTTTGGGGTCCCGGCTCCTGGCGGAGTCTGTAATTGAAGTTCTTGGCGGTGACCGTCGACCAGTCGACGGTTTTCGGGTCAATCTCCTTTGTCTCCGCACCCCAGCCTTGGAAAACCTTAATATTTTCTTTGGTCAAATAGTCGGGATCCTTGCGGATCAGGGGCAATTTATCCTGAACGGCGATGCCCTGTGGGATATGCCAATAGGGACTCAGCACCAGATAGGTCATCCTGTCACTGAAGACCGGGGTGCGACGGTAATTTTTGCCCACTACTGCCCGCATGGTCATGACAGGTTGATCGTTTTCAACCACATCTAATTCGAAATTAGCGATATTAACGAGAATAAAGCGCTCTCCGAGATACTGGGGGAGCCAGCGCCAGCGCTCCATGTTTATCTCTATCTGACGAATGCGCTCTTCCACCGGTACATTCATCGCTGCCAAGGTAGCAGGTCCGACCATGCCATCAACATCCAGCCCATTCCGCCGTTGGAATGCCTGGACTGCCTCCTCCAAACGATCATCAAACAGTTCCCCATTATTAAGTTGCTCCTCGGCAAGGTCACCTGTGGTAATAAGACGGGTACGTAATGCCACAACACGTTCGCCGCGGTCTCCCTTTTGCATTCTAGGGCCATCAGGAACGGTGAACCAACCACCCTTAGCAGCAACACCTCGATAATGTGCCAGAGCTCGTTTCAGTCTGCCATAGCCCGGTTGTGGTGGAAGCAGCTTTTTCAAACCTTCCTCAATTTGGTTTGAATCGAGAGCTGTCTGGAGGATCGAAACCAGATCCGCTTCCCTGCGGTTAGCAAGCCATTCTGCGTCAATTGTCTCCGGATTGATTCGGCCAACCAATAGATGGGAACCATAAACCAAAAACGCGTCTGTAAGCAATAAATCAAGATCGACTAGTCTACGCGGGTTCAGAGGGGTTTTCTTCTCCTGATTCTGGCGCATCTCTTTCAGGGTAGCCTCGGTTTTGGCCAGATGATAGTCGGTTGGCCTTAGACCTTCACGGTCAGCCTCATGGATAGCCTTGACCAGAGCATCTACCTGCAGTAGCGGACCATCATCTTCACTCCAAGCGGGGCGGTACATTCGACGTTCGTAGAAAAGGGGAAGCGCTATAGAAGCATGGATGACTTCTTCGCCAACCGTGATCTTCGGAGGAACTCCTGCCGTCTCGATCCGGTTTCGCAGAAGTTCCCTCACCTGATCGGACAGAGTTTGGGCCGTTACGGTCTGAAGCGAAGCAAACACAATAGCCCCTAAAAACGCAATCGCAATAACTGAACACACAACGGAACCATGCATGACAACCTCGCTACGTTATTTTTTTGCAGCCATTTCTTTCTTCTGAAATAGCCTAACATAATGCCTGCAATGCCCGACATCACTGCCCCAGAAGCCTTGGAATAAAACCAATGTTATCTAAGCTCTGGCATGTATTCAAAATTCATTCTACATGCGCTGGCTATAAAAGCCAACATAATTAGTATTACGACAATGATTGTCAGCATTTTCACACCTTCAGTTAACCTATTCTGTGAGCCATTCTTTCCTATGGATTTCGGAATAAACTGGTAACCTGGGCAATCTTTTCTGGAGGGCCCAGGACAAAAAGCACATCCTTGGCAGAAAGTGGAATGTCACCGTGTGGACTGGACAACATTTGTGAGCCACGACGTATCGCCAATACAGTAACCGCATATTTCTTTCTTAAGTCGACTTGAGTTAGTGTCTTCCCAACTAAGGGTGATTTTTCCCCAACCCGCAAGGTACCGATCTCGATATCGGGAAGCTGAAGCTTCAAGTCGGAAAAGGATGCCACTTGTTTGGAAAGACTGCGAAACATCTCATACCCATCTGATCGCACCTCCGCAACAAGTCTCTCGATTTGGTCTCTGGGTATAAGATATTTTGCCAAAACTCGAGTAAAGATTTCCACTGAAGTCTCAAACTCTTCTGGGATAACCTCATTTGCCCCCAACTCATATAGCGGTTTCATTTCTTGGAGATAACGCGTTCGGATGATTATATGGGCTTTTGGGTTAAATCTCCGAGCGATTTGAGTAATTCTGCGGGTGGCTGCCGGATAGGCGATAGCCACAACCACAATCATTGCATCTTTGATGTCTGCGTGCTGAAGCACTGCCTCCTGGGTTGCATCACCATAGTAGATTGGTTCCCCCTTTGCCTGTTCACTTCTTACCGTTTCCGGATTCATTTCAATGATCACATAGGGTATCTGCGCTACTTTTGCCGCTCGTGCCACATTTCTACCGTTCACTCCAAACCCAATGATAATAATGTGATCTTTTTTCCCTACAAACTTTGTCTCTTTTATAGGATAGAAGCCGGATTTTAATTTTCTTGGCAATGGTAACGATAAGGCAAGATTCGCCATGTGAGGCGATAGACCTATAATAAAAGGTGTCGCTGCCATGGTGAGCACAGAGACGGCCAGAAACAACTGATAAGTATTCCCGCCAAGCAGACCATGCTCGACACCGATTTTAGAAAGAATAAAGGAAAATTCACCCACCTGACTAAGTGCAAATCCGATCATAATTGTAGTGCGAAGCGGAAAACCCAATAAAATGGCCACAGAGCCAGCGATGATGGTTTTTATAAACAAAACGCCTAAAACAATCAGCACAACCAGCCCTGGCTGAGTAAGAAGAAAGTCGAGATTCAGAAGCATGCCAATGGAGACAAAAAAGAAACCCATAAAGAGATCCCGGAAGGGTAAAATATGGCCAAATGCCTGATGACTGTATTCAGATTCAGAGATGATCAATCCTGCCAAAAATGCCCCCAGGGCAAGGGAAAGTCCGGCACTGGAAGTCAACCATGCAACTGCCAGGCATATTACCACAACGCTCAACAGAAAGAGCTCCCGACTTCTTGTCCGAGCAATCTGATATAATGCCTGTGGCACGATCCATTTAGCACCCAGGTAGACTAAAAGGATGATACCCATTCCTTTGGCCACAAGAACGGGTAGGGATTCGGTCAAGTTTCCGGAAGCTCCAGCCAACAGAGGTGTAAATAAAATCATGGGGACAATGATTATATCCTGGAAGATCAAGATGGCAAGAGCTGTCCGACCATGGGGGCTATTGATTTCAGCCCTCTCCTGAATGATTTTGAGCACAATGGCTGTGCTACTGAGGGATATAAGAAAGCCCATGAAGATCGATTCACCAACGGGCTGACCAATTTGTCTGGCGACGAGGAAGGTAACCAAAAGCGTCAGCAACACCTGAAGCGAGCCACCCAACAGGACTGATTTTTTGATTTGTAGGAGGTTTTTGAGTGAGAACTCGATTCCAATTGTGAAAAGCAACAATACAACTCCGATTTCAGCCAGAATCTTAACTTCCTGAACCGCTTTTACCAACCCCAGTCCGTAAGGACCTGCCAGCAAACCGGTTAGGAGGAATCCTACAATTGCCGGCACACGAATACGATGGCACACGAAGATGACAACAATCGATAGTCCAAATATGATAACGATGTCTTTCAGTAATGGGATTTCCATATACCTTCATGCTCCTAATTTCATATTGAACCCACCATCAAAAATAATGCGCCACTGCTTAGGTGTCTCTCAACATATAATAGATTTCAACAGCAGATAACAATGTCCCAAGGGCAAAAGTCAATTAAGTTCATAAACTATATACGCTATGCTATCTTTAGGATAAGGTATAAGCATACAAGACCTATTACAACCACCTCTTTTTTCTGAAATAAAACAACAGGGAGATGCCAACAGCAACCATCAATACCACAACCGCAGGATAACCCCAATGCCACTCAAGTTCCGGCATAAATCTAAAATTCATTCCATAGAGCCCTGCAATGAAAGTGAGCGGTATGAATATGGTAGCGAAGATGGTTAAGACCTTCATCACCTCATTCATTCTGTTGCTGACGCTGGAAAGATAAATATCAAGCATCCCTGAAAGCATGTCCCGGAATGTCTCTATGGTGTCGATCACCTGAATGGTGTGGTCGTAAACATCTCTGAGATATATCCCCGTGGCGTCCTTAATCAGTGATGATTCTCCTCTTTCCAGCCGACTGACCACCTCCCTTAACGGCCAGACCGACTTGCGCAAAAATATCATCTCTCTTTTTAAGTTGTGAAGGGTCTGCAGGGTCTCTGGCGTTGGATTAGTGACTAACTCGTCTTCCATGCCTTCTATCTTTTCGCCCAGTTTTTCCAGGACTATAAAGTAGTTATCAACAATAGCATCTATTAAAGCATAAGCAAGGTAATCAGGCCCCATTTTCCTGACGCGACCTTTTGCGTTTCTGATTCTTTCTCTGAGGGGATTGAAAATATCGCCCACCCTCTCCTGAAACGAAATAACGAAGTTTGAGCCAAGAATTATACTGATTTGCTCCGCTCTTACCTCTTGTTCGCTTTCATCAAAGTGGAGCATTTTCAAGACAACGAAGATGTAATCATCAAAGTCCTCTATCTTCGGGCGCTGTTCGGTGTTCAGAATGTCTTCTAAGACAAGCGGATGCAGGTCAAAGTGTTTTCCGATCTTCTCCATGACTTTGATGTCGTGAAGCCCGTCTATGTTGATCCATGTCACAGTTGGCAGGTCTTTAAAGGGGAAACACTCCTCAATGGTCTTTGCCTCCTTCTCTTGAAGTTGTGCTTCATCATAGTCAATGAGTCTGATTCTTACCTTTTCGATCTTTTTCTTCCCGATGTGAACCAGAGTTCCTGGAGAAAGCCCAATTTTTCTTGATACTCTCTTAATAAATCTTGGCATCACAATTCACCTCCCATAAATTGATTTATCAGATAACATTTACTACGTATAAACCACGGTATGCTCCAAGGAAGATCAACCCTAACCCAACTTATATCCCGATTTGGCTATTGCTTTTGGTAACCCAAAGGTCCGGGTTTTTCAAAGATGCTCGTGCGCTTAATTCAATTCTTCAATAAAAACATCTTTGATTTTTACAAAATATGATATTATTTCTCAGTCTTCAAAACACTAATTGCATTGGTAAAAAGAGTGGAATTCGGAATAAGAATTTTTTTGTTCTCCCCTTGAATGGTGGTATATCGAAGGTCAACATCTGTCACCAGCCCCTCAAAGTTTGTTACAATGATACGATCGTTGCGCTCAAAAGGCCGGTATATCATTATGAGTACGCCCGCAAGCACATTGGACAGGACGTCCCTGAGCGCAAATCCTAAAGCGAACCCTGTAAGTCCTAAACCCGCCACCAAAGCGGTGACATTAACGCCCATTTTACTCAGTGCCATCACAGCGCCCCAAATTATCAAAACGGCTTTAACCGACTGCCCCATCAGGTTGAAAACCTCCTTTTTGGTTGGGGCCAGCATTCCACCCACATAGCGAATTATTCTTTTAATAATAATAGCTATGAACCAGAACGACAAGAAGATAAGTAAAGAGACCACAGCTCGCGGTCCGAAATTCGCCAACTGTTCTATCAGCTTTCGCAACTCTAATAGTATTCCTTCCATTTCTTACGCCTCCGTGCTCAACACAGTTACATTTGTAAAACATTCTTTCACCCCCTTAAGCAATGGCCACAAGTTCTAATTGGAGACCGGAGATTGGCCTCCGACATGTTTTTAACACCCGCAAAGACTTTGCTTAATATCTTCCATTATAGTACAGGAGATAAACCTATCAAGCAAAATTTGTGTAAGCGTTTTAAGGCACTACTGGTACATGTTAATTCATGCATCAAACCGCAATGCCGCTCAGAAAATGGCGCGCTATGACGTTAAGGTTTCTGGCTATTTAGCTTGACCTGTTGTCCAAATTCTTATCTTACTCTCTTGCTTCTTTAGTCTTCTCCCCAAATCTCACATCAAACGGAGGTGTTCCAACCAGATTGATATCGGTGGATGTGGAGGCGATGGCAACACGACCTTCGGTCCTGTCCAACTCTTCAATAATCCGGGTAAAGATTTTATCTTTTGTGCTCCGGCGTTTTTTGTAGTCAATAACGTAGCGCAGGGTGAATTCCATCCAGTTTTCATTGGCCATCATGGTGACCATCGGTTCCACGCTTTCATCTTCTATCTTATACTTTTTGACCATCTCCTTCCACGTCTCTTTGGCATAAGCCACATAGTCACCGACAACCTCATGGGCAACTCGTCCAAGAATTTCTCTGGTTAGTTGCTGATCACTTCCAAACTTTACCGGCACGGAAATTTCATCCCAAAGAAAAGGGAAGTCAGCAGAATAGTTGAACACAGGTTCCTTGAACACAAAATTGTTAGCAACGCGCACGATGCGCCCGCTGTACTGATCGCCCATCACCCATTCGCCACATTCCATCAAGGTGGTTCGCAGGATGCCGATGTCGATCACGTCTCCCTTTATTCCAGCCAGCTGAATACGATCTCCGGTTTTGTAGAAATGGGCAAAGGAAACCGCCACCCAACCGGCGATGCTGGTAATTACCTCCTGCAGGGCGAACGCTACCCCGGCACCGGCGATGCCAAGGGCAACGTGCAAGCCCCCGAGCCGATCGCTGAAGACACTTGCCAGAAACATGATGCCCAGCGCATATCCGATGAACGTGAGAAATTTGCGGGCACGGTAGCGGGTGTCAGGATCCTTGATGTAGCGGGAAAGAGAACGCTGAAAGAACCGAACGACGACGCTGATGATCAGGATGCCCACTATGGCCGCAATGATCTTGCCCACGGTGGGATCAAAAAGCCAATTCTTAAAGAAGTTTTCCATGTCTGAGCCTCCGACTTTAAAACGTTGATCCTGTTATCCAAAATATCATGGCTTTGTCCTCAAGCCAACATGTTGCAAACGAAAAACGAAGTCAGCGGTGTCCCCTGGATGGGAACCGCTACCCGTTCCAGAAATCTCAGCCTCGTTGCGACAGTACAATTACAAACATAAGTATCAATAACAAAAAAGTCCAGATGGTAATCGCTTCTCGGGTCGCCTTTTTGGCTCTGTCGGCTTCCCACCAGGTCAGGGGGCGAATTCCCCTGGCCAAG
>Ga0209636_10005798_pt1 | contig 12612 bp, 12 predicted proteins | sample DeeMarSWOR152_54_FD_187464 | JGI IMG/M metagenome (GOLD analysis project Ga0209636, IMG submission 187464) | Marine sediment microbial communities from White Oak River estuary, North Carolina - WOR-1-52-54 (SPAdes) (version 2) | ecosystem: Environmental > Aquatic > Marine > Intertidal zone >...
CCTTGCTGATCAAAGGCCCGCCACTATCCGGAATCTCTAAAATGATTGGCAAAATGCCTTTTCGAAACCTACTCACCTCTCCCAAGGTGCTCCTTATTTCAGCGGCTGCCTTTTCCGTAATGAGTACAATGCCAATGTTGCCATCGAACAAGCTTCTCAATGTCCCTCTAATATCTTTCCCTCTGAGCTCCTCTATCAGGAAGGCCTTCTTGATGCCTGCAAGCCTAAACCCATAAGCGGTGTGCCTATCTCCAATCACGGCAATTTCCATTATTTCCTCGTTACCGCTGCTCTGATCTCTTCTCTGCCCAGTGCAACCTCCGTGCTCCTCACCAGAGCCAGGAGGTTTCTTACCTCCGTCTCCTTTGAAACGAGAAACCCGATGAGGGGCCCAGGGCCAAACGGCCTCTTCTTCCTGGTATCTTCCCCTTTTGCAAGCACAATCCCATCGAGCGCCTCTTCAAAGACCAGGACGGAACCGGCCCTCTCATACTCAGACTGACACCCAGCAAGCGGTTCAAAATACGGGGTGTTCTCCAGAAAGGGCAGAAGGCCTAAGATACCCTCTTCATCGAAGGCCGCCAAAAGATCTTCGAGGATCTTGCACTCGGGTATTAAGAGGGGGTCAATATCCTCTCGAAGGAGTTCGTCCTGTTTTGCCCTCAGAACAATTTTTAGGTTGTGGGTTTCGACACAAACCCCTAAGAACTCCCTAAACTCCTTACTGCCCCTGAGATTCAGAACCTTGAGCCACAGTTCCTCCCAGAAAATCTTATCCAGCAAGGACTCCAAAAAAAACAGATTGTTGGTCTCATGATACCGGGCTAGGCCTTCGCTGAGCAAACGGTACGGCGTGCTTGCTAAGAGAGCCACAAGATCCTCCATGCCCTCAGCTTCCACCAGCGTTCTGAGAAAGGTGCTATCCAGTTCGCCCCCTTCTAGAAAGGAGTCAACGATATCCTCTTTCCTTGCCCCGCTATGTGTTCCCCGTATCGCTGTTCTTACATTAATAACATCCCATTTTCGAAGCAGATACTCCCTTATCGGCCAGGCACCTTTCGGTATGATCTTCGAAATCTCCCTTCCAAGGGCAGAAAATTCTGCCAGGATCGCTTTTTCCAGTTCTCCAGCATCGCTGACTGCTCCTTCCGAGAGATAAGGGAAATAATCAGTCCCCTCTAAAAGAGAGGTAATCTCTCCAGGCGAGGCGCATCCCCAAAGATCATCCCACCGCCCTGGGGAGATGAACTTTCCCTCCTTTGCCATCACGGTGGCATTCACATGAAGGTATGAGAGGACATCTCTAATCATAGCCTATTACCGAAAAGGATCTTGGCCACATCCACACGGATGCTTTCCCTAAGCCGGCTCAGTCTTGTCTCAAGGGTATGATCGACCTCCACGGAATTCTCTGCATCCCTCACAACCACGCCTCCAAGGAATTGCATGGGCTCATCCACCAGGTCAAGGCTCATGTTTCTTCCCGTCCTTTCATTGACCAAGGTGGTTATCTCTTCCAGCATTTCTTTCTTAAAGGACTTTCTGTCCCTTTGGTTGAGGACTAACTCAAGCCTTTTGCCGGCAACTACCTCAGAAGCAGAGACAATCAGGTTGAACAGAATGTCCTTGTAAGCAACCCCGTCTCGCTTTCCCTTTTCAGTCAGTTCTTCCAAAACCTTTCGAGCCTCCGCAAAGGAGCTATCGATCGCCTCTTCCTGGGCATCCATCCGCTTTCGCCTGACCTGGATCCTTGTCTCGGCCAACATCCTCTGCTCTTCAAGCGAGGCAGCTCGTTTGCCGTCGGAGAGAATCTTATCGGCCTCATGACCCGCCTTGTTTTCAGCGGCTTTCTTGATCTTATCGGCCTCTGTTTGAGCCTCACCGAGTATTTGGGATATCTCCTCTTCGGCCTCGGCCTGTATGTGGGATACTATTTTGTCAACCCCTTCGTCCGACATGATTGCTCCTTACCTAAAATAGACAGCCTCCTCCCGGTATCTGCTTTTGTTAGCCGCCCATTATCTTAGTTCCTACGAAGATCAGGATAGCGATTAGGAGACCGAAAATGGCGAAGGTTTCGGCCATAACTGCAAGGACGACAGCCTGGCCAAATGTCTCAGGCCTCTTGGCTACGGCACCCATGCCGCTGGCCGAAATTGCGCCCTGAGCGATGGCTGTAAAACTGCTGAGAGCGATACAGATGCCACCTCCAAGGGCAGCATAGCCCATTCCAATAGGAATCTCCTTAACGGGTCCGCCGAGCACGCCAACACCGATAAGGATCAGAACGGCCCCGAGGAACCCATAGATTCCCTGGGTTTGTGGCAGGGCCTGGAGCACTAAAACAGGTCCGAATTTCTTTGGGTCCTCTGAGATGACCCCAGCCCCTGCAACTCCAGCTAAGCCAACCCCGACTCCGGCACTAATCGCAGCCACACCCATTGAAATCGCTGCCCCAATTATTGCCAGTACGATCCCTGATGATAACTCCATAAAAATACCTCCTTCTTAATTAATCTCTATGATGTCAAACTTCATCTCAAGGGGCGTGAACTCTGAACCCCCACTCTCATAAAATTTGGTAAAGAACTCCACGTAATGCAGGCGAAGCCCGTGAACAAAGCCCCCCATGGCATTAATGACGAAATTAAATAAATGGCCAAACAGAAAAACGATAATGGCCAAGACTATGCCGAGCCATCCAGCCGCATAAAGCATGCCAGCGAGCACATTAACAGTCATGGCAATCCCCGTTGTACACAACCCTAAGGCCATAAGCCTGGCATAGGAGAGGATATCCCCCATGAATCCGGTTATCTGAAACATGGACATGGCCTTGTGTCCCGCGAAAAGCAGCGTCAAGGCGATAACGATGAATAGTAGGCCGAGCGATTTATGGCCTAACAAGACGAAAACAAGGCCCGGCTGCATAAACAAGAACCAAAGGTTCTCGGTCATGGCCTTCCATTTCCGCCCTGTTTTGAGCTTGCCGACCACATTGATCACTACCCCAACGTTAACGTGAGCTAAGCCAATGATCAGGGCAATTAACAAGAATGCGGTAACCTGAACCATTGGATCAAATACGATGAGGGCTTCAAGTATATGCAGCTTGAGACCGAAACCGCCGAACCACCCGCCCGAAAGGGCCCCGATGATGATTGTGGCAGCCCCCGCAGAGGAGAGAATGACGCCCCCATCCTTTATCATCTCATTATATTTCCCGCCTCCCCGAATCAACAGCACGCCCAAGACAAGGGCGATGAGCCCATAGAGCGCATCCGTTAACATAATCGAAAAAAACAGGAGAAAACCCGGCGCTAAAAAGAGGGTCGGATCCACCCCATTATAGGTTGGCAAACCATACAGGCGGGTTAACAGCTCAAAGCTCTTGAAGAACTTGGGGTTTTTGAGCTGCACCGGCACCTCATCATTGTCATCCGGATCCGACAGGTCTACTACGCACGCTCCACTACTAATGCTCTTTATCACCTGAACGGCCTTGGCAACCGAGTCACAGGGTATCCAGCCCTCAATTGCCACAACGTGCTCCATCTTGGCGAATTTCGTGTGGTTTTCTTCCCGCTGCCGCTCGACCATGAGGAGTTCCTGTTGTCTTCTGAGCTCATCCCTCCAGCGTCGTGCTATATCAATGATCATGCCCGCTGTTGCTCGCTTCTCTTGGTCCAAGCCCTCAAGCTTTTTGTCAATAGAATCTATGGCCTCTCCCGGTCTTCCTCGTAGCCCCTGGATCTCAACTCTTTCCCAGTTCAACCGACGGAGACTGGGCAATACCGAAGATACCTGTTCCTTGAGGCAGACTACTACCGTCACCAGCCTGTCCTCAGACGTCTCGCGGGCTCCCAAATAGAAGGTGTTGTTCGTTATGTCCTTCACCCGCTCTCTGAGGTTATCGATCTCTTCTTTCGGGGCAATACCGAGCAATACAGACAAAAGGTCCGATTCGCCGACATCTCCTAGGTCTATGTCCAGGGGTAACACCAGCTCCAGTAACCCTCTGGTTCTTACCCCTTCTGCAATCTCCTCCTCAATCCTCTCGAGCTCCTTCACTGGCTGTGCTGCTTCATTCTCGACTTTCTCGATAATGCCATCAACAGCATCAAGAAGCTCTGCGCCGAACACCTCATCGGTTTTGAGCTTTTTGGGCGGTAGCGGAGCAAACACAGCCTTTATAAAACCCTCCCGAGGCTCTGGGTCGTGGCGTTCAAAAAGATCCAACAATCGATTGAGTGCGATATTCTGGGTAGCTATTCTCCGTATGTTCGGTGAGATGGGGTGAGGCTGCAGAAGCTCCTTCAGGTGTGGGTCATTGAGCTCTTCCGAATAATCGGTAAGGTGGACGGTGCCGAGTTCCTGAAGTCCCTTGACGATGCCATCCCTAAACCCTTCAAGGGAGAGTATTTGGAGCTTTTTCATCCGGGTTGGGCGTAACATAATAGTATCAACCTAACAAAGAACGTAAAATAAAGTCTCGAGCCTTTTCCAGGTTCCTGTGCGCCTCCTGCCTCAATTCCTCGGTATCCTTTTTCCATTCGTCTGCGAGTTCCTGGCACTCCTTTCTGGCCTTTTCCGCCGCATCCTGACTCATCTTTTCCGCTAGACTCCGCGCATCCCTTACCTTATCCGCCAAAAGTCTTTCTGCCTCTTTTTTGGCCTCCTCAACCAGCCGTCGCGCCTCTTGTCTGGCGCCCTCTGTCCTCTGTTGTGCGTCTGCTTCCGCCTGCTTTATCTTTTGCAAGGATTCTAAAATCATTCTAAACCTCTAGTGCTCAGCGCTAGTTTTCTCTAATATTATGATGGGAGTATGCTGGCTATTTTAAAATGGAAAGGTTTTCAGTCTCTTTGGGAGATGGGCCAAGATCTTTCTTTGTTGCTTTCCCCAGATCCTTCATTTTGCAATTTCCCTCAAAAATAACCCCTTCTTCGATGACGAGCTTTGGGGTTTGAATGTTGCCGAAAAGTTTGCCGGGGACATTAATCTCGATCTTATTTTCAGCAAATATATCCCCATTAACTTCCCCGCTTATTATTATATCAGCAACATGTATCTGGGATGTAATCGTTGCGCTTTCCCCAACTATCAAGGTTCCACCGGAATCAATTTCACCAGAGAATTTTCCGTCTATCCTTACAGCACCGGTAAAGGAAAATCTACCCTCAAACTCTGTGTCCTTGCCGAGAAAGGCGTTAATCTCTTCCTTGGATCTTTTCATTGTCTCCTACTCCCACGTTACGATTTTTCAGCGGCTTAATACCACACTTTTTCTGTTGATTGCAAGCAAAAACACCTTGACCTCAGGGTACCATCAAAGTCCAAGGTATGGGTATCTTTTTTTTGGTTATGCCCCTGGCCCAGACCCCTGGCCCAGACCTGGCATTGCAAATTTGGTGTTTGATATCGAATTCTTGAAAAAACCAATAGCCTATATATAAGAATGTCACGACGTTGCGCCAGGGCAGGCTGGCATGCAAAGCATCAGTACAAAGAGCTTACTTACGAAATACTGTAACGACCACACTGTATTCCAGAAGTGTCGCGCCAGGGCAGGCCTATGACATGGCCCCTTACTGGGTCGTTTCAAAATGGTTTATTGCGCCCTAAGCCTTAGAATCTTAGGCTCCATCTATATAAACCATTTTGAAACTCCCACTAATCTAAACTATGTGAGGGCATAATCCAAAAAAAAGATACCCATACCCTACAATAAGCTTAAGAATCAATAGGTTAAGTTTCACTATGACGTGACCGTGACTTTGCCCTGTTTTGGCTTCCATGCGGCCGTGTTCGCCAGGAGAATGCCTTTTCTGATGGTCATTCTTGGAACATAAACCTCCTCATGCTCACATTCATTATCAAACCCATGGCCGCCATAGTGGAAATGACAGACGATCCACCATAGCTAAACAAGACTAATGGTACCCCTACGACGGGCAGCAGGCCGGTTACCATGCCGACATTGATCGTAAGGTGCCAGAAAATCGAGGCCGCAATACCTATAACTATGAGGGTGCCAAACTTATCTTTGCTGCTTTTCGCAATATTGAGGCACCATAGTATCAGAAATAGATAGAGGAACAGAATGACAGCCGAGCCTATAAACCCCCACTCCTCTGCCATAACAGAAAAGGAAAAATCGGTATGCTGCTGGGGCAGAAAATGCAACCGTGTCTGGGTCCCTTTAAGAAAACCTTTCCCCCAAAAGAGCCCTGAGCCTATCGCAATCTTCGACTGGGTAACATGATAGGCGGCACCCAATGGATCCAGGTCAGGCCTCAAGAACGCTATTATGCGTTTTTTCTGATATCCCTGAAGGCTGATCCAGAAAAAGGGTGCCGAAACAACAGCGGTGGATAGAAAAATCAGTATTGAATTCCAGTTTGTATTGGCAAACATAATAACCGAAAACGAAATGATGAGCAGCATCAAGGCGGTTCCCAGATCAGGCTGGTAGGCGATCAATATGAATGGTATGGCAGTCAACACGAGTGGTCTCAGGAGATCTCTCAACCGGTAGTTTCCCATTCTTTCTGTTTCGGAAAAATATTTGGCAAGAGCCACAACGAGAGATATCTTAACCATCTCCGAGGGCTGGACACAAAAATAGCCAAAGCACAACCAGCGTTGAGACCCATGGGCGGCCGTGCCTACCCCCAGAACAGCCACCAAAAAAATCAGGGAGACAAAGAGCAATGGATAGGCAAGCCGACCTAAAATATGATAGTCAAAGGTTGTCATCAACAGAAGAATCAAAAACCCAACAGCGTACCAACAGATTTGCTTTACGACAACCTGGCTTCCACCCAGAGACCGAACTGAATAGGTGGCACTATACACATTAAAGACACTCACTAACCCTATGACTATCAATACAGCTAACAGTATCCAATCAAAGTTATCTATCAATCGGCGATCGATCATGTTCCTTGGCGGCGCCTTTTACGCCACTCCCTTCCGAGCATCCCTTTTATCCATACTCAGATAGCATCGAGCAATGGGGTGTGCCGGCCCCACCCATATCCGGCGGGATTGCTCTCATATTGACATTGGGTGAAGCCCGAGGGCCTCACCGCTTGAAGTAGCCCTCGAGTATATTTTTCGCAATGGGAGCTGCTACAGCTCCACCGTGGCCGCTGTGCTCCACAAGAATGGCCACTCCTATCGTCGGGTTTGCAGCAGGAGCAACAGCCACAAACCATGCATGATCTCTAAACTTATAGGGAACATCTCCTTCTTCCGCAGATTCCCTGTCTTTTGGTAAGGCAATGACCTGGGCAGTTCCTGTCTTACCGGCTACGCCAATGTGGTGCAACCGTGCCCTCCTTCCTGTCCCACGAGGCTCATTCACGACACCGAACAGGGCCTTTTTGACCAATTCCACATTCTCCTCTTTTAGATCCCAATAGCCTGATATGTCAGGCTTAAACTCAAAGATTCTCTTGTTGCTCTCTCCTTGTACCCGTTTGGTTGCGTGGGGCCTAAAAAGAATGCCTCCATTGAAGAGCGCTGAAATAAATCTTACGAGTTGAATCGGTGTCATGAGGGTAAAGCTTTGTCCTACAGCCACAGACAGCGTCTCTCCATCTTGCCACGGAACGTGCCATCGCCTTATTTTCCATGCCTTATCTGGAATAAGCCCTGGTTTTTCATCTCCTATTTGAATGCCCGTGTTGGAGCCAAGGCCAAGCCTTATTGCATATCTTGCAATGGTGTCAATACCTATCTTCTGACCCATTTTATAGAAGTAGACGTCGCATGATTCCACTAAGGCTCTGTGCAAATCAACAAACCCATGTCCTTCCTCTTTCCAATCGCGATATTCCCTTCCTTGAAACATATAGCTCCCCCCACAGAAAACCTTTTCATGGGGATCAATTACTCCTTCCTCTAGTCCTGCCAGGGCTACAACGATCTTGAAAATAGAGCCTGGCGGATATTGTCCGGATATTACCCGATTCTGCATAGGAAAATAGAGATTAGAAACGAGGCGTTCCCATACCCTCTTGTCCATCCCTTTAGCGAAGTCATTGGGGTTAAATGTCGGGCTGCTTGCCATAGCGAGTATCTCGCCGCTCAGAGGATTCATGGCAACAATAGCACCAACTTTGTTGGAAACGGACTCTTCTGCCAACATCTGAAGATCCTTGTCTATCGTCAAATAGACATTGGCTCCCGGCTCTGCCTCCTTTTGATAAAGCACTCTCAGGATTCGGCCAGTGGCATCTACCTCAACCTGTTGCCCACCCCTCGTACCATTCAGAAAGGTGTGCCATCTTTTCTCTATCCCACATTTTCCAACAAAGTCGCCGAGCTTGTTCTTCTCATATTCCTTGCTGCCGAGTTGCTCTCTATCGATTTCCCCAAGATAACCAATGAGATGGGCAGCGAGCATCCCGTACATGCAGTGCCTTTGGGGTTTCACTTCGATCGTCACACCAGGCATGCTCAGCATATGAGCTTCAATTCTGGCTAGCTCATTCCTCGTAAGACCCCTTTTCAGGTAAACACATTCAAAGGGATTCCCCCGTAGGGCATCCTGTATCTTTCTCTTTGCAGCCGTACGGTCAATCTCCACGAGCCTGCATAGATCTGTTAACAAACGATCAAGGTTTCCTACATTCTCTGGTATCACGCCAAGGATAAATGAGGGCCTGTTATCGACCAATAAATTACCATTCCGGTCGAAAATCAGGCCTCTAAAGGGTAAAACATCCCGTAAATCTATTCTATTGTTCTCTGATTCTGTTCTGTAGAGGGCACCGTGTATGATCTGTAAGAACCACAACCGCACAAACAAAACCCCAAACACGATCAACACCAGAAAGGTCACCCTTGTCAGGCGCTTTTGATATATTTCGGTTTCCACCGGATCAAAATCTGAACGCCAAACCATGATGAGCCACCTCAAAATAATAACGCGGAGCGAACCTTCTAGGCATAATCCCGATCTTCTCTTCCTCGTACGAGGTTTAGCAAATAGAATATTAAGGGGGTAATGAGGCCCGTTATGAGAGCAGAAACAAACACCGGCATAACGCGCATTGAGGGAAATGATTGCCCCAAAGGTAAAATGCTCACTGCAACCAGAACAAGGCACCACTTGGCCACCAGAAAAACGGCCACCAACAAAACCGATGTTTTGATGTTGGTAAAGTCCAAAAACTGCCGACAGCTATTTATTCCAACAAGAATAGCAGAATAGGTGAGAGCAAATAAGCCCAGCGGACATGCAGAAAATATGTCTGTCAGCAGCCCCATAAAAAAGGCAAGGCAAAGGGCCTTAACGTTCTGATCCTTGGCAGTGAGATATACCAGGAAGATAGGGATGAGATCGATATCCAGCCATGTAATCCCGACAAGCTGGGTAATGCTCCCCCGTAAAAGGACAAAACCACCACATACTAACCAGGTAGAAGGATAGAAGAATACGTGGTTTTCTCTCCATAGCTTTAGATAATCCCTAATCCCCACTCCAATATCTTGATATATATAGATAGGTGTTTTATTGAATCTCACGGTTTCCTGACGGCACAAAACCTGACCGAAGAACTATGAGAACCTCTTCCAGTCTAGAGAAATCTACCGCTGGGGCTACCCGAACATCCTTGAAGAGTCTGGTACGGGCATCCTTGATCTCCGTAACCGTACCCAGATGAAGGCCTTTAGGGAAAATTCCTCCCATTCCAGAGGTTACAATAGTGTCACCAGTTTCTATAGCGCATGTCTTTATGACATAATCGAAATAACATTCGCTCGACCCTCTTCCTCGTAACGTGCCTCTCCCTCGTGATCTCTGAACCAACCCATCAACAGCACTGTTTTGATCTGTAATCAACAATACCTGGGAACAATTGGAGGAGACTGAGACGACCCTTCCAACAACCCCTTCCGCATTAACCACCGGCATATTGACGGTTAGACCATCATGTCCCCCCTTGTCAATCGTTATAGATTTAAAGAGCCCGCTCGAATCCCACCCGATCACCCGTGCGGGTAGCAACGGCTCGTCGGTGTTCTGTTGAAAGTTGAGGAGTGTGTGAAGGCGCTGATTAGCTAACAATAGCTCTTGATACCTGCTATTTTCGAGCTTGAGAAGGTCTATCCTCTTTCTTAGAAGCGCATTCTCTCGGTGGGTTTCGACCAAGCAAAAATAACCGCTCCAGATATCCCTTGCTATGGTTATCGTTCCCATAAAGAATTTCTGAAATGGAGCAGTTATCTGGACCGCGATCTTTTCTGCCGGATTCCACTCCTGGCCCCTGCCAATACTGAGCGAGAGCAAGATCAGGCACGATAAGATAAAGATATAAGAGACCCATTTTGGTTTGTGCCCGGAAAAAATGGTCAATGAGTGCCAACCTAAACGCTTCGATTACTTTACCGTAATCTCTCTTAAGAGTGACGGATTATCTAATACCTTTCCAGCCCCCAAAACCACAGTGGTAATCGGGTCGTCTGTAATGGTTATTGGCAGGCGCGTCTCCTCTCGCAGCAGGACGTCGAGATTCTTTAACAAGGCCCCGCCCCCCGTTAACACAATACCTTTGTCTACCACATCAGCAGATAGTTCCGGTGGGGTCTGCTCCAAAGCAATTCTCACTGTTTCAATAATGGTTTCTACCTTTTCAGATATCGCCTTTCTAACCTCCTCGGAATCTATGGTCAGTATCTTAGGTATACCGGTCACAAGATCCCTGCCCTTAACCTCTATGCACTCCGGCTCGTCGGTCGGGTAGGCATTACCCACGGTGACTTTGATAAGCTCTGCTGTTTGAAGACCAATCAAAAGATTATATTTCCTTTTTATGTGCTGCAGGATAGCCTCGTCCATTTTATCCCCACCTACCCTTACTGAACGCGAATAAACAATGCCTGCCAATGAGATAACAGCTACTTCTGTAGTCCCTCCTCCTATATCAACTATAATATTGCTGGTCGGTTCAGTTATGGGTAGGTCCGCGCCTATAGCCGCGGCCATGGGTTCCTCAATCAAAAACACCTCCCGGGCCCCAGCAGATTCTGCAGATTCCCGGACTGCTCTCTTTTCAACCTGGGTGACGCCCGAGGGAACGGATATGATTATCCGGGGTCTCACAAGGGATCGCCGGTTATGAACCCTTCGAATGAAATATCTGAGCATGGTCTCGGTCATATCAAAATCTGCAATAACCCCATCCGCCATGGGCCGGGTTGCGACAATATCCCCGGGTGTACGGCCCAGCATTGTTTTTGCCTCTTTTCCTATTGCCAATATCTTGCTTCTTCCCTGATCCCTCTTTCTGACCGCTACCACCGAAGGCTCGTTCAAAACTATCCCTTTGCCCTTAACATAAACCAAGGTATTGGCCGTACCAAGGTCAATGGCGAGGTCATTAGAAAATAAACCAAGCACAGGATCTAATAACATTCGGATCTCCTTTCCAACATTAATTGCCAAACTTTGCTTAGCTTAATTAATTTTGGGAGATTTATCAAATATAAAATATCAGTTTCCTTTTGTTGAAGGTAATGCAGAGCATTGAGGCCTCTCCACATCCTGGCAAAAAATTAAATGATGCTGGCTGAGCGGGTACGCAAACGTCTGGAATTACCGCTTACGTTCTCTCTGCGTCTTTTATCTACCTCTTTTATCTTGACAACGGGGCCCTGCTATGATTAAAAACATGGTAATTTCTAGCGGAGATAAGGATTTAGGTAGTGAAACGAACTTTTCAGCCAAGTCACATAAAACGGTCTCGCGTGCATGGTTTTCGGGCTAGAATGAGCAGCCAGGGGGGCAGGAATGTGCTCAAACGAAGGAGGGCAAAAGGCCGGAAAAGATTATCCGCTGAACACATGGAGTAGTTTTCAATAAAGATAGGTGTTCTTCCCGGTTTTCACAATGGAAGCCTTTGCCATGGGGCCATTCTCCTTTAGAAGAGAGGAAAGGATATTCAGAAGGGCAGAACTTATTGATTTGAACATCCATGGAAGGCGGCATTATACGAAAAACTTTCTGGTAATCCTAAAACCAGGCAGAACGGATATAACGAGACTGGGCATAACCGTGAGCAAAAGCGTCGGAAATGCTGTACAGAGAAACAGGATGAAGCGACTGATAAGAGAATTCTTTCGACTGAATAAACAAGAGATTCCAAAAGGATACGACATATTGATCATTGCTTCAAAAGGAAACGATGCGCTGAATATCTGCGAGGTACAAGACGAGTTAGGAGATTTATTACTAAAAAATGACATACCTTTTTCTTAAACCTGAAACCGCGATAATAGCCCTAATCAAACTCTATCAGATAACGGTATCACCCTTTCTGCCAACCTCTTGTCGCTTTATGCCCACATGTTCTACCTACGCCTCCCAGGCAATTGCTAAATATGGTTTAATAAAAGGAGGATTCCTCGCTCTAATAAGGATTCTTAAATGCCACCCCTTTCATCCGGGCGGGTACGATCCCCTCAAATAAAAATCTCTCTAACAGCAGGTAGGGATTTTGTTGGCCCTTACCGTGTTGCCTGCTCATAAAGCAGGCCACATTACTGTTTTTAGGAGCAATTATAACAAGATAGTTCTTAAGGTCGGGATTTCTTCATGGATA
>Ga0209636_10005799_pt1 | contig 12611 bp, 7 predicted proteins | sample DeeMarSWOR152_54_FD_187464 | JGI IMG/M metagenome (GOLD analysis project Ga0209636, IMG submission 187464) | Marine sediment microbial communities from White Oak River estuary, North Carolina - WOR-1-52-54 (SPAdes) (version 2) | ecosystem: Environmental > Aquatic > Marine > Intertidal zone >...
AAACATCAAGTATGTGTCGCACCTTAATAGTGCCGTGATACTCAAGGCCACCAGCTGCCAGAGCTTCATTTATTTTCCCTCTAATCTCAGGATATTCTTTGAAGTGTTGGTTTGTCCTGGAAAGGATTAGGTAGCAGTCGCTACAAGCTGCTACTAGGTCTAAACCTCTTTTTTCAGCCAATGCTAAGTTGCGGGCGCAGCAGCAAAAGGCAGCCAGTTCGTCAACAACTGTGTATGGTGTAGAACCGCAGCAGTTCCAATCCTCGAGCTTGATGAGTTCTGTATCCAGAACTTTTGCCACAGCTTGGGCAGAGGTATCATAGGCACGGCTGTCCTCGTGCATACAGCAGCCGGGGAAATAGCTATAATATCTCATGGTGTGCCTCCAATGCCTTAGCCTTGCCCAGAATAGCTCTGAACTGGCCTAGTGCCTCAGGTTTTAATCTAGTGGGTTTAAGCGGCATGCGCCCGTGCCTGAACAAGGCGAGTGCCACAGGCATGTTTTTCAGGGCGCTAAAAGGGTTCACCTTGAGATAAAAGTGGGTCATGCAGCCCAATCGCGGGATATATCCGGAACTATGGACAGTGTCGCTGAACACCCTGTACAGGGTTGGTGTGCGTGTCCGTGGAGTGCTCACGTTATGGCGCATAGCCAGATGTTCTAGCGCATGCATTATGTAGGTTGGCACGATTCCTCTGGGACAGCGCACCGTGCACATATAGCAAGATAGACAAAGCCACATGGAGTTGCTGGATAGGACTTCTTGCCGCATACCAGCCCGTGCCATGGCAATGAGCTCTCGGGGTGTGTAGTCCATTCTATTGGCATTGGGGCATGATGCAGAACAGGTACCGCATTGGATACACAAATTGATTTTCTCGCCACCTGGCATGGACGAGATTTCCTGGATAAAACTGTTGCCGCCGTGAACTTTAGTCGTCATTTCATACCTACCTTGTCGCTTATTTAGTTTCAGAAGACTCCCTTTCACGTTTCTTCCGTGGCTGACGAATGATATGGTAGGTGTTACCTGAGTTGATGTACCAGATTAATGCTATGGGGAAGAGGACGATAGGTATCGCCAGGACTAATGCCGCAATGAATTCCCACTGCATGGCTTATGCATCCTTCCGGCTCAGTTTCTATTCAAGCCGTTCATGTATTAAGCTAAATCGGAGGCAAGAGCCCCGGAGCTATTAAGTTGATCTTTGCTGTTGTAGTCAATTCTTGCTATCGCTTCTTAACTTGTGATTCGCTTTTTCTCTTACCTCCGGATATGAGATTACTACATTTGCCCGCAAATTAGCTTCCGCAGTAATGCTCATTTTTATTTGTGCAGAACACCTGAAAAGCTGAACTGTGAGCGAGCATTTATACTTGACCAGCGAGGCGAGAGATTAGGCGAATTCACCTTTTATTGGTTATAATCTAGGCATTGGTCTGTTATAATGGACGTAGGGGAAAGATTGTTTGGAAAAGATCAAGATTCTTATTGCTGATGACCATGCATTCGTGCGTGAGGGTACACGCCGGATTCTGGAGCAGGAACCGGATTTGGAAGTAGTCGCTGAGGCTGGTAACGGTGAGGAGGCAGTCGCGCTTGCCTCCGAATTAAAGCCAGATGTTGCCATAATTGATGTTGCCATGCCCAAACTGGATGGCATTGAAGCTACGCGACGGATAAAGGCTCTGTGTCCTGCTGTAGCAGTTCTGGTGCTTAGTGCTTATGACGATGATCAATTTGTTTTTGGCTTATTGGAAGCAGGTGCTGCTGGTTATCTGTTGAAGAGCGTTCGCGGCCATGAGATAGTTGATGCCATTCGAGCAGTAGATGCCGGAGAATCGGTATTGCATCCCTCGGTTGCCCGTAAAGTTCTGAACCGTTTTGCCAGTGTTTCCAGCAAGGCACAACGAAAGAAGCCGTTGGAATTGCTTACCGAGCGAGAGATGGAGGTGTTAAAACTAGTGACCAAAGGTTTGAGCAACAAGGATATTGCTGATGATCTCAGCTTGAGCATACGCACTGTGCAGGGACACCTGGCGAATATCTTTAATAAGCTGCGGGTTAGTTCACGTACCGAAGCTGTAGTACATGCCTTAAAAGAGGGGTGGGTCGCTCTCGACGATGTATCCTGAGGACTTCGACCACAAGTAGTTGGGATATGACGGTGGTGCAGCGATTGTCCTTTAGGGGATGGGTGAGGGTTGTTTTTAGACCAGGCTTTTGGCTTATCGTAGCTCTATTAGTGCTTATCACAATTACCCACTACCGGGAATTTGTAGCGCAGCCTTCTTTATTCACCGACTTACTAGCCAATATAGGCTTAGATAGGCATGCCTTTGAGAGGATTGCCTATCTGGTGCCCATCGTTTGGGCAGGATTTCTATTCGGATGGAGGGGAGCTGTTGCCATTTCGATTATAGCACTGGCATGCATGTTACCTCGAGCCATTTTCATGTCGCCGTCACCTAAAGATGCTCTCTTTGAAACGAGCGCTGTATTTATAGTGGGTAATCTCGTGGCATTCGGCTTTGAGTCATTGCGGCGAGAGCGTGAACACCGTGTACGGCTGGCATCTCTCAACCATATCTCAAGCGTTGTCTCTCAGTCGCTGGAGTTAGAACACATTCTGAATAGCAGCGTTGCTAGCATCATAGATATGATGATTGTCGATGTTGTACTGATATTTCTCATGGATGAGACGGCTGACGAACTTGTTCTTCATGCTCACAGAGGAGTTTCAGACTCGTTTGTCCAGAGTGTTGGCAGTCTTAAATTGGGCGATGGCTTAAATGGGATGGTTGCTCAGACTGGTGAGCTAGCTTTCATAAAGGATACCTCAAAGGATACGAGGCTGACCAAAATGGCGGTGAAAGAAGAGGGTATACGGTCTCAAATTATCGTACCTTTGAAGTCCAAGGGTAAGGTTGTGGGGACTCTTTCTGTAGCGATGCGTCGCTACCGCGAGTTTAGTCCAGACGAAGGGGCATTACTTGCTGCCATTGGCAATCAGATTGGTGTTGCCGTAGAGAATGCCCGCCTTTATGAACAGGAGCATAAAGTTGCTGAGCAATTGCGTGAATCTGAAGAAAAGTATAGAGAGCTATTCCAAAACGCTCATGATGCTATCTGGGTTCACGATATGGATGGAGATATTGTCTCAGCTAATGCTGCAGTAGCCAGGCTTACGGGATATGAGGTGGAGGAGCTATGTCGCATGAATGTTAAGTCTTTCCTCTCCGGAGAAAGCTTGGACCTGGCTAAGGAGGTCCGAGCCAAGCTGCTTCAAGGCGAGCATGTCATCCAACCTTATGAGCAGAAGTTAATCACAAAGGAAGGTGCTGAAGCTATTTTAAAGTTAACTACAAACATGGTTGGGGTTGATGGGAAGCCCGTTGGCTTCCAGCACATTGCCAGGGATGTTACTCAGGAGAAGCGGATGCAGGAGAGCCTGCGCTTTTATTTGGGGCAGATTACTATGGCCCAGGAGGAGGAAAGAAAGCGCATTGCTCGAGAGCTTCATGATGAGACCATTCAAGCTTTGGTTGTGCTTGCTCGCCAGTTAGATGACATTGTCTCGGTCAGTAGCGACTTGGCTTTTGACAAGAGGCGCCTTCTGGAGAATCTGCGGAAACAGGCTGATGATATAATGGCGGATGTGAGGCGGTTGAGTCAGGATTTGCGCCCTCCTGCATTAGACCGTTTGGGCTTGGTGCCAGCGCTAGAGTGGTTAGCCTCAGACATCGGAAAACGCTCGGTAATAAATGTTGATGTTAGGATACACGGTGTTAGTCGACGTTTTTCCTCTGAGGTGGAGCTTGTGCTTTTTCGCGTTGCTCAGGAGGCATTGAGAAATGCCTGGAGACATGCTCAGGCAACTAGAGTTGATGTCACCGTGGAGTTCGGTGACAGGAAAACTCGAATAACTGTTAAGGACAACGGCAAAGGATTTGACCTTCCGGAAACGACTGGCGATTTGGTAAAGAGAGGTAGGCTGGGCTTAGCTGGGATGCAGGAGCGCATACAGTTGGTGGGTGGCAACCTGAGAATAGAGTCCACGCTTGGTGAGGGCACGATGGTAGTGATTGAGGCACCAGCATGATTTGGATTGCGAGTATGGGTATGCTAACCACAAGTACTCAGGCTGAAGGCTACTTTGGTATGGATGAGCGGATGAGCATAACCGGTTGCAGCGATTCCTCCACGATTCTGGAAGCTACGCTGCCGTAGACCCAGCGGCTGACCCCGGTGCGTCCATGAGTGGTCATAGCTATTAAGTTGATGTCTTCTTTCTGAGCTACTTGCAGGATACTTTCGGTTGCTTTCCCAAGGATAGCTTGTGACCTTACCTTTATGCCGCTTTTTCCAAGGTTGGCTTTTATCTCTTCTAGATATTCCTCTGCCTGCCGTTGTATTTCTGCCATTAGTATATCCCGATATTCCTCCCAGCTGGGCTTAATGGCAGGAGACCGGTCGGCTGGTAATACCGGAGGCTCGCTCACTCGCAGGAGGATGATTTCTCCGTCGGTTCCTTTTACTAGCTCCTTAACATAAGGAACTGAGGCTTCTGAGAAAGGTGAGCCGTCAAGGGGAACTAGTATCTTTTTGAATTCCAAGTTTGCTATTTTATGAGCTCTTGACTTTATAAGAAGCACAGGAGTGCAGGTGCCGTAAAGCACTTTTAGGGCTACGCTTCCTAGCATCCAGCGCTTAATCCCAGAGTGCCCGTGGGTGGAGATTATTATAAGGTCAATTTTGTTCTTGTCAGCAAATTTAATAATCTCATCTGCCGCATTGCCATAGGCAATAGCTATGGATGCTTTTATACCCTGTGACTTTAGCTCCTTTGCGTTGAGTTCCAGATAAGCTTTCATAGGGCGGTCCAACTGCCCAACAGGAGCAATGCTAACTGTAAAGAGTATTACCTCGCTGCCTTTGGTCTTAGCAAGGTTCTTAGCGTAGGGGAAAGCTCTTTCTGCAAGTTCAGAGCCGTCCAGGGGGACAAGCATTCTTCGGTATGCCATTGTTCCTCCTTAGTTCTATGTGTGTCAGATTATAGCCTGTATGGATTGCTCTGGCAACAGCTTTTTTCAAGCCTTCGATTGTTCGAGTGGATATGCCTGTGCTAAAATTCAGTCAGGGCTAGTCCGGACCACCGTTGATGTTTCGGCTAGCCCTATAGGTGTTTGGAAATGAATTTATCTCCTCTACTTTCTTTAATTGAACAGGTTCCTAGTTACCAGAAGCTAAAAGGCGAGCTGCTTGAGCCGCAAGACAAGGATATCAAGCTGGTGGTATCTGACGCTGTCAAATCATTCATTATAGCCGCTCTGCACAAGGGGCTGAACTTGCCTGTTCTGGTGATAGTTTCTCAGCCTGAAAATGCTAAGCGGCTCTATGACGAGCTCCAAGCCTGGTGTCCTATTTCAGCTTCGCTTCGGTCTTTTCCTGAAATTGATTTCTTGGCTGGTGAATACTCTGCGACTGATGCCGTTGCAGTAGCGGAAAGGCTGCGAACCCTTTCGTCTCTTATTCGTTGCCGTGACATATCGGCAGATGGACTAAGTCCTTTAATTGTGAGTTCTGCTTTGGCTGTAGTCAATAGAACCATGCCTTGTGATGGCTTTATTGCATCTTGTCATGCCTTGAATCTTAAGACGAATATCGACCCGCTACAAATTGTAAAGGAATGGCAGGCTATGGGGTATGAGTTGGAGAATATTGTTGAAGTGCCCGGAACAATAAGTCGCCGAGGGGGCATTGTTGACGTTTTCTCTCCGGATAGCGAGTTCCCTGCCAGAATAGAGTTTGTGGGCAATAAGGTAGAAAGCATCAGGCTCTTCGACCCGAAGACGCAGCGTTCACTGAAGTTGGTGACCTCTGTGACCATAGTTCCGGCTAAAGAAAGCCAGCAGCATCTTAATGGTGACACCATCCTGGATTACCTGCCTGAAAGGGCATTGCTGATTACAGATGACCTTGATGAGCTCAAAACTGTTATAGACAAACTGGACTGCGAGGCTGAAGAGCTTCGCCAGATGAAGGCAGAACGTGGCGAACCGGTGCCGAATTTGCCTATCTTGTCCTGGCCAGAGTTTGAAACAAGTACAACTAGAATCAGACAGCGCCTAATGTTGTGCTCATGGAATATAAATGGCTCTGATAGAGTCTGTCTTCAATCCTTGCCTTTAGCCCCGGTTTCAAGCTGTGGAGGCAGGCTTACGGCCTTTTCTGAGGGGCTGAGGGGAATGCTCAAGGAAAACCGCCGTATTGTCGTAGTTAGCCAGCAAACAAATCGTCTCGCTGAACTACTGCAGGAGCAGAATATTCTTGCCTGCTCGGTTTCACAGATAGAAGAGGTGCCGCCTTTAAAATCAGTCACCTTAATTCAAGGGTCACTGGCTGAAGGTTGGGCTATAAAGGGTGTTTTCACTCTGTTTACTGATAATGAGATTTTTGGCTTTGTCAAAAAACGGCGTTTATTCAAAAGAAGACCAGTGCGCCATCACTGGTTTATTTCCGGATTGGCGCCGGGCGATTACATAGTCCATATCGAGCATGGTATTGCTAAGTTTGCCGGGCTGACCAAAATGCTTAATGACGGCATTGAGCGGGAGTATCTTGCATTGGAGTATGCTGCTGGTGACAGGCTTTATGTGCCTATCGATCAGGTCGACCGTGTCAGCCGCTATGTTGGTGCCAGTGACCAACCGCCGACTTTAAGTCGCTTGGGAACTCAGGAATGGGCACGTACCAAGCAGCGAATCAAAGAATCTTTGGCTAACATTGCCCGCGAGCTTCTGAGTCTCTATGCGGCGAGAGAGATAATTCCCGGCTTCGCTTTCTCTCCAGATAGTCTCTGGCAGCAAGAACTAGAGGCCTCCTTTCCTTATGTGGAAACCACTGACCAGTCGGAGGCTGTTTATGCTGTCAAAAGCGATATGGAGAAGCCGAAACCGATGGACCGCCTGGTTTGCGGAGATGTGGGTTATGGTAAGACTGAGGTTGCTCTGAGAGCCGCCTTCAAGACAGTGTTGGATGGCAAGCAGGTAGCCTTGCTGGTTCCGACAACTGTTCTGGCGCAGCAACACTTTACCACTTTTTGCGATAGGCTCCAGGCTTTTCCATTAAGAGTCGAGATGTTGAGTCGTTTCTGCACGGAAAAAGAACAGGCTAGCATAATCGAGGCCTTGGCAGCAGGCACGGTGGATATCTGCATCGGCACTCATCGTTTATTGCAAAAAGATATCGTGTTTAAAGACATGGGGCTGCTGATAATAGATGAGGAGCAACGCTTTGGAGTGATACATAAGGAGCACTTTAAGAAGCTAAGGCGAGAGATAGATACTCTCACTTTAAGTGCCACTCCCATTCCACGCACTCTTCATATGTCGCTAGCTGGGATTAGAGACATGAGCACAATTGAAACGCCGCCAGAGGAGCGTTTGCCAATCAGGACCTATGTCGGCGCTTATGAAGAGAGGGCTATCCGTGAGGCAATACTGCGCGAGCTGGAGCGGAATGGCCAGGTATTTTTTGTCCATAATAGAGTTCACAGTATCGCTATGGTTGCTAACCGGCTAAGCAGTTTGGTACCAGGGGTCAGGATATGCATCGCCCACGGACAAATGCCTGAAGGGGAGCTGGAAAGGGTGATGACGGATTTTGTTAATCACAGAAGCGACGTTCTGGTCACTACCACCATCATCGAGTCTGGACTTGATATGCCTAACGTCAACACTCTGATTGTTGACCAGGCAGATAAGTTGGGCTTGACGCAGCTTTATCAACTGCGGGGTCGTGTTGGGCGTGGCAGCAACAATGCCTACGCGTATTTCTTTTTCGACAGGGGCAAGCAACTGACTCCTGAAGCTCGGAAGCGCCTCAAAACTATTTCTGAAGCCACAGAGTTGGGTGCTGGATTTGCCGTTGCCATGAAAGACCTGGAGATTCGGGGAGCCGGCAATCTATTGGGTGTGGAGCAGAGTGGCTATATAGCTGCTGTAGGTTTTGACCTCTATTGCCGGCTGTTGGCTGAGGCAGTGGAGGATGTAAAGCAGGGGCAGGCAGAAGAAAATATGAGAAAGATATTCGAACCTACGGTTCCTACTCTAGCCTTACCTTTGACTGCCTATATCCCAGAGGAATATATTTCTGACTTGAGCACAAGGCTGGATTCCTATCAGCGATTGGCTGCGGCTAAACAAGCCCAGGAAATAGAAGGCATAGCTTTGGAATTCAGCGACAGGTTTGGCCCTATGCCACAGGTGGTCAGTAATCTCCTCTACGCAGTTGAGATCAAACAGCTTGCTGCTGCGGCAATGGTGAGGTCTATTTCTACAGAGGATAGGCAAATCGTTTTGTATTTCGATGGCACGAGAGAAATAAACAGACTGTCTTTAACGCAGGATTTTAAATGTGGGGTTAAGGTAAGCAGCAGCCGGATAAAACTCGACATAAAGCTACTGGGCAACAGCTGGCAGGATGTACTCAGGGAAGTGCTTCAGAAGGTAGCTACAAATATCTAGCTGTTCCGGTTGAGCTTGCTCAGTGGCAGCTGTGGTTCAAATCCGAAGTGGGCTACCAACTGTTTGCAAAAGTTTGCAAATCGTAGCTAATTTTGGCACAAATTTGTCCATGAACATGCTACACCTTTTTACAGAACGTTCAACCAACACTAATTAGTTACGTTCCCACATTTTGCTTTTGTCAGAGTACTTAATATAGTATTAAGATGTACTTTTAGGAAATTGTAAATCAGGATAAAGCTATGGCTACAAGTAAGGAAGTAGGGCAATTTATTAAGGAGAATATCGGTGAGGACAACTTTGCGTTTTTGTCCGGATATCTCAATTTCTCATCGCATTCTAGACTTCAATGTGCAGATATTATTCTAGATGCCTATAAGAAATTAGATAAGGGAGAAATATATAAACAGCTTGATCAAGAGCAGAAGAATAATCTTAAAGGTGCTTTAACTATAGACCTGCTGTCAAAGGTCATGATGTCAATAGAAGATTTAGGTTCTCTGATAAAAGCACTTCCCGATCTTAAAACATTCTTCAAAGAGTTCCTGGAGGTAGAGCCACGACAAGCAAGATTAGCTTGCAAAGAAATACTAAAGCAAGACAATGAATATTTTTTTGACTTATTAACATATCCCAACGTAGACTCTCTTCCAATTGACGATGACGAAAAGAAGCTATTGAGAAAGACCTATGAGAGAAATGTAGACGTATTGAAGAAGACTATCGCAAAAATTGTTGAATTTATTGAAAAGCATGCTAAGGCTTTTCTTAAATCTAAACATGGTTATCCCATCTTTATTGGAATAGAGAGCAATTATTTGGCAGAAGGAATCGATATGATCATACCTGTATTATATAAGACTGAACCAAATTCACAATCAAAGATAGTATTATCTGGCGTAAAAGTAGTTGAAAAATATTTTAAACTTATATCTACTACGACACATTTAATCAAAGAGCTAATCTTCTCTAAATTGCGCATGATCGAATGCGCTGGTTTTAAACAGCCATTATACATTGCGCATTGCAAACTTTCACACAAAGAAAAGAAACAATTAGAAGAAATAAATAGAAAATGTTGTGGTGGAATAACAAGACCTAAAGTAAACATAATGATGAAAATAGAAGGTAAAAGATCTGACTTGAAAGATTTAGTAAGCTTCTTCAGTGGAGACTGGTATTTTGATTGATTCTAAAAATCACTTTCCCTATATATGCTTCCCTCAATGTTCTAAATCACTCTGGCATTTCCTTCAGTATTCCCAGGAGCAAAATCCCCAGTCTTACCATGAACAGGGCAAATCAAACGGCATCTAATTTTGTTAAACTGGGCTGACGATTTAACGCGATATTCAATCAATAGTCCACCTCAAAGAATTCGAATTGAATCAGGCAAAGGGAAAGGTTACTCTGTGAGTTCTATATATTAAACAACTTGGGCTACCAACTGCTTGCAAAAGTTTACAAATCGTAGCTAATTTTGGCACAAATTTGTCCACGCTACTTGCTACACCTTTCAGTGCGCTGTGCGATCACCCACGGTTATCGTGGACACGAGAATCGATCCTCGTGAAATCTCGCCATATTGAAAAGAAACTCATTCTATTACCGTTGTACCTTTTGGCGAAAAGTAATTTGTATTGACATGGCAAGACGACTGATATAGTATTCATTCATATATCACAAAAGCGAACTATTGAAACCAAAGGAGGGTAAAACTAATGTTACTAGTGGCACGGAATACTTTAGTTTCAATTATTTCCTTAATCCTTATATCCGTAATGTTATCCTGTGCTGCCCCGGGGGAGACTGCCAGGGTATCAAGTGGTGATATTGACGCTTTACGCTCTTCATTAGAGGAAAGCGACTTTGCTTTGAAATTGGCGCCATTTATCCATGTAGATTTAATCGAATTATACGAAGTGGGGAAACTGGCCAATGCCGCCGGCAATAATGCTGATGCACCTTATAGAGGGGTATTCGCCGCTCTGCCGGATAATATTGAAATAAAAGATCCGAAACAATTGTCCGGTGCTCAAGATGAGATACATAATTATATGTACAATACTCCTGGGCTGATACAGGGATGGCAGTTAAATCCCGATGAAGCAGTTGTTATTGTCACAAAAACCCCTCCGGAATGTACCTATTTCAGCTACTGTGGCTTCATCTTCTATAAATATTATGAGAAAGAAAAACAGCGCAAATGGGTCTGGACCAGCTTTAATGACCCCCTTAATAACCTCACCATTAAAACCTCCGGTACCCCCAATGGGGCAAAGGGAAACCCGTTCAATCAGGATACTATCATCATAATCACGGCTGACAAAGGAATTGACCAGCGTATACGCAGTGCTGCCGTATCAGCAGGATATTCGGAAGACATTATAAACACATATGTAGTCCCGAGCTCAATGGTCAAGCTAGGCACGGGGCCCGAGTATGATACCATTGTCTTCGGAGAGCGCATGGCGCTATTTGCCGATGAAAAAGCTGGCCAGGAATATGTGAATGCTATAACGGCAGCTATCAAGGTAACACCCAAGACACAGACAAAACTTGACCCGATTCCAGCGCCGGAATTGCGTGTCAGGGGAACGGGCAAAACTGAGATAGATTTAAAGCCTGCGCTTGAGGAGCTGCGCAAGGCTATCCTGGCAGAACATAGCAATCTAACAGCAAAAGAGCTTGAAACATATGTCTGGCTATCCGAATCTTATGACGCAGTGCAGACAGAGACGTATGTGGCTGGTGAAAGCCGTGATACGGTTTATCTGCGCAGCGATACCCTTACACTAGGTGATAATCCGGATGAGTTTGTCATCGTCTACGGTGTTAATCATGCCGCTACGGGTAAAGCTACCTACGCAAACTGCAACTTCTATGGTGAAGCTGGTTGGAACGGGGTAGTCGGCATCTACAGCACCGAGTATGCAGATAGTGCTGAACCATATCTACCTGGGAATCCATTGGCTAAATATCTTTACGTCTGTAAATTTGCGCGTAGTTGTGGTTCTGAAAAGACCTGTGTGGCAGTACCAACCGGACCAAAAGCGCATGGAATTCAGCTTAATGAGCCAGCTTTTATCGGGTTCAGAGCATACTTGGAACCGGCTACCAGGGTAGGCCCTGCCTTTACAGAGCTCCTTTACGACCAAGTGATAAAGTTTAGTCCTCGATAACAAGGCAAATTCGTGTAATGTCATCGGAGTCTGACATTCTAGTAATCGTGTAGATACGGTCACAAACACTCAACTTGGTATGAACTGGACATAACTGACGATAATTCTGGCTGTTATTCTGGTGGCTCTAATAGCCGGTATCATAGTGGTCGGGAAAAAGAGACGGGGTTCGAATAGCTAATTCTGTGCCTCATTTGCTCTGCAATAGTTCTTCTTTCCGTTCAGTGAGTCCCAACTTAGCGGATTCAAACTAAATCAAGCAAAGGCAAAGGTAGCTCTAAAAGTTCTATATATTAAACAACTTGGGCTACCAGTAATGTAATATCATCACCAATAATTAGCTTCGATTTTAACCAAGTAGGTCAAACTCACCTGTTTTTCACTCGTAAGAATGGTGATGTTACTACATTAAATGATGTAGCCGGGATTGTATATCTTACGCAGGTCTATAGAATATGATGAATAAGCTCAAGGTAAAAGTTCTTTACGTTCATTGACACATCAAATATATATTGATATATTTGTGATGGTATAGATATTGATCCAGTCGAATGTGGAGGTGTAAAGTGATAGAGAGAGTAGTCCTGCCGTTATTATTAGTATTAGCCCTCCTAGTCTCAATTACGATAGGCTGCATACGAGTAACTGAAAAACCCATAGAAAGCGGCCAATTCACCACATATGATCTAGATGAAGACGGCCAGGATGACATGTATGCCTATAAGTTCGCTACCGAAGAGGTCGCTAATGACGTATTCCTCGATAGAACACTGGAGTACAACAAGAGTGATGATGGATATCAAGGGAAAATAATACTCCGATTTGATGATAGGAGTAAAGGCAAGACCCATTACGTGCACATTGAAGAGATACCAAAGGAGTTTGCTTCACATGTTGAC
>Ga0209636_10005801_pt1 | contig 12609 bp, 8 predicted proteins | sample DeeMarSWOR152_54_FD_187464 | JGI IMG/M metagenome (GOLD analysis project Ga0209636, IMG submission 187464) | Marine sediment microbial communities from White Oak River estuary, North Carolina - WOR-1-52-54 (SPAdes) (version 2) | ecosystem: Environmental > Aquatic > Marine > Intertidal zone >...
TGCTTTGGGAGGGAAAACTTTATTTACAAAGCCGTGTAAATATTTATTGTGTTTCATGGTGGTCATCCATTTGGATGACCTCCTTTAAGAACTTTACGCTTTCAGTTTACTACTTTCGGAGATACTGTTCTAAGAAAAGCTTGACGCCGAGGTTGGGATTCGAACCTTATTCCCTTTTCCTTGATCTTAAGATCATTATCACTAGTCCAATTGCCAAGATTAAAAATATCCCGATCACCATAATAGAGGAATCTTCTCTCTTTTCTACCTCAGGTATTGTTGTCGTGGTCGTAGTTGTAACTGCTGGTACTTTACCACAATCGGGATCATCCGATTCTTCACAGTCAGGGTCACATTTACCGTCGGATATACCATCACAATAGTGATCTTCAGAGCCGGAAGGGCAATCTTGGGGGCAGCTTTGATAGTTTTCCCCTTTATCTAACTCGCAAATACCGTTACCGCAGTCTTTTAGGATTGGTATCGTGCCTAAAAGTTTCTCATCCAACCCCATCAGCTTTGTAACCTCTATTTCTGTTCCATCCTCTAAAATACAAACAGCGCATTCTCTGGAATATCGACACCTTTTATCAGATACTGTCTTTAATCCGTATCCTTTCTGGCTACAGTAACTGTATTCCTCACCAGATTTTCCTTCTAGGAAATACCAAGCAGTGGAAAAAGAACCATCAGGGAATTTACAGATCCCAACCTCACCCTTCTCGGTTTTGTTTATCGTGAACTCGTAACCTAACTCTTCACAATAAACCGCCGAAGGATTAGCTATTCCAGTGGATGGAGCAATTACCCCCGTAACATAGTAAGGAAGCCATTCTATGTCACACTCCCCATACTTTACTGTGAAATATCCATTCCCATTCCAATAAGGGCCCCAGCTGTTTTTCACATAATACAATCCTCCTGCATCGTTATAACCCACTATTAACACAGCATGACGAGAGCCACCAGCACCCGAACAACTAGATGTGCCTAGGTCAAAGTCACCCCAAGACATGACAACTGCGATAGGGCCTTCATCAACTAATTTTTTCTTGAGTTCATCTGTTTTATAGGCCGGTGTAAATCCATGATCAGTTATCTTCCACTTTTCAATTGCACTTCCATCATCGCATGTAGCTGGACATGGGGTGTTTGTTGCTTTGTATGGATAACAAGTTTCGTCAGGTATTCCCTTAGTCTGTATATAATAGAATCCTCCCCCCCAAAAAGGTTCGCCAATAGTACAACTCCCTCCAGTGTAACAATCTGAGACAAGATATTGCTCTGAAAGATCAATATCCAATGTTGTGTCATTCTCCTGTATGTTATATCTTGCTTCTACAGCCCCCACTGTAGCGAAAGCCCAGCAGCTTCCACACGCACCTTGATTCTTAACGGGTGTAACCCAATTTTTCCCATCTTTATCCCTCCAGTCAAATGAGGAAGGAAGCACAGTAATGGTGCATGATTTAGAGGCTTCAGGTTCCATTGCAACACCACAGAAGCCGGGGAGTTTATTGGGTGCCCCATAGCATTTAACTGTGTAGGTGTATGTTCCCGGCTCTGAAGGTGCAACCAGTGTTCTCTCTTCACTGTGCCATTGACACTCCTTAAAGTTACTTTGGTAGTCGCACCATTCCTGTACCCCACTCCTTTCAATTGTCCTTATTTCATAGGGGTAGCTACAGATTGGACCTCCTGTTCCGTAAAACTCGTAGGAAATTTTGAATGAGGAGGAGGAAGTAACGCCGCCTGGACAATTTAGATTTCCTACCTTACAGACCCAACAGTTTTCAGGGACAGTGGTTGTCGTAGTTGTAGTCGTAGTTGTGGTCGTAGTCGTAGGTACTGTAGTACTTGTACCTCCGCAACTCCAGTCTGCGCAGTTGAAGATAACACCGTTGGTGCAACCATAAAGGCCTGAGCACTCTTGTTCACAACAATGACCATCAATACAGGCTTTATGCTTGGACTTACAGCAGCAGTTAACTCCTGAATTATCCATGAAACTCACCACAAGTTTCCCGTCACCGCAGTAGGTGCCCGTGTTAATTGATGTTGAAAGCCCCGTGTCGTAGGAGCCGGGACACTGATTGCAACCACTTACACACGCATCCCCTATCGAGTTTCCTTCTATGGAGATGGAGGAATACTCAGAAGCGGAATTGTAATCCCCAATGAGCTGGATTTCCAGGGTTTTCGTAGGAATGGTCGTAGTTGTGGTCGTCGTGGAAGAAGTGGTCGCGAAACCGCCTATCCTAACTTTGTAATCTTCCACCTCTCCAAAGGTGAAAGTTCCACATGCTGGAGGGGCTGCATTGTATTTCATAGAAACCCTCATCCTCGTCTCGCCTGAAACAGCGGTTGAAGGAACTGTAAAAGTCTTACTAAATGTATGTGTTCCACTGAAAGTATACGAACCAAGATCAATCTCCTCTCCAAGATCTGTGAAGTCATTATTTCGATTGAAGTCTATCCACACCTTTACATACTCATTGTAGCTACCGGTTGTAGTAACATCCACTTTCAAGGTGTATGTCACTCCAGCCGACAGGGTAGTGAAAACATAGCCAGTGTAATCAGAATACGTGCTACCAGAGGATGACTTACTACCTGTGTTGAGCTCCACCTTGCTGATGTACTCATAATCGTAGTTTTGACTGATCGAGGAACAGTAGGTCGATAGAGTGGTTGTCGTGGAAGAAGTGGTCGTAGTTGATGTGGTGGTTGTTGTCGTAGTTGTCGTAGTCACTGAAGCAAGACAATTAATACTATTCACCTTAACACCATCTTTCACAACACTTACATCACTTGTAAATCTGAACTTGACCTTTTGCTTGTTATATGAGCTCAAATCAACATTTTTGCTACCGTCTAACCCACTGTCCTTGTACCTTTGAACCATACTAGAATCATAGATATAGAAGTAATCGTAACCTGCTTCTGTGTTCTGGTCTATATTAACTGTCCCAACGACATATCCGCTGGGGCAGGTAAACCAACCAGAATAGTAGTCTCTGTTATTGCTATAATCATCCCACTCCGTCCAACAGCATATTGAATTAAAACCAGAGCCTAATGCAACATCATTCTGGCAGTCTGTATCGTAGCCGTTCTCCCTTCCATCCCCATCATCATCCATCCCATTACAACAGTTTTCAGGAGAAGGGACAGTGGTTGTTGTAGTGGTCGTGCTGGTAGTGGTCGTTGTTGTTACAGTTGCACAGCTCCAATCACCACAGTTGAAGACCACACTATTGCTGCAACCGTAACCTGTGCACTGTGTTTCACAACAATGACCATCAATACAGGCTTTATGTTTGGACTTGCAGCAACAGTTAACTCCTGAATTATCCATGAAACTCACCACAAGTTTCCCGTCACCGCAGTAGGTGCCCGTGTTAATTGATGTTGAAAGCCCGGTGTCATAGGAGGCAGGACACTGATTGCAGCCACTTACACACGCATCCCCTATCGAGTTTCCTTCTATGGAGATGGAGGAATACTCAGAAGCGGAATTGTAGTCTCCAATGAGCTGGATTTCCAGGGTTTTCGTCGTAGTATACTCAAATTCAATTTTGGCTTTATGGATAGCATTACAGCAATAGTTGACGCTACTTGCGTCAACAAATTTTACTACCAAAGAACCATCAGATAGGTAGTTTTGAAGTTTGGTCTTACTAATTGTAAAAGTTTTTTCTCCGAAAGAATTGCAGTGATCTGCACCACAAGTCCCATCTAATCCAAAAGTACCTGCCTGCCCTATGGACTCACCATCTATTTGTATCCCGGCGTATTCAACAGAATGATCATAATCCCCTTTGAGATATATAGTAAGTGCGGCATCTGTTGCAGGTAAACATTGGTTTCCCGAGCATGTAAAAACAATCTCGTTGGTACATCCCAGTGTAGGACAGGCATTTTCCTTTGTCTGGATATACGTGTCAGCATAAACTAAAGTAGTATTGAGTATTATTATCCCAAGTAATAGTAATTTTTTTACTATCATAATTCATCATCAAAATCCATTTAACCTAGATCCTACACTATCATATTAGCCTATTAGGTTATATATACATACAGATTTTCTGTGAACACTATGTTCCCAATCCAGCGTATTTATCTCCTTCCAACTTTAGAAAAAGAAAAGCTTGACGCCGAGGTTGGGATTCGAACCCAAGCCTCCCAGAGGGAGACGAGCTATCAAGGCATAAGGTCAAGACACCTTTGGTTTCTCGCCCTTATCAACCCCACTCTTCCCTTGTTGAATTTGCTTTGCAAATTCAATTTTCTTTTGGGGATGAAACACCTTTTCTTTCATAAAGAAAAGGGGTTCCTCTCCAGGCTCGCGCGTTAGTCCGTGCTCTGCCACCTCGGCATGTCGGAATTAGCCGACGACTAAGGTGCCGTTTTCGCTTACGCTCGACGACACTTAACTCAATTGTATTTTATTAATATTAATTATTTTGTAGTCGACACGAAGTGTCGACCTTTCTTTTCCGTGCACGCGTTTCTTTCGAAAAGAAAAGGGTGCCCAAGCTCTGCCACCTCGGCATGACGAACGAATGCTAAAACAACTATTAACTATGTTCGATTTAGGGAAATTAAATCAGAATATATTAATCCAGAAGACCTATAGGTAATCTCAAAATGGAAAATGAAGGTGAGAACGAGGGCGAATCTGAGGAAAATATGCTTTCATGGAAGTACATTCTTGCGGTTAGCCTCATCGTCATTATATTCGTGGGAGTAGGTCTGATTTATCTCAACCGACCCCATAATGAAACCGGGCAGAAATTTGAAAATCTAAGCATATACTATCTGATGCCCTTGGATTGCGAGGACTGTAAGCAATCAATGATAAATGAAATTTCTTCAGAACTAGAAATCGAAATAAAGAGTATTCGAACCAAGATAGTTCCGAGACCCAATGTTCTCGTTATATTCGGGGATAAAGCCGATATGGGATTAGCGAACTCAAAATTGAACATCCTTTCCTTACTATGTGAATTTGCGAACATCACAAAGGCATGTGAACTACGAGATGAACTCAGGGATATAGAATTTGCTGTTGATTGTTTGAATAAATATAACATCTCATCAGATTCAGTTATATTTTACACAGGGGAGGAGTGTGATCACTGCAGTGAGATGAAGTCATGGATCAAACAACTGAGGAAGGAGAACTACACATTCTATACAATTGATATTACAGATGAAAACAGAACGGGAATTGCGGATGAATGTTTATACAATGTTTTGGATCTGAAAGGTGACATACCGCAATTTGCGTGCGCCGCCCTTGGAAAGAATCATATGGGTGCATTCACCTCTATTGAAGAGATGAGGGAATTTGTAGAGAATTGTAGAAATACATAAAGATTAGCATTCTATATAGATCCCCGGTTTCATGGGTAAGGCATTCTTTGCTTTATTCTCTGGGTCATACTCTGGCCTTTTCTGTATCAGAATTGATGCCTTAAATTCCCTCTCAAGGAATTTTTTTGCATCCGAGATTGCATCATGTTCCCCATCCAAGGTCAAAACAATCTCCGGAATCTCATCCTTTCTGATTTTTTGCATTATATTTACAACAACCTTTCCGTGTTCTCTTAGTTCGGGATTCTTCATGGCATCTTGGATGGATTTTCCTGCCTTAATCATCTCGAAAACCTCTCTTTTCCATTCCGGAGAGAGATACAGATAGATCTTTTCCGGTTTGACCTTGGTTACCTCCAGGATATTCTGAATGTCCTGCATTAAATTTTTGATCATCTCTTCCTTTTGAATAATCTCCACGTTAATCTTTTTTACATCAGAACTCGGATACTCTGCAAGGGAAACGAAGCCCTTTTTTCCATTCATTTTAGCCCATAGGTCCTCACAGATGAAGGGTGTGAAGGGGGCCATTAATCTTACCCATTTATCAACTACTTCCTTCAAAATCTTGGAACTTGGTTCGCATCTTCTTGAATACCATACAAGGTCATTCAAAATATTAAAGAATGCATATTGCAGTGCTTTTCTCGTTTGGAATTTTTCCAGAGCATTTATGGTTTCTGATGTTCCGTCCTCTACCCTACTTATCAGCCATTTATCAATATTCCTGATTGGAATCTCATTTTCCAGTTTTAAAGCATAATTAACCTGATCATGGAACTGCTTTAATTTCTTTGCCGTATTTCTAACTAATGATTCTCTCCAATCGAAATCCTGCCACGGCTCGGCATTTGACATTAAAAATAATCTGATGGTATCGCTTCCATAATGCCTTAGGGCATCACTCAAGAGTATTATATTCCCCTTTGATGAGGACATCTTGTCCCCTTCAAGGAGCCCCATCCCAAATACGACTATGCCCCTTGGCCAGTACTCTTGTGGAAATATTGCAGTATGGTGGAATATATGAAATGTCAGATGATTCCCAACCAGATCTTTAGCTGAGAGACGCCATTCCGGTGAATACCAGTATCTGAATTCGTCTCTGATTTTTTTCAACTTTCCCTTGGTTATCCCCACCCTCTCCGCGGTCTTTCCAGAATCACCCTTTCCAAGAAATATGTAATCAAAGAAATCGACATCAAGTCTCACTGGATCCAATCCATTCAGGAATTTCGATATGGTATAATATGACATGTATATCGTCGAATCACTTAAAGGCTCAACAAGCCAGTTTTTATCCCATGGCAATCTGGTCCCCAATCCTACTCGCCTAGTACAGGCCCAGTCCTTAAGCCAGTCTATAAAGTATGAAAAATTCTGTCTCGTTTCTTCTGGAATAATTTTCATGTTCGTGAGGCACTCATGGGCCTTTGATTTCCATTCTAAATTGCTGTATTCAAGAAACCACTGATCCTTGAGGATCTTCACAATGCACTTTGTCCCACATCTACAAACTACTGGACCTTCAGAGAATTCATAGAATATACTCCCCTTATTATCTCTGATTAAATCCTGTGAAAGCCTTCCCCTCGCAGCCTTTACTGTTAAACCTCCATAATCCCTGATGGATTTTTTCATGATTCCCTTTGCATGTTCTGATCGATAGAGAATCTCTGTTGCTTCCTCAAGCCTCTTGTCTTTTTGATTTTTTATCCCCATCCTTTCAACTAACTCTTTTGCCGGCACGTCCTCTCCCATTTCTATGATCGTTATGGGTTTAATATCACTCTCCAGATCCTTAAGAGCAACGTAGTCATAGGGAGCATGAGCGGGTACGGACATAACAACTCCTGTGGCATAGTCAGGATCAACAAAATTTGCTGGCAGAATTGGTATCTCTTTATCATCCAAGGGGCTCTTACAGGATTTTCCGATCAGTTCATCACCCTTAACCTTATCAATAATCTCCACGTTTTTCTTGAGATATTTCATCTTCTCTGCTGCCTCTTTACTCAATAACCATATTTCCCCATCAATCCTTGCCTTTACATACTCTATGTCTGGATTGAGCCACATGTTCGTAACCCCAAAGAGGGTTTCAGGTCTCAGGGTTGCAGCCGGAAGGATCACTTCGTTATATCTGAATTTTATCACAGTAAATTCATTGATAGTGGCATTTTCACCCTCCAGGAGGTCATGATCACCAACTGGATTGTCACAAGACGGACAATATCTCACCGGATGTTCGCCCTTATTTACCAAGCCCTTTCCATGCAGGGTTTTATATTGCCATTCTATAAATCTGCTGTATTGAGGCGTTATGGTAAAAAACTCGCGGGACCAGTCTATCGAGAACCCCAATTTATTCATATTCTGCTTATACTCATCCGAGAAATATCTGACGATCTCCCTCGGATCCGTGAATTTATCTAGGACATCTTTCGGAACTTTATAGAGCTCGCCATAGATCTTAAGCGCTTTAGGATCCTTTCTCTTAATCCTCTCGGCAACCCCCAAAACCGGACTTCCGGTGACGTGCCATGCCATCGGGAACAATACATTGTATCCCTGCATTCTCTTAAATCTCGCGATGACATCCGGAACCGTATAAGTCCTGCCGTGACCTACATGCATGCTTCCAGAGGGATAGGGGTAAGCAACTGTGAGATAAAATTTTTTTCTATTGTCCGGCTCTGTCTCGAAGACCTTTTCTTTAACCCATTCAAGAGCCCATTTCTCTTCAATCTTCTTTGGATCAAATTTAGAGGTCATCTCATCTTCTTCATAAATTTCTCCATTCTTCTCAACGCTTCAGATATTGTCTCCCTTGAAACAGAGTAAGAACATCTGACATAACCCTCTCCAGATGCCCCGAAGGTATTTCCTGGAATTGCTGCAACACCCACCTCTTTGAATAGGGCTCTGACGAATTTCTCCGAATTCATCCCGCTCTCCTTTATATTTGGAAAGGCATAAAAGGCTCCCTTGGGCATGATACACGAGATATTCGGTAATGAATTTAAACCCTTCACCAACAGTTTCCTCCTTAGATCATAACTCTTTACCATGTCACTGACATCTTCTTTGAGATCAAATGCATCCAATGCAGCATATTGTGCTATGGATGGTGCACATAGCATCGTGTACTGGTGAATCTTCATCATGGCCTCAATTATCTCTGAATTCCCTACCGCATAACCCAGTCTCCATCCCGTAAATGCATAGGCCTTTGAAAAACCATTTAGTGTTATTGTTAAATCCTCCATGCCCCTAAAAGAGCCTATTGAATAGTGCCTTTCATCGTCATATATCAATTCCTCGTAGAGCTCATCGGATATAACAATCAGATTTGTATCCATGGCAATATCCGCAATCTCCTCCAGATCTTTTTTTCTCAGAACACTGCCGGTTGGATTGTTTGGGGATGGTATTATTATTGCTTTCGTCTTTTTTGTTATTCTCTCTAGTATATCCTCAGCCTGGACCCTAAACTCATTCTCCTCCATTGTTGGAACAGCTATTGGACCCCCATGAGCGAACCACACATCAGGTTTATAAGCTACATAAGATGGCTCCGGAATGAGAACCTCATCCCCAGGATTTATGATGGCCCGTATAGCCAGATCCAGTGCCTCACTGGTTCCTGTTGTTATTAATATCTCATTCTCGGGGTTCCTGTCAATGCCATTCTCCGACTTCAATTTTGTCGCTATTCTCTCCCTCAATTCCAGAAGTCCATAATTAGAGGTATAGGATGTGTAATCGTTCTCAATCGCCCTGATTCCAGCATCCTTTAATGCCTCTGGTGTCGGAAAGTCTGGTTCACCAACCCCCAGACTTACCACGTCTTTACTTTCCTGCACCAATTCGAAGAATTCCCTGATCCCGGAAAACGGGATTTCCTTAACTCTTTTTGATATCATCTTGAATAGTTAGTTGGAATATTATAAAAATAGAGTGCCTCATGTAAAATTCAGATACTGATCTTCAACCTCTCCGTTTTGTCATCGAATGAGATGACGCCATCGCGCTTGTATTCCTGCAAGATAATATGTGTATACGTACCAACTATTTCCTTCTTGGGAGCCAATTTCTCTGTTACGAATTCGCTTATCTCATCTATATTTGCCGCTTCCACTAAAAGGATCAGATCATATTCACCGGTTGCAACGAATAGATCCTTTACTCGTGAATCCTTCGAGATCTCTTTACAGATTCTCGAGAAGCCCGCCCTCTGCTGTGGCACCACCTTGACCTGTATAACAGAAGATACTCGATGCTTTCCCATCTTTTTCCAGTCTATACTCGTCTTGAATTTCCTTATAATTCCCGCTTTTTTTAATTTATCTATCCTCTTTTCGATCTCCTTCTCATCCAGATCGAGCATAGTGGACATTTCAGAGAGCGAAATCCTGGCATCGTTCTCAAGAAGCTTTAATATCTCATTGTCAATATCTTTTTTACTCATTCAAACCACCAAGAATTTTGATATTATTATATACAAATGGAGATCACATGCCTAAAAATCGTCTCTTCTTTTTATTGAAAATCAGGACTAAAAAAGCTCCTGCAACAAAGCCACCTATGTGAGCAAAGAAGGCTATACCCCCCACGTCTGCCGGCATTCCCAGAGACCCGATACCTGAGAACAACTGAATGATAAACCAGAATCCAAGGACGAATAATGCTGGAAGTTTAATCCATCTGACAAAATACCCAAAGAAGATCAGTGTATGCACTTTAGCCCTTGGAAACGTCAGGAGATAGGCCCCAAGTACCCCTGCTATGGCACCCGATGCCCCTATATTGGGCACTGTTGAATGAGGATTTATCGATATCTGTAAACCAGAAGCCGCCATTCCACAAAGAAAATAAAACAGGATAAATCTCTTATGCCCCAATATGTCCTCTATATTATTCCCGAAGATATACAGGTAGAGCATATTCCCGAGAATATGCATAAATCCCCCATGAATGAACATTGATGTAAATAAGGAGAATAAATTCTCCCCACTGATAATCTTTTCCGGAATTAACCCATAGGTATCAAAGAAATTAATCAGGGATTCCTCATTCAAGGATAAAGACATCTCATACCCGAAGACCAGAACATTTAGGATAATAATGCCATAGGTAACCCAAGGAGTTATTGAGGTCGGGTTGTCATCTTTTACCGGAAACATTTAAGCTCATCAGATCAATTTTTTTTCGCGCGCCAATTCCGCATTCAGGATGCTTGCTCCAGCAGCGCCTCTTATCGTATTATGGCTAAGACTGGTAAATTTTAACAGTTTCTCTCTCCTCCTTCTGATTCTTCCGACTGAAACGCTCATTCCTGCCCCGAGGTCTCTGTCAAAGAGTGGCTGAGGTCGATCCTCTTTATCCATCACGACAATGGGTCTTTCCGGTGCAGTCGGAAGTCTAAATCTCTGAGGCTCCCCCTTAAATGCAGAAAATACCTCTTTAACCTGATCAATACTAAAATCCCTCTTTGTGTTTACAAAGATGGCCTCTGTATGACCATCCCTGACCATTACCCTGTTGCAGGAGGCAAATACATAAAAATCTGCGAATTCTATTTCCTTTTTCTTCAATTTACCAAGTATTTTTAAACCCTCGAGTTCTGCCTTCTCATCTTCGTTTCTTATAAATGGGATCACATTATCCACGATTGCCATTGAGGGAACCCCGGCGTAACCCGCCCCGGAGAGGGCCTGCATCGTTGCAACATTAACCCATGAGATCCCAAATTCATCCAGAATTGGCTTTAGTGGTATTATTAAGCCGATAGTGGTACAGTTTGGATTCGTAACTATAAATCCATTCCACCCTCTGTTTTCTTTTTGAATTTTAATCAGTTCGAGATGATCGGGATTCACCTCGGGAATAACCAATGGTACATCATCCTCCATTCTATAAGTTGCAGTATTAGAAAAAACGGGTATGTGTTCGGCAAAGCTGCCCTCTATCTCCTTTGCTATATCAGATGGTATCGCCGAGAATATCAGATCTAACTTGCATCTATCAATAACTTTAGTATCTATCTTCTCAACAACCATCTCAGAAATCCCAGAAGGAATCCTGCTGGTTAGATACCAGCTTGCTGCATCGGAATATTTTTTACCGGCACTTCTCTCAGATGCCAACAGAGCCTCTATTTCAAACCACGGATGACCTTTTAACTGCTCTATAAATCTCTGTCCAACCATGCCGGTAGCTCCCAATATACCTACCTTCAGTTTCATCTTAGAATATAATAACTTATACAGAGATACATAAATACCTCATAGAAATCCCGTGGCCTTTCTCCTGAGGTAATTCATCAGGACCCTTGGCCTGTTTATATTAGTAACTATCTCTACCTCTCCCTTCAGGATTGATTCAATTGGGTCATTACCAACCACTATTGAAACACATCCCACTTCATCCAGACAGTGTGCATCACTACCCCCTACCATGGGTAGCCCGACATCCTCTGAGATACTTACCATGCCCCATGTATTTAAAAGTGTGTGACCATTGACTGTCTCTATAGCGTCGAAATCTAATTTATGGATCAAATCACCAACACCTGACCTCAATCTATCATATGGATGAGCTGCAATTGCAATACCCCCCAACTCATGAATTTTCTCTATCACCTCTTCTGCAGGAATTGCCCTCTCTATCAACTCCGTAATACCTAATGCTAGAATGTGTCCCTCTATCGAGGAGATCTCAATTCCGGGAATTACCGTGAAATTCTCTGAGTTGTATTTCAAAGCCTTAATACTGCCCTCAATTACATTGTGATCGGTGATGGCAATACCATCCAAACCAATCTTCTTTGCATGATTGACCATCTCTTCGGGTGTGTTAACACCGTCGGAATAACTGGAGTGTGTATGGATATCGATTTTCATTTTCTTGTTCAGTGTGACTAAGCGACTGAAGGGAGCGTATGTCGCACCTTTGCTCAAGCTTTATTAAAGCTTGAAACGGACCCGCAGGGATCGAAATAAGTGTGGGAACCAAGGTTCCCTCCCTTATCAACCCAACCCTCCTTTATTGAATTCGCGAAGCGAATTCCTTTCTTTTGGTCAAGGTTTTCTTTTTGAAAGAAAAGCTTGAAACGGACCCGCCGGGATTCGAACCCGGGTCAGGGGATCCGAAGTCCCCCAGGATATCCTGGCTACCCCACGGGCCCCTAAAGCAATGATATCATGAGCTTAATCTTATTAATTTTAT
>Ga0209636_10005805_pt1 | contig 12605 bp, 7 predicted proteins | sample DeeMarSWOR152_54_FD_187464 | JGI IMG/M metagenome (GOLD analysis project Ga0209636, IMG submission 187464) | Marine sediment microbial communities from White Oak River estuary, North Carolina - WOR-1-52-54 (SPAdes) (version 2) | ecosystem: Environmental > Aquatic > Marine > Intertidal zone >...
GATTGCTCCGATGATGAAGTAGATTATTTTTTGTATCATGGGGATCGTTGATTTCTTAAGGAACAGTAGGAAGACGCAGGTATAAATGAAGAAGCTTTGTACGCCAGCGCAAGGCCAACCTATCCCAAATCCGACTGAACCAGAGGAACCAGATACGTAAAGGACCGGTGTACCCTGCACTTGGTAGGGCAAAAAAACGTTTCGTAGCCCATCCAGTTTAGAACTTGTGCCGCCGATGACGCTGTGAACGGTACAAAGGCTTGGAAGGGTGTGAAGGCTCCGTAGGGGTAAAAGGTGTCGATCATATAGATAGTTCCTATTGCCCCGAGGAGACAAAGAGAAATAGAGAATTGTTTCAAGCCGTCAACTTCGTATGCGAGCCAAATTGTTGCGGTAAAGAAGAGGGTGAAGATTAGATATTATAATGAGAGAGGCCAGCTTCCTAGATTATCTAATGAGAAGTGCCAGAAGGTTAGTATTTTGTTTGCCTATTCCTATTAACATTTGATCTAGTCCGAGAAAGTTTACACCTATCACATACACGATGGGAATAGATGCCATAATGCCTATGACAACTATTCTGGACTTTTTTAAGGAAGCTAAGTTCTTTTGGGCAAGTTTTTCCCAATCTAGTATGAGTTCCAGAAATAGAAGCCATAAAAAGAAAAGATATAAAGTTCTACCTTTCCACGTATAATTAAACGAGTTCAGATCAAGAACAAATAGCATAAGAATTAGCGTAATAAAGGAAAAGGGAATTACGAGATTTTTTGCACAGGCTTTGATGTTTATTTGAGATAAGAAGAACCGCATTCTAGTTAGCATCATGACGCCATCTAAGCTTCGTTAACCTAAAACAGCTTTCTAAACGTTTATGAAAATCCAAAGTAAAAGTATTTGGTAAATAGCGTTACAATAATTTCCAGCGATGATTTAATTTCACATAGTTCTGACGAATACGCGAAAAAAGGAAAGAAAAAGGGTTTTAGGGTGTGGGTTTTCGACGTAGCAATATGGTGCCTATTGCTCCAACGGCTGCTATCAATGCTAGCACCACAGCAGCATACAGAGGAAGCGTAAATGCTTCTTGAGCGCTTTTGATTGTGTTTATGCGTGTTTCGAGTTGGGTTATTATTTCGTTGAGGCTGTTCAGAGTTGTGTTAAGAGTAGCGATCTGGGCTTTAAGGTCTTCTTCCGTCAGTGCTAACTCTCCTGTCAATGTTTCACCTAGGCTGTTCAGAGTTGTGTTGAGGCGGGCAATTTCAGCTTTGAGATTTTCTATTTCATCGCCGAGATCTTCTATCATGGCTAATTCTTCCGCTAACGTTGAGCTCAATAGGAAGGCTTTGAAGGCTGTTCCATGCGATTCGATTGTGCTTGTGGTGTAGTCTGCTTCAACCACCAATGTGTATGTGCCGTTTTGAGCGTCAACAGGTATGGCGTATGTTGTCTTGTAGAAGCTTGTTGCAATCGGTGAAGGAACTGTTAAGGGTTCCGTTGTTCCGTCAGGTTTGTATAGCAAGGCGCTGATGGAAGTGGCGTTTACGGCTACGCCTTTGAAGCTTGTTTGTATATAAAACTCTGCTGATTCGCCTCTGAAGTATATTGTTCCAATATTGATTTCAACGTCTATAGGCGTGACATCTATCACTACAAACGTAGTGGACGTAGAGTTGGCTTCACCGAAGGATGCTTTTAGAGTTTGTTCACCAGGAACAGAAACGGGTACGTTGAAAACAAATGTCAAGTCTCCATCTTCATCTGTCAGAGCGTAGCCGATCAGCATATCATTAAACGTTACTTTCACTTCGATTTGGGATGGGAACCACGCTCCATTGACATTTACCTGGGTTCCTGAGGGACCTGAGGTTGGATCTGCATATATATAGAACTTTCTAATCATAGCGAATTCTGTTTCGGAATTATTGATCGTGACGTTTTCGCCCATCTTTGGCGGAGCATACGCCGTCACATTGTATGTTGCCTCAACAGCTGGGGGCGTCCAAAGATAACTCAACGTGTAACTATGACCTGTCTGTAGGAAGCTGATGACCGTTGAGTTGACCATCGTGCGGTTGATATACAGTTGCAATTACACATCGGTCTCGTTGTTTTCTCCCAAGTTGTATACGGTTGCGTTTAGCAGTGATGAAGAACCAAGCCTAAGGAAGGTTGAAGCCTCCAAGGATACTGCAAGATCTCTCAAGAGGGCAAACGTGCCCATGATCTGAATTTTGTGAATCCCCTCGTCATAGGTAAAATACAGTGAATAGTGAGTGCCATTATACGTCACGGTTCTTTGTGCAGTGCTGAGAGGGGTACCATCAATTATCACAGTCCAATCATCCAGATTATCAACCGACAAAAGGGTTTTCGGAATCGAAACATCAGAGAAGCTGGATGTTTTTGGAGTAGTTACGTTGAAGCTAATTTGCTTGTTTGATCGATCAAAGGCGTAATTATAGAAACCAGAATGATATGCTCCTGTTTTGCCTGTTGAATCGCTGACTGTGACAGTGGTGTAGTGTTTTGTGTCCACAACGACTGTGTAAACGTCAATTATATTAAACTGGACAAGCAAATGAGTGATATCACTCAATTTTACATCACGAAGGTGCAGGTCGGAGACTCCAGCCGCTTTGACTCTGAAAGTAAGATAAGCCAATCGCCCGCTACCGCTCACTTTAAGCTCTGGAAAATTGAAGTAGCAGATGTGTAGAAATACCTCTCCCCACACATTGTTCCAACCTCCCTCTATAAATGAAGTTGAGCCCACGTCCTTTAGGAATTCACCCTCGGTGAAGTTGAGGCACTCTAGAAGTGTGGCGTCGAAAAGTAATCCTGCTTGCCAACCTGTAATGTTGCGGGCATCCGAAATGCTTAGATTAACAGTGAATGTGTTGTTAACACCAATCACTGCACCGTCGATTGTCGGTGGATCTAAGAGGATCGTTGTCACGGAATTCGTCTGGGTGGTTACCGAAATAGAGGAAAGGGTTCCTTCGGGCACCAAAACAACAGTGAGGACAAATGCAAACAGTATCGGCAGCAATTTTCCTTTCACAGCTGAAAAGCCTTTTTTCAAATTCTCACCTAGCTCTTTAGTAGAAAGCGACATTTTTAAGATTTGCCATCATCACAACACAAGATAAGAACAAAAGAAAATTGCAGAACATTCTCCAGGAACTCACACTGTTCTATCACACAATCTTGCTTTTTGGGAGAAAAAGGGAGGTGATAAAGGTTTCTTTCCTGCTATTCTTCCTCAGGTTTTCTGATTTTGACGAAGTAGAACACTATCACTATTATTACTATTATTGCAACGGCAACAGCTACTAAGACGTATGGATCAACGCCGCCAGCCCCTTTCACCGTTAAGGTCTTCACGTCGCTTATGGCGCCTTCAGTGTTCGCGTCACCCTCCCATCTGGCTCTGATTTCGTAGGCTCCAGATGTACCAGGAGTCCATTTGTAAGAATAGCTACTGTCAGATTCGGTTTGGGTTGTACCAAGTGTGCCCCAAGTTCCACCACTCTGTCTGCGTTCAAGCGTCACAGTGACGCTAGGCCGCACTGGGTCAATTGATCCGCTCAAAGTCACGTCTGATCCCACGGTAACGGAGGTTGAACTGAGGTTGATTGAAATACTACTACTCAAGAATTCGCGTGCTGTGATATTGATATTGTGGACTCCGGCTGTATACGTGAAGCTTATTGTGTAGTGAGTGGCGTTCTCTGTCACGGTTCTTTGTGCAGTGCTGAGAGGGGTACCATCAATTATCACAGTCCAATCATCCAGATTATCAACCGACAAAAGGGTTTTCGGAATCGAAACATCAGAGAAGCCTGAGTGCGGGCCGGTGATGTTGAAGCCAATCTGCTTTGTTTCGTTGCTAAAAGAGTGCCCATAGAAACCGGAATGATATATCCCTCCTGCAGTGCCAGTTGAATTGCTCGTAATAACAACTGCTTGAGAGGTTATTTCAGCAACTGTGTAAACGTCGATTATGTTAGCTGATGTCTCGTCCATAGTGTAGTAGTCTACTAGGGTCAAATCACGAAGGTGCAGGTCGGAGACTCCAGCCGCTTTGACTCTGAAAGTAAGATAAGCCAATCGCCCGCTACCGCTCACTCTGTAGTCACCCAAAAAGAAACAGCCATAGGCGTCTATCACACCTAACGTGTTGTTGATGGTCTGGTTGTTATACAACGTTGGCCCTGCGTTCTTTAGGAATTCACCCTCGGTGAAGTTGAGGCACTCTAGAAGTGTGGCGTCGAAAAGTAATCCTGCTTGCCAACCGTTGATATCGACGGCACCTGAGATTTCTAGGTCAACCGTGATTTCTTGGCCGATTACCGTTCCGTTGATTGTCGGTGGATCCAAGTAGACGGTGTTTGTAGAATTCGTCTGGGTAATTACGGAAACTGGTAGAGTATTTCCGACAGAGGCTATAACTACGGTGAATGACAACATAAAAAGCGTTGTCAATAGTGCCCTTTTGAAGTACATTCCCTTCATTGGTTCTCACCTAGGCCTGTAGTATGGGACAATACGCACGCACATTTAAAACTTACTGTTACCAAAAACTGGTAAGTAGATGAGAAGCAGACCAGAGAGTTTAGCTCCACAAGTAACTAGCATCAATGAGGACGCTGTATTTCGATTTTGCGGATTTTCTTCGAAACAAGGGTAGTATAGACAACATTCACGGTCAAGCTGCTTTTTGGGTTCGAGATGGTGTAATTTCCAGCTTCAGAAGTTGTAGGATGATACTTCAGAGTACTATTATACATAGGATCTGGACCTACATCGTAGTTCGTTTGTTCCACAGCTTCTCTTATTGTTCGTTTCTTTAGAATGAGACTTTGAAGCAAACGAACAGTTGCTAGGTCAGTATGACCAATGCCCACAGGTCCGTCCCAACTTATGTATACTTTAGCTCCCTTCTTCACAAAAGCTTCAGCCATATCAGTGTATGGTACTCGCGTGTGAGTAAGTGCGTTGACGTAACCTATTCCCTCACAACCCATCATGATGATCGTGGTGTCCTTAAATTTCCCTTCCATGCTTTTCTCGACAAACCTTGGAACTATTCCGAAATATTCTCTGTCTCCTTCCGTGAAAAAAGCCCTCACAAGCCGGTCATCTAGTATGTCATCGCGGTATTTTTGTGCTGATTCACCGCTGTAACGTTCGGAAGTGAAAAGTCCCAGAAGGGAAATGGTTCCGTTTTCCGTTTTCATTATTGCTGAATGCACTCTTAGGATTATCAAATTGGCGCCACGTGAAGGAAGCTTTCTGTAAAAATCAACTGTGACCTCCTCACCTTTGTAATAGGCCCAAGTCAATCCCCCGTCTTCGAAGATCCCCGTACATGTATCAACGAATGTTTGGTTGCATTGCTCTTGGAAGAAGCTTAGGTGATCTATTATTGCCACTTGAGGCGAGGGGGAATGTAGAAAAAAATAGACAAGAAAGCATACGAAAATGAAAACGATTGCAACAGCCCCGTATGCTAGCTTCTTACGACTTTTCCGGTGTTTTATTCTCCTACTCATAATGTGGGATTCACCGCTATACTATGGTCGCGCGCGCAGTCTTTAATGTACTTGTTTTAATATTTTTTTTCCGCGTCTAATTAGGAAAGTTGCTACAGCCACAACGCCCAGAAGAGATAAAGTCAAGCCTATTTTAGAAGTCAGCGAATCAGGATTTTCTACGTGTATGTTTACGGGGAGAGAATGACCCCCTACTGGTCGAGGCTTCGACTTCACCTTTATTTGTTTTGATTCTATATCCCATTCACCCACGCTGTTTGTGACATTTAAGGTTACTACGTAGTTTCCAGCTGTTTCATAAGTGTGGTTTGCGATTATTCCTGCGCCAAATTCGCCGTCGCCGTAATTCCAAGTGTAACTTATTATGGTTCCTACATTTGCGGTGGAATTTGAAGCGTCGAAGGTCACGGTTTGACCTTCTTCAGGTTCAAAGGGGGAGTAAACGAAGGAGGCCGTAGGTAAAATCAATTGGATTATTCTTATAAAAGCGGTATCGCAAGGGTCAGACTCGGCAAAAAGCTCAATGTCTACGGTCTCACCAGCATTCAGCCGGATAATATGGTTCTCAGGGTAATCAGTGCTATTCCATTGTATATCCACGGCAGTATCCACTGGTGTTATTTCAACACCGAAAGGGTTCTTCCAAGCAGCCTCACGGCTTTTCAAGCAGGTCTCCGTGTCTACTATCAAATTGTTGTTTACCGCATATAGACTAACTACGATATCATTCCAATCGTAGTCTGTCCAATCTTCAAATATATATGTATAGTTCGCATCCTTATCATTCCAGTTATCATCAACAACAAGTGTTTGTGCCAATTTACACGGATGGTAATTTGGTCTCCAAACACCATCTTCAAAGGTAGTGCACGTAATTACAGGTGCTATTGTGACGTTCTTTCCGTTGAAAGGTATTACCATCGGCGCATAATCGTTAGGAAAATCATCTGTTCCATCGTTGATGTGATCTGTGTGGAACTCTCCGGTTTTTGGCAACACTTTGATTTCGCCGTCAACCGGTGGTTCTGACGTAATTTCGTCTCCCAAATAGTCATAGAGTTTCGTCCATGTGGGGTCTAGGTGCAAAGTGGTATCACCTGTCATTGTACCTCTAAAGGTGATCCACGCCAATGTTCCGATACCTCCAAATGTTGGCGTCTCATTTGCAAAGCCGACGCTGTAGTTTATCATACCAAGCTCTGACTTATCGATTATATCTCGCCGATCGGGATCTATTGGAGCCACTTGGCCTGGACCATCGACCGTTATGTCAACATGTTCTATGATGGAGCTGTTGTAGCCAACCCACAAGTCATAACCGTAAAGATCAGAAACATTAGCAACTTTCACTTCAACAACGACACTCTCACCTGGTGCAGAGACAATTGAAAACTGTGGATCCACATAAACTCGAGGCAAACTCTCAGCGCTCACATTTGTCAATGCTAAAATTGAGCAGGATGATAAGATAATTAACATAGAATAGGTGAGCACAGCTGAACAAAATCGTTTCAAAGTATTTTTCTCCTTTCTCTTCTCAACATAACCAAAGCAAAATCGATTATAAGCTTTCTGGAAATACGTTCTATATACATACCAAACCGGCCTTGGCTCTGCAACTGTTTCGTGTTTGTCTTAAAATAAACAATCTTAAACAGTATATTCCTGCACGAGAAATATATCTGTCAACGATACGGCAAGAACAATCCCCTGCTTTTGTCATCTTCCGAATACTTACTTCTCTTTTGCTCTTATCTTGGTTGAATTGTAGTTGGGTTATAGCAATTGCAGAGCGAGAACGAGACAATATCGAACGCTTGCAAAGGCGGGTTCCTCGTCCCTGTTATTCAGACCAAATTGGGTTTATTCCGAAATAGCATAATTTTCCCTAGATTCTATACCACTTAGCTTCAATCCTAAGATTATATCTCTATCTACTAAAACGTTGACAACAACATATCGACCGCTCTGATAATAGAGACCGCGTAGTTGGGGTAAAGAAAGGTAACAGCGAGTTTTCTTCGACTGTGAAATGCCTAAGCTGTTGCACGCGCTTATTCTAGCATTGTTCGAAGAGGTGGTCGCCTATTACGATTATGTCGGCTGCGCCTATTTTGCCGTCGCCGTTCACATCTGCATAAGGATCATAATTGGGGTCTCCGGGATTGCTGAACAACGCGTTTCCCACCAAAATAATATCAGCAGCACCAACTTTATCGTCGCCGCTCACGTCTCCACAAATTCTCATGTAAACCTTGCCATCTAGGAGCGTATTGTCAAGTAAATCTTCGTCAGTAGCTGTTAGCAGAGTAGCATTTGCGCTTATCGTGTAGTAGTGACATGTTTGAAATCCCTTTGTGATCCAGGCAAAGTGTAAGGTTGCGGAGTTTCCCGCAGCTAGAGTTATGTTGATTTGTGTTCCGACGAGATTCTCGTCACCGATGACCGTTGTGTTTACATCTGCGTAAACTGTGACGTTGAAGGTCTCAACCGAGACACCTTCGTTTCTTACGATGACGTTAATGCTGACATTCCAGCCAGAACACACTTCGGTTAGGCTGTGATTGCTGTCACCGACGGTGAGGCTGTTGACTGCTATGTCATTCTTAAAGGCGACTGCTACCCAGCCGTCTATGTAAACGTTATCGCTTAGATCGTTGTCGACAGGAAGTAACGCGACTGCGCTTATCAGGTAGTTGCCCCTGGCGAAGGCTGTTGTGTTCCACGTGAAGGTGAGAGTTGTGAGATTTCTGCTTGTCAGAGTGATGACTGTTTGCGTTCCGATCATGGTTGTGTTGGCATAAACTGTTACGTTGAAGGTTTCCGTGGAAGCTCCCTTGTTTTCCACGGTTACGTTGATAATCATGGTGGAATTCTGTGTTACTCTACTTTTGGAAGGCGCGACAGCGATGACGGCTATGTCGTTCCGGAGGATGACTTGAATCCAATCGTCTAAATAGGTGTTATCAGGTGGGTTGTTGTCGATTGGAAGCACTGCTGTTGCGCTTATGCGATAGTTTCCTTTGACTATATCCTTCGCATTCCAATTAAACGCTAAGGTCTTTGTTGTTGAAGGTTGAAGGTTGAGTACGGTCATGTTTCCGATGATGGTCGTGTTAGCATATAGCATCACGTGGAAGGATTCTGTAAAGTTACCTTCTCCTTTGTTCTCAACAGTTACGTTGATAGATAAAGTGGAGTTTTGCACCACGACATTCTCGAAAGTTTTAACATCAGTGACAGCTACGTCGCAAAGGCGAGGCGCTCGAAGAGTAGGATCTCCAAGTATGGTTAGACCGTAATAGAAAATTCGGCTGAGTTCACCGTTTTTTTCGAACCACTCTTTGAAAGCTTCACCTATGCATTTTCCCTCACTTATGGGTTTATAGAAATCGAAGTAGTTTCTCATTGCGCCCGGTTTAGTGGAACTAACCATTAAGAGACCGTAGGTATTCGAAAATATATATGAGCCGCCGATATAGTCTGTGGTCAAATTCCTACAAGTAAAGTCTGCGCTGTCGCATGCCATGATATTATAAAAGAAGACATGGGGGTCGATGGAACGGATTTCTGAAGAGAAGATTTCGGTTATGCTCCCGTTGGGGACTTTGAAGCAATGTTTCTGAAAGTTTCCGTGCACCTCAAGATGCAGCCATTCGTAACCTAAGGTGTCGTTAAGTCTGCCTTTGTAGTCTGCAGCGTTGGTGGTCGCCGGGTCTATTACTAGAGTCGTTTCATTTCCGTATATCAAGCTTAAGGAGCTATTCACGGTGTCTACGAGATACAAGAGATCATCATCAACATATGCTAGAGTTCGTCTTGGTAAACTGAGCTCGCCAGTTCTAAAAGAATGATTTTTGTCAAAATAATTGATAAGCAATTCTTCCTCATCACCGGGCATTGTAGAAGCATACAGTCTTCCAACCCACATCTCTGGTCCCAAGTCTCCGTTTCCCCCAACGTGGCCGTCATAGATTCCGTCACCGTTGGAATCTGTCCAATTTCCATCTAGATCCATGTAATATAAGTCCAAAGGATACGTGTAGTTATAACCGCCGATTTCCGTGATGTACGTTGCGTAAGGAATGTTCCCTACTAGCAAAACTCCAACTACATCATATGTTTCCGACTCAGTTTGCAGAAACTCTCTAACAGCCTCTGCACTATTCCCAAAGTCTTGGGGAAACTTCACCAAGAAACCATCATTCTCAAGATCCTGCTTATATGTCGATAAAACGGAAGACAATGAAGCGTTAAGCGTACTCTCAACCAGAACATAGACATAAGGACCACTTTTTGGCGACAGAGGTTGACCGTGAGCTATTTTAGACATTTTGATTGGAAATGATGATATAATCAAAACAATGATTATGAAAAAGATCTTATTCGCGACTTTTATTTCTTACATCTCCTTCCAATTTTCGATTGCAGGCACATGTCAATTTGTTTTTGCCAGACGGATGAACGTTTCATATGAAAGCTGTATTAGCCTATGGCCAGCTTTCGAAGAGGTGGTCGACTACAAAGATTATGTCGGCTGCGCCTATTTTGCCGTCGCCGTTCACATCTGCATAAGGATCATAATTGTGGTCTCCGGAATTGCTGAACAACGCGTTTCCCACCAAAATAATATCTCTTGCAGTGACGATACCATCGCCGTTCACATCTCCCAGTGAGCGATCGCTTCCAGTTATGGAAATACAAAAATTGAAACTTGTTATTCCTTCTATGTAACGAGATACCGATAGAGTGAGAGTTATTTGGAGAACCTCGCTGGGATAGAGCCGTTGTCCAGAGTAGTCCCATCTAAGAGCTATGTAATCAGGTGCGTATGACGGGTCCCAGTCCATGGTCAACATTCTGAGAAACTGTGATTCGTCCACTTCGTTTTGAACATAGACCGTTATGTTTCTTACTGATCCAGGGTTAAGAGAGCCCCAGTCAATAAGACGCACTTCTTCGTTGAAGTTGCCGTCCCAATAAATTCCAACTCCATTCGCTTCTAGAGCCGAGACGCTCGTGGTGCTGTTAGGTGTCGTGGACAAGACAACAAAGTTTATCGCGAGCAATGTAGCAACAAGAGCAACGGCAAAGCTCGCATAGGATCGAGGCAATCTCTGAAATTCTCCTTTCTCTTCTTCTATTTACCGTCTGAAAATACTTAAGAATTGCGGAACAAATATCTGATTAGAAATGTTGCAAATAATAACAAATAATATTCGATTTTTTTGGAAGATCTTGACAATTCGCATCGTGTGATGTTAGGAATTCTAATTACCTCTTTTTAGGCATCAAAGGAAAAACACGCCAAATAATGCTATCTTGATAGAATCTCAAAACAGAGGAGTGATCATATACTTGTTTATTAGGTAAAGCCAGAGAGCCATCGTTTGACAAGATTGAGTAAAAAGTCCAAGAGAAGAAAGTGCAAGTAGATTTTTGCTTTGCATGCTAACATCAAGTCTGTGATTGAACTTGCTACAAGAGTGCTGAAGCTCGTTTTGGAGAGATTCGAAAAGAAATGAAGGGAACTCCTCCTTGCAGACGCATGAGGAGTTGTAGCAGCTTATGGCCAGCTTTCGAAGAGGTGGTTGCCCATAGCAATTATGTCGGCTGCGCCTATTTTGCCGTCGCCATTCACATCTGCTAAAGGATCATAATTGTGGTCTCCGGGATTGCTGAACAACGCGTTTCCCACCAAAATAATGTCGCTCGCAGAGATTATGCCGTCGCCATTGACATCGCCTGCGATAGTTACCACGACCCCACCGTCTGTGTAGTTGTTATCTGTGGTTTCAGTTTCGCCTAGAACTACGCTAGCTTGAGCTGATAGGGTGTAGTTGCTTGGCGTCAAGTCTGTAGTGTTCCAGATGAATATTAGAGTTATCTCTTTATTTGGAAGCAGATTGGTGACAGGTTGGGTTCCTATAGTCACAAAGTTGTAGTAGGCGGTAACAGTGAAGGACTCGACAGCGGTTCCCTCATTTTTGGCTACGACTGTGATGTTAACTATACATTCGATATAGGTTGTGGTGGCGGAAGGTGTGACGCTTATTATGGCTACATCATGTGTATATAGGAAAGTGTAAACAGTTATCAGTTTCCACATGGTGTCGGTCAGACCGTCGTCGTCGGTGACTGTTAGGGTTACGTTATAGGTTCCTTCCATTGCGTAGGCGTGGGTTATAACTGCTTCAGCCACGGTGACGTTGCCGTCGCCGAAGTCCCACGCATGACTGACTATTGATCTGTCAGGGTCATAGGAAGCTGAGGCGTCGAAGGTCACTGTTTCATTAATGATTGGTTTGGTCGGAGAGTAAGTGAAGTCAGCCACAGGGATTATTGAAATTCTTATAATGTCCATGAAGGTGTCAGCTAAGTCTTCGCTGTCCTCCACAGTCAGAGTTACATTGTAGGTGCCAAAATCAGTGTAAACGTGGGTGGCGATGGGATCAGTCTCTGTAACGGAGACACCATCCCCAAAGTCCCACGTATAATTCATAATTGTTCCGCCGTCTCCAGTTGACAACGACGCATTAAAGGTCACAGTTTCACCAACGAGTGGAAGATCAGGCGAGTAGATAAAGGTGGCATAGGGATGTTTTCTAACAGTCACAATAGTCCAAGTGTTGTTCATCAAGTTTTCAGTGTCTGTGACAGTTAAAGTCACGTTGTATGTTCCAATCGTGGCATATTTGTGAGTTACAATCTCGCCAGTTGCGTAGGAGCCATCATCGAAATCCCACTCGTAACTCACGATGGTTCCACCCTCCGCGGTGGATGAAGAAGCAACAAATGTCGCGGTCTCGTTTACCAATGGGCGGTCAGGCGAGTGGATGAAAGAAGCAACAGGGTAACCTCTGACTGTTATGGACTGGAAGCAGGTGTCGGTGAGCCCTTCGTCGTCTGTAACAATTAGGGTTGCGTTATAGGTGCCAAAATCAGTGTAAACGTGGGTGGCGATGGGATCAGTCTCTGTAACGGAGACACCATCCCCAAAGTCCCACGTATAATTCATAATTGTTCCGCCGTCTCCAGTTGACAACG
>Ga0209636_10005807_pt1 | contig 12602 bp, 12 predicted proteins | sample DeeMarSWOR152_54_FD_187464 | JGI IMG/M metagenome (GOLD analysis project Ga0209636, IMG submission 187464) | Marine sediment microbial communities from White Oak River estuary, North Carolina - WOR-1-52-54 (SPAdes) (version 2) | ecosystem: Environmental > Aquatic > Marine > Intertidal zone >...
GTTGGAAACAGAAAGCTGATGGAAGAAGAGAAGATAGACTTTAAGTCTTTAGAAATTGATTTGAAGCGCCTTGAAGAGGAAGCCAAGACAACGATGCTTCTGGCTGTCGACGGAAAGATCATGGGAACCTTGGCTGTTGCAGATATTCTGAAGGAAGACTCAGTGCAAGCTATAAGGGAACTCGAAAGGATAGGAATCAAAACTACCATGCTTACAGGAGATAACAAACGCACTGCAGAGGCCATAGCAAAAAAAGTAGGCATATCAAGGGTTTTGGCAGAAGTCCTTCCGGATCAAAAGGTGAAGGAAATTCAAAGATTGCAGGAAAACGGCGAAACGGTTGCTATGGTTGGCGATGGTATCAATGATGCTCCTGCTTTAACAGCAGCGAACGTGGGAATCGCCATAGGTACTGGAACAGATATCGCCATCGAATCCGCTGACGTAACGCTGGTTAGAGGAGACTTGTCAGGTGTAGTCACAGCCGTGAAGCTCTCTCGAAAAACTTTCAGTAAGATAAAACAAAACCTGTTCTGGGCGTTTTTCTATAATACGGTTACCATTCCCGCAGCCATGTTGGGTTTAGCCCACCCAGTGTTAGCGGAAATAGCAATGGCTACAAGCTCGGTGACAGTGGTCACCAATGCAAACTTGTTGAGAAGAGCACGTGTTCGCCCAGAATACCAGAAGTAGGCTTTCAGCTCTTCTTTAAAGTCCTCAAAAAATGTTTAGAGTTAAGGGGAGGTGAGAATTAATGGCGAGGGATCCTGTTTGTGGAATGGAAGTGGACGAGAAAACTGCAAAGTACAAGACAACACACCGTGGGAAAACCTATTATTTCTGTGCCGCTGGTTGCAAAGAAGCATTTGAAAAGAACCCCAATAAATATCTGCATACGTGAAATTGGGAAAGGGTTATTGTGAGAAAAGTTCTGTTTATTTGTGTCGAAAACGCTTAGCTCACTTACTACGGATTTTAAGGTAGCCTTGGTCACAGTGTCTGTTAACCTAGAATCTCCTACAGAATGCCAAGTTTGATAGCTACGTCCACCGCTTTGTAGTCAGGATGTAGTCTCACGAACGCTTTTTTTTCACCTTTAGGCGTAATCGCAACGTTAACTTTTTCCACCAACACTTCATAGAGTTCCTCTATCGCTCGTTTGATGTCTGCTTTTGTAGCAGCAGAGTTGACGACAAAAACCAGTTTGTTCTCAGTTTCAAGAATACGACTCGTAACTTCGGTCATGATTGGGTATAAAACAACTTCGTAAGGATCCACTTCTATTCTCCTCCAAACAGTTTATCCAGCTTTTCGATAGCTGAACTAGTCCACACAGTAAGTCTCCCAGGATGAGTTCCAGGCGCCAAAAGTTCAACGTTTAAGTTGTTCACGGTAACGATGTCTACTCCAGGGATGTTGCGGGTTGCCCTGATGATGCCCTCGTTTTTTGTGATTACAAGTAAAGGTCCAACTGCCTGCTTCATTTTTCGACCACGCCTCTTGCCCTTCCCAGCTCGAACCTTTCGGCTCTCCTTAACACGATAAACATCTGACCACACACCGAGCTGGATAAAAGCTTTCTCCACCTCTTGAGTTTTCTTTAAGCCCTGAATTTCATCCATGACAACCAGTGGAAAATCGGGAACATCGTCAGTCATATGTCCTCTCAATGATACTTCATCTTTAGACGCGGTTGCTGCCACAGCCGAGCGCAAAGCCAGCCGCATCTCCTTGCGTGGAATCTTTTTCGCGATTTTCTTCTCCGCCACTGGAGGATGTGTGGATCTGCCACCCACAGTGAAGGGGGCTAAAGCACCTCGTTGGCTTCCTTTCAATCTTGGAATGCGGGCAGTTCCATGTCCCACTCCCATAGATTCTGCGGTTGTTCGTTTGCCAGCGAAAACGTCTCGACCTTGCGGTTGAAAACGGTGAGACTGAATGGAGAGGACTGCTCGTTTTATAACGTCTGGTCTAACAGGAGTTTTGAATACAGCGGGTAGGCTAAGTTTGCCTGTGACTTTTCCTTCGAGATCAAATATTTTAGCTGAAACCTTGCCCATTTTTCTCTCTCTTCCATTTATCCTTGTTGCGACTCAAGTGAGATATTAGTGATTTTCGGTGGAGCTTCAGGAATATCCCTAGGTGGGCGAGCTGGATATCGTAGTCGTATGAGACGTTTGGCTGGGCCGGGTAAGCTTCCGTCCACCAAAATGTAGGTTCCTTGAACAAGACCGTATCGTAAGAAACCTCCTTTTGGAGAAACTTCGCTTCCGTTGCTGCCAATCTTTAGTATGCGTTTGTTGTACTCGGTTCTCTGGTGGTAGCCCATCTGACCTGCTCTAGGAACTGTGTAAAGAACACGAGCGGGTTTCCACGGACCGATGGCGGCAACACCTCGTTTGGTTTTTCGTGACTTACGAGGCAAAATTTTGATGCCCCAACGTTTCACTGGGCCTTGAAAGCCCTTTCCCTTGGTTACAGAAACAACATCTATGAATTGGCCTTCTTTGAAAACCTCAGTAATTGAAATTGTTTTTCCCAACAATTTTTTTGCGTATTCAAACTGTTCCTCAATGGAGCCTCCATCAATCTTAATCTCCATTATGTCCATCTTTTTCTTGGGAACCGTGGCTAGTTTGGGCTGAGTGATCGTGAGGAGCCGAAACTCAGTGATTCTGTCGAGGTTTTCCTCAATTTTTTTCAAGCCTTGATTAGGATCGGAGTTTTTGGGAAGGGTAAGAGTGCGGTTAAGGTCTTTTGGAGGTTTTTTCATCCACGCTTCAGTAAAAGTTCGTAATCCATACTCGTTTTTTGTGTATGTTCGGATGGCGCACACTTGGATGGGTGGAGCATCTAAAATGGTGGCTGGGTGGACAATTTCTTTGCCGAAGTCAGGGGTGCCTTGTTTGTCTTCGATCATAAAAACATGGGTCATGCCTGCTTTGTAGCCTGCAAATCCTAGTAGAGTTGGGCCCTGTTCCACACTAGGCCAGAAACTAATTTTACCGACTTCACGTGCAGCACGTCCTCTAGGCAAATAGGCTAATGACCCTCTTCTGGGAGCGTGCTTTTTCCTGTGACCCATCAGCGTGACCTTCTTTCTTTTTCTTCCCTACTCAACATCGCCTTTGTTTCAATGAGCGTAGAGTTATAAATGTTACGAAATCCACACTACTAATTTCAACCATGCTTTAGTCTGTTTGATTGGTAAAGATATTGTGCTGCTAGCGCAATCAGCCAGCCACTTATGATGAAAACTGTGCCTGGAAAGGCTTGAACATTAAAGCTTAGCAAAACAGTTTGGAATACCAAGAAAACAACGGCTATTGCCAAAGCAGATGCGAACCCAAGCTTCCTTCCATATTTCTGTGCAGTTTGAATGCTGAGGAGCCCGGCTAGAAAAAAGTCGCCTAACCCAAGAGCTGTTACGCCCACAGACGGGAAGGTTGGCAGTATAATCATCACAGGCAACCGAAGCTCCACCATTTTCTCACCTGACTCCACCATGTGTCTAGTAACTAGAACCTGAACAATATCCATAATAGTTATCAGAACAACGAAGATTGTAGTTGTTTTCCACTCGAACAAACTGCCCAATAAAACTGCGACTAAAATGGCGAAAACTATTCCGAAGGCGTTAAAAATCCAATATACTCCGAAGGCATTAAACATCCAATAAGGAGAAAAATAGATGGTTATGAACAGAGCTGGAGGCAGAAATGCCAAGTACCATTTTGGTGCAACTAAATACGTGAACAAAAACAGAAGTGAAGAGTAAGCGGACATGAAAAAAATCATTACAGCTTTGTCGGGAATTAACAGCAAAGCAGATGCCATAATGCCTGTGGCAACAACCATAATAACCGCGTAGCGATAATCAAGTTTCCTTTCTTCGAAAAGAGATTCAACCGGCATCTCATACTTAGAGCGAATGAAAAGTATGGCTACGGTGACCAAGAAAAGAACAGTAGGAAGCACCACATCAAACATCATATATTACTCACCATCCAACAGATTCAAAGCCGCCAGAGAGGCGTATACTGCTTCTTCAGTTCTAACCGTTTCGGTTCCCTGACCCGGAACAGTGTTAATTATGAAACGCACAACTTCATCCAGATTAAGGCGTTCACGTGCCACGATTTCATATAACCCTTGAGTTGGCGCACCGAACGCTACCAATGTTCTACGAGAGCTTTTCCATCGTCTAGCCAACTCATCCTTAACCTCTCTTAGAGAAGTACCGCGTCGAGAGGTGGCGACCATCAAGTCAAAAACTCGATTTTTTAGCAATTGCCCAAACGAGAAATTTGCTGTAGTCACGCGGTATCCCCAGTAGGTTTGGATTTCTCCGCGATTCGCTAACACCGCTTTAGGATGTTTCCCTAACTCCGTGACTTTCACGGTTACTCGGCTGTTGACTGAAAGGCGTTTGTTTGGAACCAGTACTGGATGCTCTACTCCTATGTCTACGAGTGACCCGTCATTAACAAGTGATGTTACTACGCCTTCTCGATGTTCTCCAACCGTTAGGTTTTCTGTTCTATCCGAAAGTGGATGATGAGGAGTGCGCAAGGGAGGCAGTACACCCGCATACTGCAGTTCCGGCTTAATCTTGAACAGTTTTTTGCGCAGGTACTGAGGAGTCTCCATGTAAGCGAGAACTGTACTAATTAACTCGGTGTCTCGGCTCTGATTAACATCAGGAAGGTCAGGAAACACAATGACCTCATCTACACGAAAGATAGCGGCTGCCCTCCCTATCAACCCGACTCTAAAAGTTTTCTCTCGAAGATGCGGAACATCTGAGACTAGAGATGCAGGAATTGCCATGGAGAGTTCAAAGTGACGTTTCAATGGAATATGCGTTTGACTTCTAGCGCTCATCAGCGTTAACCTCAAAAGCTTTTACAACCAACCTCATTTCTAAAGTTTATTGAAAAAGAGGGGAAGAAGAATATGGAAAAGAGCAAAGCTGATGTTTTAGACCAACTGGAAAAAATTAAAAATGTTGATAAAAGCAACATGTTAGGGCACTGCGTTAAAACTCATGATTATTGTGAAGACGCTGTAAGACTGGCTAAACAAGTCTCAGTCAGCTATGGAAAGCCCAAACGCATACTAGTTGCGGGCATGGGAGGCTCCGCCATAGGTGGAGAAATACTTCGAGACTGGTTGCGGAATGAGCTTTCAATTCCCATAGAGGTCTGCAGAGACTATGTTCTGCCCGCTTACGTAAATAAGGAAACATTGGTTTTCGCGGTAAGTTGTTCAGGGAACACAGAAGAAACGCTCAGCGCGTTTGTGGACGCTGTCAAACGAGGATGCCCGATTATAACCATAACATCAGGAGGACATTTGCACTCTTTTTCCGAGAAATTGCACGTGCCTCATTTGACTATACCGAGTGGACTGCCTCCACGTGCCACTCTCCCCTATCTCTTCTTCCCGCTTCCCATTCTCATGGAAAAACTGGACATCCTTCAAAGCAGGGAGAAAGAAATTCAAGAGACTGTACGAGTTATCGAAAAGTTGAGTCAAGAAAACTCGCTTGAAACTCCCGTGAAGAACAACTTATCAAAAAAGTTGGCGTTAGAACTAAGCGAAACCATACCTGTGGTTTACGGGTTCCGAGAATATGCAGCTGTAGCCCATCGATTAAAGACGCAGTTCAATGAAAACAGCAAGGTTCCCTGTAAGCACGAAGTGTTTCCAGAACTCAATCATAACGAAGTTGTTGGGTGGGAAGCCTCTGAAACGCTGACTAAATGCTTCTCCATCTTGCTCATACGAGACCGTAATGAACCTCCAGAGATTAAGAACAGAATTGAAGCAACCAAATCTTTAGCACTGACTAAAGCCCAGAAGGTTTTAGAACTCTACGCTAATGGAGAAAGTAAGCTGGCGAGAATGTTCTCTGTTCTACATGTTGGAGACTTTGCAAGCGTGTACCTAGCCATTCTGCACAACATTGACCCTACGCCAGTGGAAACAATTAACAAGATAAAAGAAGAGATGAAGAAAAAGTTCAATGTGGTAGAAAAGTTGAAAAAAGAAGTTCAGTCGAGATAACTGAAAAAGCGCTTTTATGGTTTATTGTTTCTTTTTTCCTTGGATGAAAAAATCAAACATTCGTTCAGCCTCTTCCAGCGACGTCGCCTGTGGTGGATGTTTGAAGGCGTATGCTGAAACGCTTAAAAGGGGACCCGCTATTCCCCGATCAAGAGCAATCTTAACTCCCCGTATAACATCAAACATGACAGAACCAGCGTTTGAAGCGTCCACCGTGTTAAGCCTTATGTCAAGTTGCATCGGAGTTTTCCCAAAATATAGTCCCTTAATCCAGAAGTAACTGTCTCGTCGGTTCTCCAAGAAATCTACATAGTCAGTAGACCCAGCCACCACCGACGCCTTATAGGGCAAAGCCCTTTCCACTGATTCAGTTTTCACGATTCTTTTCATGTCTCTCGCCCTCTCAAGAGTGTTGAGAGATTCTGTTCCCCCACCCACGTCAAGTTGATAAGTTTCAGAAACTCGAACACCCCGGTCAGCTAACATTTTCAAAAGAACCTTGTGAAGAATCGTGGCGCCCACCTGATCCACCAGATCATCGCCAACAATAGGCAACCCAGTTTTTTCAAAGCGCGTGCTCCATGCTGCGTCACTGGCTATGAAGACGGGTGCAGCATTTACGAAGGCACATTTAGCGTTAAGCGCTTCTTCAGCGTATCGTTGAGAAGCTTTTACAGCGCCGCTGGGAAGGAAGTTTATGACTATTTCTGCATCGCTTTCTCTAAGTTTCTGAGCAACATCCACTTCTGGAGACTCACTGATCTTAACTATGTCTCTCATGTGGTTGCCGAAGCCGTCCAGAACCGGACCCTTCAAAACTGGAACGTCCAGTTTGGGAACATCTGCGAATTTTGGAGTGGTGTTGGGCGGGGAAAAAATAGCTTCAGAAAGGTCTTTTCCAACTTTTCTGGTTTCGATGTCGAAGGCGGAGACGAACTCGATGTCTCGTGGGTGGTAGCCGTCAAGATAGAGATAGTTTAATCCTACCGCTTCTTCCTGTTTTTCAATGTTTTTATAATGATGGAATCCTTGAATCAACGCTGACGCACAGTTTCCCACACCTATCAATGCAACTTTAATTTTTGACATGAGCAAACACCCAGTTTATTATTGAATGTACGCTTGTGCTCAAAAATCTGCCGTTCCCTATATCTTTTGTTATCCTTTTTACAACATGTCCTTTTCACAGTCACGGAGAACCTTGGCTATCTCCTTCTTCACTTCCTCATCGAGTTGAGAGGGTACATGTGACGAAAGTATTTGTCTGACTTTTTCCTTTGCTCTTTCAACAAGGGAGCCACCAGTCGAAGGTAAGAGTGTAGGCTCTTTCTTGAGCCATATCTCCTTTTGGAAATGTTCTAAAGTGTGTTTGAGTCCCAAAAAGTTGCCTCCTGCGCCCACCTCTCGAATGGCATCGAAACCTAAAGTTTCTTCGTTAACTTTGAATCTACGCAGGTATGCCTTAGCCTGTTCCCACGATTCAATATCAAGAATCACTTGTTCCAGCGCCGCGCTTTCCGCGTTTTCAAGAGAACCTAAACCAGCAGAGATGTCGCCACGACCCAACTGTATGAGGGCGACCCTTTTGGAAGCCCAAATAAGGGATTCCCAATCATTCGGGGTCTCCTCCATCCCTATCGACGTTGTGAAACAAGGAAGCTTGTATAGTCTTGCCATCTGAGTGGCTCCCGCTGAAATAAGAGAAAGTTCTGGTGCTTGATAGTTGATGTCGCCTGTTCTCATGTCTGCTGATGTTGATTCTGCACAGTAGACCATTGGGGTGCCGGGGTTAGCGCATTGGAGAATGATGATGGCGGCAAGGTTTTCAGCGTTAACTATAGTTAATGTTCCTGCAATTGTTGCAGGCGCTGTGCTGCCGCATAAAGCCATGGACATGGGAACAACTGGAATTCCTGCTTTAGCCCACTCAACCATAGCTTCAGATGAGCCTTCTTCAAATAGAAGTGGACTAACAGGGCAATTGATCGAACAGAATATAGGTCTTTTCTTCAGCTTTTCTTCGCCACCGACAACGGTGGATGCCAACTTGATTTGCCATTTCGCTTGTTTCTCATTAAGCGCTCTATTCAGAACATGCTTGTCTGTGTTTTCAAATGAAACAGCTAAGCTATGGACTGTTTGAACAGGAGGCGGCAGCTCTGTAGGAGCCACGATAGAGTCGAAAAAATCAACTTGATCAAGATAGTCGGCTAGAATGGCGAAATCTCTTAAATCCGACGTTTTTGTCATTCTTTTTTCTCCAGTTTTGAAGTCTCTCATAAAAGTTGCGTAGCCGCTTGTAGCAATGAAAGTGAAGTCTTTTGTTGGAAGGGTGAGGTCGAATTTTGGATTTCTCCCACACAGGACTATTTCTTTTGGCGCTTTTTTAATTGCTACTTCAACTAGAGAGTTTGGAATCTTTACAATTGAGCTAGCGGCGTCTATTTTTGCGCCGTTTTCAGCGAGTAGACTCTGCACTTTTTTGCTGAGAACTTTTACTCCAATTTCCTGCAGTATTTTCAAACTTGCTTCGTGGATACTTGTAATCTCATCATCAGATAACAGTGTTAGACGTCCAAATGCCAAATCAATTCCCTCAAGGTAATCTCGAATTTTGCTTAATTAATTTATTGTGCATATGGAAAAGTTAAAGGCAGAACCAAAAGAAGAGGCGAAAGCCTAGTCCCTTAATTTCCCTTTTTTATACTTTATTTAGTAAGCGGATGCTCGTAACTTTTTTTGTCTATATCTAAAAACGGCTATAATACTGCCTCCAGCAATTGTCATAAATACCACTAATTCAACATCTCTTCCAATAGAATTTAAAAATATACCTACAACGAGAGCGATGGCAAAGAAGCAAACGATTAAAATGAGACATGCTGTATCGAATTTCATTTTCTGTCACAAACTCGTAGTTATAGAACGTTTCTCCTTAAATTATTAAGTCTGCTCTACAGTTACCTTAATTCTAACAGACGACAGTAGAAGAGAGTGTGATATAGAATGTTCAAAGACAGAGTATACGTGTTTGATATTATATTGTTAATTTTGGGAGCTTTTGTGCTTTACACGGTTTTGAATTTTGATATAGTTCTTGAGAACCAATTTGTCCCCACAGTGCTCAGTGGATTAACATCTTGCACAGCTCTAATTGTGGGATTCATGGTAACAGTTATTGCAATTTCAATTACCCAGTTCAAAGTTCCCAAAGACAGAATTGCTGTTAGTATATTCATTCTGCTTTTTTCCATTACCTTTCTAACTGGAGCGTATGCGCACATATTTGGCGGAGAATATTATACATCTCTTAGATATGGAATGCTTGGTTTGAACATTGCATCATTAATTCTTTTAGATTTTATCACTTTCTTCACAACTGAAGCAGAGAGGCTGGAATAAGACTAACAGCATTTATGTTTATTACAGAACCAACATACGACAAGACAATTTCTTACAGCTCTTCTTCAGTAGCTTTCCCAAATTTAATATAAAGAAAAACTTATTATAATTGAAAATAATGGTCAGAAAGAAGTTTTATCCGAAAGATATCCATGATTTGGAAAATATTTTCTATAATCCAAAAAATGCTGAAAGAAAAAGAAGATACCTATCTTATGTTGACTCCAAAATCCATGATGATGTACGTGAAGCTGAAGCAAAGCGGATAATGAACAACTTTGGTGAATCACAAAAGATTACCACTACCCGCCGAAAGACACCTGACTTCAAAATTGAGGAAAACAAGATAGTCTATGAAATAACCTCAATACAATACTCTGAAAGGGAGCGAGTAACCCAAGCAATCAAACCGAGGTCCAAAAAAGATTTCATTGACGACCTGAATAAAGCCATTCAACATGCATTGGAGAAAGACTATTCAGACTATGAGAATTATCAGAAGTGGGTGATAATATTTATAGACACAATTCTTGCAGTTATGTGTAATTATACGAATTATGCTGCAAATCCCTCTATCGTTAAAGAAACAATTTTTGGGAATTCAGACTTAAGTTATATGATTATAGTTCCGTTCCCTAGCAACTTAAGTGATGAGTTAGCACATGTCGCATATACGAAAGACGTCAATTTGGTTAAAGAGCTTGCAGAGGAACTCCCCAAATCCTTCAAAGTAATTGCAATATAATAATAATTAAACTAAAATAACGATTCGTAATTGAGTTTCTTTTTGCGGTCTCTTGTTTGATGAAAGAACAAAAGATAGGTTGGAACCTCCAAAAAACTATTAACACCAAGCCAAACCTTAAACTCTTACTTTTGAAAACAAACTTAACGTTACAATTTATTATCAAGTAACACATTAAGAATTTGTAAACACCAAAACAACACGGAGCTGAAACACCCATGCCGTCCACAGACAAGTTCGAAATAATCAGTGAAATAGCGAAACGCCGAGGCTTCTTCTGGCCTTCCTTCGAAATTTACGGTGGAGTAAGCGGTTTCATGACCCTTGGCCCATTAGGCTCCACATTAAAGAGAAAAATAGAAAACAGACTTCGAGACTCCTTCATCCGCAAACTCGGACTCTTCGAAATCGAAACACCCGTGATTATGCCAAGCAAAGTTTTTGAAGCTTCAGGTCACGTGAACGCCTTTAAAGAACCCATGGTGGAATGTCGTAATTGCAAACGAAAGTTCCGAGCCGACCATCTGCTTCTAGAATTTGCAGGAATGAAGGAGACAGACACCGAAAAACTCAGCCTTCAAGAATTGATGGACGAAATAAACAAACGAAAAATTCGTTGTCCCGAATGTGGCGGAAACTTTGACGAACCCAAACAATTTCTAACAATGTTCATAACCACCATTGGACCATACTCTGAAGCCGTTGGCTACGGTCGCCCCGAAGCAGCCCAAGGAATTTTCGTAGAATACAAGCGCATCTATGAATACACACGAGAAAAACTCCCGTTCGGAGTCGCCATAATTGGCCACGCGCTCAGAAACGAAATCTCCCCAAGACAAGGCCCAATAAGACTAAGAGAATTCACAATTATGGACTTAGAGTTCTTTTTCGATCCAGAAGAGCCCCAGTGTACAATGTTGAAGGAAGTAGAAAACGAAACTTTGAGACTGCTGCCGACAGAAAGAGTGCGGAAGGGCATAGAAGAGCCTATCGAGGTCACGGTTAAGGAAGCTTTGAGTAAAAAATTAATAGCAACGGAGTGGCAGGCGTTTTTCATGGCTTTGTCCAAGCATTTTCTAGCCGAATTGGGAGTGCCAGAGGACAAACAACGCTTCATCGAAAAGTTCGATTGGGAAAGGGCACACTATTCAGTGCAGGGGTATGATCAGCAAGTTTACCTAGAAAGATGGGGCTGGGTAGAAGTTTCAGGCCACAACTATCGAACAGACTATGACCTGAAACATCACATGAAGTTCAGCGGTGCTGATCTGACAGCATTCAAAAAACATGAGAAAACAGTTGTGATGGAGGATGTAAAAATCAAACCCATCATGTCAAAAATAGGCCCAGCCTTCAAAGAAAAAGCATCAAGAGTTGTCAAGCTGCTTTCCACAGTAGACCCGGAGGAGATAGAAAAAGCATTCAAGAAGCAAAACTTCTACACAATCGATTCCTTCAAAATCTTGCCAGAACATGTTGAAATCACTCACAAAAAAGTTAAGAAGAAAGGCAGACGTTTCATCCCGCATGTAGTGGAACCAAGCTTCGGTTCAGACCGACTTTTTTACATCGCTCTAGAATGCGCCTACAAAACGAAGGAAGATAGAACATTGCTGAGTCTACCACGTGACCTCGCACCTGTAGATGTTACTGTTTTTCCATTAATGAGCAGGGATGGGTTGCCGGAGAAGGCGAAACAAGTGTATCGAATGCTTGTTGATGCTGGCTTCACTGTGGAATATGACGAGTCGGGGTCGATTGGGAGACGATATGCACGAGCAGACGAGGTAGGCACTCCGTTAGGAGTCACTGTTGATTATCAAACACTTAAAGACAACACTGTGACCATAAGAGACCGTGACACTTGGAGACAGGTTAGAAACAGCATTGATGAACTGCCAGCGCTATTTTACAGCTACTTCGGTTATAAAACAGAGTTTGAAAAATTGGGACACTCGGTCAAAAGTTAATGATATTGATCGTTGCTACGATGCAACTTCAGCGCGCTTTCTTCGCTATCTTTTTTAAGGTTTAATACACTTCTATATTACAGATAATTTGAGGACGTAGGAGCAGAAATAATGGTTTTTCCGGTAGAGACCGAACAACGAGTGAAAAGGAGAGCCCTCACGGTTTGTCAAGACCACTTGAGAAAGGTGGTGGACGTTAGCCGAAAAGTCCCGCAGATGATGAATTGCTTCGTTAAAGATGACAAAAAAACAGCTAAACAATTGTTCAGTGAAATCAAAGAGTTAAGGTACAACGTGGACGCAGCAAGACGCACGGTTGCACAAGAGCTCACTGAAATAGGCGCCATTCTAATGAGCCGAGAAGACTTCCTCCGTTTCACAAACCTAACAAGTGAAATCGCAGATTTCTGCGAAGG
>Ga0209636_10005810_pt1 | contig 12599 bp, 10 predicted proteins | sample DeeMarSWOR152_54_FD_187464 | JGI IMG/M metagenome (GOLD analysis project Ga0209636, IMG submission 187464) | Marine sediment microbial communities from White Oak River estuary, North Carolina - WOR-1-52-54 (SPAdes) (version 2) | ecosystem: Environmental > Aquatic > Marine > Intertidal zone >...
TGATTCAGGTCACTGTAATTGTCAGGCCCGAGCACAAAATCTACATAAGAATTTTTTTCCAAGAGCAGAGTGCCATGGAGCTGTACAACACACCCCACTACTCCGATAATAAGATTTTTTCTTTTTTTCATTTGAGCCAAGCGGCCTAAGAAGGAGAAAAGTTTTTCCTCGGATTTTTGCCTCACCGCGCAGGTGTTGACGATAATAAGGTTGCTATTCTCTAAAGAGTTCGACTTTTGGGCCCCTATCTGAGTTAGAATTCCTCCGATGCGCTCGGAATCATTTTCGTTCATCTGGCACCCGAAAGTATGAATATAAAACTTTAGAGTCTTGGAATTCGTTTGCTTTTTGATTGAACTGATTTCGATGTTCATGACTGAAGGATTAATATAATACATAAGGAGGAAATAAGGAAGAATTTGTTGGCTAATCTTGAAGGTTGTTGTTGAGCATTTCCCGGGCGTTCTTCAGGGACGTTTCGGTGATGTGAATTCCAGATATAAGCCGGGCGATTTCGCTGACCCTATCTTCAAAATCTAATTGTTTGACCGTGGTAAAAGTCCGGTCTTTGCTTATTTGTTTGTCTATTTTGAAGTGATGAGGAGAAAAGGAGGCGATTTGGGGCAAATGGGTTATGCAGATGACTTGATGTTGTTTTGAGAGCTGCTTGAGTTTTTTTGCCACAAATTCAGCGGTTTTTCCTCCGATGCCGGAGTCAATCTCATCAAAAATTAAAGTCTTGAGCTTGCCTCCCTCCTTTCCAATGGATCTCAAAGCCAGCATTATCCGGGAGAGTTCGCCTCCCGACGCGATTTTTCGTAATGGTCTAAGCTCCTCACCTGGATTGGGACTGATGAGAAATTCGATTTCTTCTGTTCCCTTTTCTCTAATTTTCTCCATTTCTTCTGGATTGAGAGGGATATCTTCGAAATGGATTTTGAATTTGGCCTTTTTCATACCCAGAAGCGCTATTTCCTCCAAGATGTCTTTTTCTAAATCTCGAGATTTTTGCTTCCTCAATCGGGAAAGCTTCTCCGCTTTTTTCTGGTATTCTTTGAATTCATCAGAGATTTGAGCAGCCAAATCTTCGAGCTTCTCTTGGCTGGAGGAGAGTTCCTGGTATTCTTCTTTGGCCTTCTTGAGATAAGAGAAAATCTCGGGAATACTGGTTCCGTATTTTCTTTTTAATTTTTCGATTTGGCTCAGACGTTCTTCTGTTGATTCTAATTTTTCAGGTGAAATGATTTGTTTTTCTTTGAATTTGATTAGAAAATCAGAAAACTCTTTAAATACGATAGAGAATTGATTGATGGCCTCATTTGTCTCTTTAAAAGTTTTATCAAAATCGCTGAGCTCGGTCACGACATTTTGCAGTTGGGATAACTGTGAGGAGATAGAATTTTCTTCAACATAGGAGAGAACCAGGGCTTTTTCAACAAGTGAACTTATTTTTTCGGCGTTCTTAAGGATATTCCTCTCGTAATGGAGGGCTTGTTCTTCTTCGGATTTGAGCTCTGCTTTTTCGATTTCTTTTATTTGAAAGTCCAGGAAGTCAAGGCGTTGTTCTCTATCCCTTTCTTTTTCTTCAAGTTCTTGTTTCTCTTTGAGAAGCTTTTTGAGTTTATGGGCCATTTGAGAGACTTCTTTTCTGATGGAATAAGCTTGAGCATAGTGATCGAGATAATTTAAATGATTTTCCACATAAAGGAGGAAGTCATGGTCATTCTGGCCATACATATCAACAAGATGAGGGCTGAGCTTTTTTAATTTTTTGAGAGGAACCAGGATTCCATTCAAGTATCCTTTTCCTGTTCCTTCCTTGGAAATAGTTCTTTGAATGAAGATTTCTTTTCCGGGAAAAAGGCTTTTATCTTCTGAGCTAATCTGAGGCAGGTATAATATGGCTTCAACTGAAGCCTCCTTTTTCCCGGTTCGAATCATATCTGCAGAACCTTTTTCGCCCAAGAGCAGCTTTATGCCGTCAATGATTATAGATTTCCCAACTCCTGTCTCACCAGTAAGGATTGAAAACCCTTCCTTAAAATTTAGTTCAATATCTTCAATAGTGGCTAAATTTCTAATACGGAGAAACTTAATCATGTAGGATGGCTTATCTCATCATTTTGAAGAAGTGATGATTAAAGGCACTAGAGCCTTTTCCATACTTATTCGTCCATAACCGAGAAATTCGTCTTTACCTGGGTTCTCGATGGAATTCACATCATCGGCTGAAAAGCGAATAATATCCATGATGTCTCCCGCGCTGAGCCAGGGTTTTATGCTTTTCAATAGAGCTGCCAAACCAGCAACATGCGGAGCTGCCATGGATGTGCCCCCACCATACGCATAAGGAAAAGAGCCGGAACCCCAAAACCAGGTAGGCACTGTGCTCAGAATATCTTCTCCCGGAGCAGCGACATCCACTTCGGGGCCGTAGTTAGACTCCCATACTCCTCCAGAGTTGGAGAAAGTCACTCTTTCATCAACATTGTTAGTTCCTGCCACAGCTAAGCAGTAGGCATCATAAGCTGCTGGGTATAGTACAGAACCTCCTTCATTTCCTGTTACAGCCACAACAACGACATCGCCTTCGTAAGCATACCTGACAGCATCTTCGATGGTCTGGTTTCCTTCTTCTGCTCCAAGACTCAGATTGATCACGTTCGCACCATTATCTACGGCCCAGATGATTCCTTCAGCAAGATCATCGGAATAGCCTTCACCCTCCGCATCTAGGACTTTTATTGGCAAGATTTTACAATTCCAAGCTACTCCAGCCATGCCTTCATTATTGTCAGTATTAGCGGCAGCGACACCCGCGACTAGCGTTCCATGATAATGATCATCAGTAGCATCATCGTCATCGTTGACGAAATCTCGACCTCCGGAGAGAATCTTCCCAACCAAGTCAGGATGAAGCATATCGACTCCGGTATCAATCACTGCAATGATAATCGCTTCCTCTCCTTTTGTTTCCTCCCATCCTTCAGCAGCTTTGATGTCTGCTCTAAGCTTTCCTTGAGGGCTTCCAGGGACTCCGATGTCTTGACCACTGTTAGAAAGAGCATACTGGTAAATAAAAAGAGGATCATTGGGAGTCACAGCAATGTGTACTATGTAATTTGCCTCTGCATATTCAACATCAGGATCTTGGCTCATCAAAGAGACCATCTCCCTAACTTCCATGCCTTCAGGGACTTGAAGCTTATGGACGTCAATTCGAGGGATTCGTCTTAATTTCCTTGATTTGTAAGTTGCAATTATAGACTCTATTTTTTGTTCCGAAAGAGAAGGCTTGAATTTAACCAAAATCTCACCTGGAGCATAAAGCGGTCCTCCAAAGCGAAAGGGAGGGATTTTATTTAGTGTTATCGTATTCTCTCCTTGGTCATTTTCAGTAGGTTTAGAATGCACGAAACTCCAAGAAAAAGAAAAAACAAGAATCATGAAAAATATAAACCAGATTTTTTCCGTTTTCATGGTTTCCTTCCCTAGAAAGCGTAGACGACATTGATCATGAATGCAAAATCCTCAATGCCTCCTTTATGGGGAAAAACGCTGAATTCACCTTTGAGGCTGATAGAATCTTTCAACGCATAGATTGCACCCAAAGAGATAGGAATGAGTGCCTCTGTTGAGAATTTCTTCTTTTCATTCCCTCTAAGAGTCTGGACCGTCTCGTCCATATCGAAGGAACCCCATAAGTAATTAAAACTTAAGGAAAGATAGGGAGAGAGACGGTTGTGCCTCTGATAGGTCAGTACAGGACCCGCTACCACCTGCATCCAGGTGGGATTTCCTTCCACTTCGCCTGTAACAGCCAATCCGGGTATATCCCACTGCTTTTTAAGGCCCAAACAAAAAGTGAATCGCCCTAAGAGCGCTATTTCGAAATTTTCCTTGGAAATGAGGTCCTTTTTAATTTCACCTCCAATCAGATATCCACCGATACCTCCTACATCGAGTTCTACAGAAAATGGGAGTTCTCTAAATGTCATTTCAGCATAATTGGAAGAAGAGTATCCAAGGAGAAGATCCAAGAAAAGTCCTCTTTGAATTTCAATGTCCATTTTAAGGGTGAAAAGGTAAGACTTCAACTTGGAAGTGTATGTATTCTCATTATCTCCTTTCCAACCGACGGTCCTTGAGAAAAATTCAAAGCCCAGTACTGATTTTAGGTTTATTGAAGGACCTGCTTCTTCTATTTCCGCTTGGGCAAAGGAGAGAAAAGTAAGGTTTAGCGTGAATGTAAGAATCATAACCAGATATAAACATCTTTTCATCCAAACCTCCAAAACTTAGTCTTCCTTATTTTTATTTATCTCTTCCATTTTTTTTTGGGCTTTCTCGGCATATTTGCTTTTAGGAAAGTCAGTGATGAGTTTTGTGAAATATGGGATGCTTTGATCGACCTTCTTCCATTCGAAATAAGAATCAGCCAAATAGAAATAGACCTCATCCATTTTAGAGTAATTCGGGAACGTTGTGATAATTTCAGTCAATCTGTTCACCGCAGCTTGAAAGGCATTTCTTCTATAATAAAAACGTCCGATATCAGAAATATGCTCAGCCAGTCTTTCTTCGCAATCTTCGATTTTTTCCTGAGCTAATTTTGCTTCTTCACTCAAGGGATAATTGGTAATGACATTTTTGAATTCAGCGAGAGCTTGCCTGGTTTTTGTCTGATCTCTTCCGGGCTTAAGGACCTTCTTATAATAGGTCATTCCAATCTGGTATTGAGCATAGGCAGCTCGAGGGCTGTAAGGAAAGAGTTGAATGAACTCTCGGTATTCAGAGGAGGCCAATATCATGCTTCCTTCATCTCCTTTTTTGAAATATGTATCAGCGATAGCCAGTTTAGCCTGTTGAGCATAGAAACTTTTAGGGAATGAATCTATGACTTGCCGAAAATAAAGGCGTGCTTTCTCTGGGTCCTTTTTTTGGTATTGTTCTCCCAGTTTAAAAAGAGCCTCGTCTGAAGAAGCCACTTCTGGCGGAAGTACGGTCTCCTTCTTTCCACAATGAAAAGACATTATGACAAGAATAAGAATGAGGAGAAGCCAATTTTTTTTCATGGTCTTGTTCCTTTTCTTCAATTGTTTCCCCTTGTAGAGTAAAGTCTCTGAATCCATATCCATTCCTCTTTAAGCCCATCCAGGAGAGGAGTTTGGGGGGAGTAATTTAAATCTTTTCTGGCCTTTTCTATGAGGGCAAAGGTATGAGGAACGTCACCTTTCTGCCTCTCTGCCTTTTTCATCTTTATTTTTTTCTGGCTTATTTTTTCCATCAGCGGGATGATATCTTTTAGTTTTTCTTGGTGCCCACCTCCAATATTATAAACTTCTCCGATTTTTGCCTTATCTAAAGAAGCAATATTGGCTTCTATGATGTCATCTATATAGGTGAAGTCTCTAGTCTGTGTCCCGTCTCCAAAGACAGTGATTTCTTTACCTTCAGCTATAGCCTTGAAAAATTTATGAAAGGCCATATCCGGGCGTTGTCCGGGACCATAGACCGTAAAAAATCGAAGAGAAGTCGTAGGGATTCCATAATTTTTAAAATAGAGAAAACAAAGCTGTTCAGCCGCGAGTTTTGTGACGCCATAGGGAGAGAGAGGATTGAGGAGGCTCTTTTCAGTCATGGGAAGGCTGGGACAGTGACCGTAGACAGAAGAAGAGGAAGCATAAATGAATTTCTTTAAAGGAATTTCCCGTGCGGCCTCTAAGAGTTTCTGAGTAGCCTGAATATTGTTTTTGATATAAACATCAAAATTCTCCCCCCAGCTTGTCCTAACACCGGCTTGAGCAGCCAGATGAAATACGCAATCAACTTTTCTGAGAAGTTTCTTTAGGTTGACATCTTCCAGATCCTGGGCGATGAATTCAAAATTTTTTTCTTGGAGAATGTCCTGAATGTTTTTCTCTTTCATCCATTTGGGATAAGAATCATTAAAGGAATCCACGCCGACCACTCTAAAGTTTTCCTTGAGCAGTCTTCGACAGAGGTGAGAAGCGATAAAACCAGCAGCTCCGGTGACTAAACAGATCATGATCGGTTATACTGTGAGGCTATTTCTTTCATTTTGATTATAATTTCTCGATTTTTATATATCAGTGGACAGGAATATAGGGGCGATCTTTGTCATTCTTTGCTTACTTCCAAGGTAATCAAGTTGTTTTTTTGGATTCGGAAGCCATGAGGCGGAAGCTGTTTGATGATAATTCCAGGTTCAAGACCTGGATAGTAAGAGTACCTAACAACTCCTACTCTGAAGTCCATTTTCTTCAGTTTAGAGATGACAGGGGCGGATTTTTTGCCAATCAAATCAGGCATCAGATATTTTTTTTCTCTTTCTCCTTGAGAAACCAGAAAGCTCACCTGGGTATTCCGGCCAACTTTTTCCAAAAGAGGCGGTTGTTGTGCGATTATTTTACCTGCTGCCCGGTCAGAACTATGGACTTGAGAGGTTTTCCCTCTTTTCAATCCCGCATCTTTGAGAATTTGACTGGCAGACTTGAGAGTTCTTCCTTCTAGATTGGGAACAATCGCTTGCTCGCTCCCTGCACTCAGGATAATCTTCACGGCTTTGTTGATTTTAATTTTTGAGCCGCCTGAGGGATTCTGATGAATAATCTTTCCTCTCTCCCATTGGTTGTTAAATTGAACTCCTCTTAAGATTAGAGACAGTCTTTTCTTGGTCAATTCAACTTTTGCTTCTTCCACAGTTTTCCCGATGAGGTCTGGTAAAGTCATCATCTCTCCTCTTATGACTATGCGGTAAGAAAGAATTGCGCTGAGAAAATAAAGATTGAGAAAAATAAGAAGGCAGAGGAAGATTTTAAAAAATTTATTTGATTGCATAAGTCAAATTCAATACTGTGAAATCAGTGTTATCTATACCATAGAATTAGAACCAAGTAAACATGTATAATGTTTCCAAAAAAAAACAAAAAATATGATTTGATGAGAATAAATTATTTCATTTATAATGTGTTTGCTTTCAAACAATAGGAGAAAAAGATGGCTAAATTTTCGGATTTCCGGAGCGATACAGTGACTCATCCCACTCCAAACATGAGAAAGGCCATAGCCGAGGCTGTCGTTGGTGATGATGTTCTCGGTGATGATCCGACGGTTCAGGAATTGGAAGCTTTAGCTGCCGAAAAGATGGACAAAGAGGCTGCTCTCTTTGTCCCATCTGGGACAATGGGAAATTCAGTCTCAGTGAAAGTTTGGACCAAGGAATTGGATGAAGTGATTATCGAAGAAAGGTCGCATATCTATAATATGGAATCCACCCATCTGACTTTTATTTCTAGAGTGACTCCTCGCCCTATTCCTTCAGTATTGGGAGCTATGGATCCAGACGAGGTGGAGAGAAACATTAGAAAGCCCTCGGTTCACATTCCTCGCACATCCCTTATTTGTGTTGAGAACACGCACAACAACTGGAGTGGGGCTGTGGTTCCCATGGAGAATTTGAAGGCCATAAGAGAAATTGCTAACAAGTATGAAATAAGAATTCATTTCGATGGTGCGCGCATTTTCAATGCTTCTGCTGCCTCTGGAATCCCTGTCAAAGAGTATGCTTCCATCGGAGATTCTTTGATGTTCTGCTTATCCAAGGGATTGTCGGCTCCGGTGGGCTCTCTACTGGTAGGGAGTAGAGATTTTATAGATTATGGTCGAAGGGTAAGAAAGGCCCTAGGAGGGGGATTGAGACAAGTCGGAATCTTGGCGGCTGCGGGAATCGTGGCTTTAAATGAAATGATAGAAAGGCTTAAAGAGGACCATGAAAGAGCCAAAAAACTAGCCCTTGCTATATTTAAATTACCGGGAATCAAACTGAATCCAGAGAATATTCACACCAATATCATTATTTTTGGTTTTGACCATCCAAAACTCTCAATTCCGGCTTTCTTGGATGAATTGAAAAAGAGAGAAATTCTGGCTTTAGCGGTACCAGGAGGAATACGTTTTGTGACTCATAAAGATGTTGATGATGAAGATGTGGATAAAGTCATAGATGTCTTTGGCCAACTCCTCGCTCATTAATAAGATGTTATTCTTCTATTGAATCAGCAACAAGCTGAGCAATATCTTTAATTTTTCCTCCGTTTTCTCCTTTATCCTTGAAACCATCCTGGATCATGGTTAGACAGAAAGGGCAGGAAGTTGCCGTTATATCAGCTTGAGTCGCCATCAGCTCATCGGTCCTGAAATGGTTGATTCGAGTTCCCAGGGTCTCTTCAGTCCACATTAGGCCTCCCCCACCACCACAGCAGGTGCTGTGTTCCTTGTTATTTTTGGGCTCAACTATACTTCTTGAAGTGAGTTTCAATAGAATCTCTCGGGGTTCTTTGATGATATCGTTATACCGGGCTAAGTAGCAAGAATCATGGTAGGTGAACAGGCTTTCTCCCTTAGACTTTAAAAGCAGCTTTTCTTCATTAAGAAGTTTATGAATAAGCTGAACATGATGAATGACTTCAATCTCTTTGAGCTTCTCTTTGACCTCAGGAGAAACAGATGAAAGCAATTCGAGAAGGGTGGGATATTCGTTTTTGAATGTATTATATCCATGAGGGCAGATGGTTATGATTTTTCTGATGTTATATTTTTTGAATAATTCTATGTTTTCTGCGGCCTGCATCTGGAAGAGGTATTCATTACCTAATCTTCGAGCCGAATCGCCACAGCATTTTTCCTCTGTACCCAGAATTGCAAAGTCTAAGCCAGCTTTCTTCATGATGGAAACCATGGCCCTCGCCACTTTCTTACCCTCTTCGTCAAAAGAGCCAGCGCATCCTACCCAGAATAGGAATTCGGCATTCGGATGTTCATTGATGAGCTTGACATCGAGACCTGCTGCCCAATCAGCTCGAGAAGCAAAACCAATTCCCCAGGGATTGCTGTTTGTTTCCATGTTCCTGAAAAATGAGTTGAGTTCGGCAGGGAATTTGCTCGCCATGAGGACTTGATAGCGTCTCATATCGACAATCTTGTCCACCTGTTCGACATAGACAGGACAATGCTCCATACAAGCGCGGCAGGTGGTACAGGTCCAGAGGGCATTTTCCTCTATGACCTTCCCCACGAGAGGCAAAACTTCCTCTGATTTGAGCCCTTTGGCTCTGGCCTCAAGAATATCAGGGGCTCTTGCATGCATATGGTTTCTTAAGTCAATAATGAGTTTCTTCGGAGACAGTGGTTTTTCTGTTAAATGAGCTGGACAGCGGTCCTGACACCTCCCGCACCGAGTACAGGCATCCAGATCCATGAGCTGTTTCCAAGTAAACTCTTCGATCTTGGCGACTCCAAAGCTCTCCGCTTTTTCATCCTCCAAATCTAAAGGTTTGAGAGTTCCTTTGGGCTCAAGAGACCGAAATATCATATTCAATGGAGAGCTAATGAGATGGAAGAGCTTGGAATAGGGGATATAGGCTATAGTAAAAATGACGAGAAAGAAATGAATACGGAAAATAATCATTGCCATAAGGCTTTTGGCGTTGGAGCTCATCCCAGCTTTGTCAAAGAGGGCAGCTATGGCTTTTCCTATAGGCGCCCAGGCTTGGGAGTCCTGGCCGATCACCGCTAATCTCAGACCCTCAACGACAAATCCAGTCAGAAGGATAAGTAAAATAAGGACAAGGGCGATTAAGTCTTCACTTTGATTGTCTAACCGTGAAGGGCGGGTCACATAACGGCGGTAAATTGCCAAGAGCAGTGATAGGATTGCAGCCAGACCGATCAAATCAAGCGCAAGAGAAAGTAGCCGAGCTGGAACTGAGGGCAAAGTGAAGACAAACTGAGTGATAACCATAACCGTAAATGGAATTACAAATCCCAAGAAGAGAAGCAGATGGATTAAGCCAGGATACAGGTCCTTTAAAATCCTGGCGTGCGCGACACCTTCGATTAAAAGAGATTTCGCCCTTAATGACATTTTGTCAGACCTACTCTCTTCTATTCCAATTTTCCATAATCGAAAACGCTTACTTAGGCCCCAAGAAAAAAAGCCAAAAGCTAAGAAGATAAAAAGGAGATCAAAAGCTTTTATCATTTCAGTTGAAGACCATAATTTATATCTTGCCAGGGCCAAAGCCTGACTGTATATGACAAGTCCAAGACAGTGCCTAGACTCAATGAACCTTCCAAAGCTTGCCGGGTGCCAGCATTACATCATGACAGTTTAAACATTTCTGATTTTTTGGAGGCCCTTCGAATTCCCTTCGGTGACACTCCAGACATTCTGAGATTGAGGGTCGGTTGGTACTGCCGGTGAGGTACTCATGTCCTGCCATTCGATGACAATCCACACAAGTCAGTCCTTCTCCAAAGTGATAGCGGTGAGTGAAATTTATAACCTTTTTTTTGACTCTATACCCCAAATTGAGTACATCCAGATGGCAGTCTAAGCACCTTTGTGATGTCAGTTCGTCATCAGCAATGTATTCAGGGGGCACAAGTTGATCACGGGCATGTTTGAAGATGTTCCACTTCTTGGGAATAATATCCAAGCCTTTTGAATGACATTCATAACACGCTGTTTCGCTTGCAGGATGCCCTTTAGACTCGCGCCATAGATCTAAGTGCTCAGGATGACATCGGACACACCCCTGCTCATGTGTTGCCGAGTAGCGCACCAGATAGGCAACGCCCATACTTCCTCCGATAACGATAACGATCACTAAAAGCCAGAATATGACCCTGAACCGCTTTTTATATTTTGAAAGAGACATTTTTTATAGAGATTTCAAGTCTTCCTTGAGATAGGTTTCAGGCATCATCCAGTTTTTTCGTCTAGCCTATCTTTCCGTAGAGAAACATCCATTCTTTTCATTTCCTCAAGTCAATACTCAGCATGTATATTTCAGGGGTTGTTTTACCTTGAGGATGGCCGAAGAGGAGAACCCTGTCTCCTCTGAAACTGACAATCTTTGGTCCCCAGAAGGCCGGAATCCGGGGAAAATCCATGGGTATTAGTCCTGAGGCATAACCCGGCGTTCGTTCATCAAAGGCCACGCTTTCTCGGCCATTTTGAAGATCCAATATCATTCCTGTATAAACGTGCTTGAAAAAGACATAACGACCGTTTCCTGAAAAGTCATAAAACTCAACTCTGTTTGCTGTCTTAGATTCGAGGTATTTGAGCCTAGAGCCGTCCGGGTGACAGGCATATGTTCCAATGCCGTACTTTTTGCTTCCGTTATAAAAGAAAACAACTTCTTCACTGATATGACTCATGTCCGCTTGACTGAACCAGCGGTCTTGAAAATCAGTTATTCTCCTCATTTCTGTCCCATCCCAGTTCACAATATATAGATCATAGTCATTAATTTCTTCAGATGACTGGGCTCCAAAAACAACCTTTTGCCCATCTCCACTCATGCAGAACGCCCAGCCTCCGCCAGTGAGAGGACGACGGGGTATCGAAGACCAAATCCATTCCTTTTCGTTGAAATCAGGGGCGAGAATCGTTCTTTGTTTTCCATTCAAAGTATCCAAAAATACTATTCCACTCGGATTACCGTACCTCCTTGGACCTAGATGTCCCTTTAATACACAGGCAAGGCGTTTTCCATCGTTGCTTACTGCGTAATTGGAGACTCTTTCCCATTCATGACTGGTAAAATCGAGGATTTTTAAATCTTTTCCTTTTAGCGCCTCGATAGGGAAGGAGATGATACGGAAGTCCGTTCCATCCGTGTTGATGATTCCCAGAAAATGGTCAAGAATATTGGTCGGTTGCCCGAGACTCAAGGAAAATACTACCACACGCCCATTCCCGCTGATGACTGGGGGTTTTGATCCCACAACAAGAGGGATATTCTGGAATGGAGTGGGCGCCTTATTTTTTTCACTGCGGAACAGTTCCATTTCTTTTCCGTTTTCGGTATTCATGACCCTTAGAGTCTTGATAGAACTCTCTCCATCCTTGATTTCCAATATGTAGACCAACCATCGACCATCATCGCCTAGGGATGGATAATGGACCACATTGTTATTAGAAAAAGTCAACCTCTTTATCTCATGGCGGGCAGGTCGAATTTCTTCACTTAAGGTTGAGGCAGAAATAAACAGAAGGTTCGCAGTTGCTACAAGGATTAAAAATTTCTTCGATGTATTTTTTAAAACTCTCATTTTTTTTCTCCGATTATGAATCTTATTTCAGTCTCCATGAAGCGCACTATATTTTTTCAAGGTGGACCAAAGTATCTTTTAATCCTTGACCTCCGCCGATTGGGTCTGTCTTTCTTTCGATGATTTCAAACGGATTCACACCATTGCCTTCTTTTTCCCACCAGATGAGAAGGGTATCCTGGTCAGGGCTCTTGAAGCGCTTCGCTCGAGCAACGCTCCCTACGGCCTTATGACCTAAACCTTCAGCTAAGGCCAATGACTCCGGATGTATCCTACTAGTTGTTAAAACGCGAACGGTTAAGGTTCCTACAGAGGAAGTCACCCGGACCTCGTCTCCATTCCTGATTCCTAACTCCTTGGCAACTTCTTTGTTCATCCATAATCGGTTCTCATGCAGAATCTCCCGGGCCCATTTGCTGTTGATGGTTCCTTGAGACCTAAGATTGGATTTGAAC
>Ga0209636_10005814_pt1 | contig 12596 bp, 14 predicted proteins | sample DeeMarSWOR152_54_FD_187464 | JGI IMG/M metagenome (GOLD analysis project Ga0209636, IMG submission 187464) | Marine sediment microbial communities from White Oak River estuary, North Carolina - WOR-1-52-54 (SPAdes) (version 2) | ecosystem: Environmental > Aquatic > Marine > Intertidal zone >...
AAAAGGTTTCAGACTATCATCTTGCGCGCCTGGAAAGAGTTTACGCAGCCAAGCCCAATGATGAATTCACTGTAGGAGAATTACATATCCTCGCAACCCCTACTATTCATACAGACCCCTCAGGCGTAGGTTTTAAAATTGAAACACAACATGGAATAATTACATACACCAGTGATACATCAGTGTCAAATGAAATAATCGATTCATATATAGGCACGAGGTTACTTATCTTGGCCCTGACCACACCGAAAGGAATCAAACTCCATCATCATCTCTCACCTGAAGATGCGGTTAAAATTCTAAAAGAAGTAAAACCAGAGATGGCTTTGTTAACCCACTTCGGTCTTAGGGCATTAAATGCAGGCACCAAGGCCATTGCCTCCTGGGTTAAACAGGAATCTGGTGTTGATACTGTTGCGGCAGATGATGGTATGAGAGTCGATGTGAGAAAGAAAATTAAAATTTTGAAAAACTAGATTCGATTCAATAATGCACCGTACAACAGCGGTAAAATAACCGTTGCATCTCCCTCCACTGTTATGTGTTTTGCATCCTCCTTGACCTTGCCCCAGGAAACCGCTTCGTTAACTTTAGCACCGGATAGACTTCCGTCGTATTCCTGGGCTGTTGTGATGTAAACAACATAATCCAGCCCATCCCTAAACTGATTCCACCAAATCGTATGATGCTTTGAGATTCCACCCCCTATCATAAGGGCACCTGTTTTTTTGGCTGTGAAGATTATATCAGATAATAACTGTTCATCCGAAAAAACGTCGATCTCGAAGTCCTTGTGATCCTGATAGAACATCCAAAGTTGACTTCCGAATGCTCCGTCTGTGATACCTGGGACAAATATTGGTATCTCGTTTTTCTGCGCCCAATAGATAATTGAATCCTCGCTACCCAGTTTTCTTCCGAACTCCCATATAAGATCGGATACAGCCCATTTTTTCTTTTCCCCTTCCCATAGTTTCCCAAGAACGGATTGGACGATCTCTTCTAAAACGATTCCATAACTCTCGTTCGGGATGAATATATTTCCGAGACGGTTTATCCCTTTTTTATGCAGATTTGCATCATCGGTTTTGAAATCTCCGTGATAGTAATCCTTCTTTGTCCTTGCAATGTCGTGATCCAATGTGCCGCAAGTAGTTATTACAACATCGAACAATTTCTTCTTGACCAAGTCTCTAATTACACCTCTTGTCCCAGTGGCTATTATGCAAGCCGGAAAGGACAGGAATTTAACACATTCTTTTACATTTATCATTCTCTCCAGAACATTTACAGCAACACCGACCTTTTTCGCGGTAAACCCCCCTGAGTTATACATTTGATTGATTAAATCATTAAAGCCCGTTGTTTTTTTTAACTCGATGTCCTCAACCCGCTGCGAAAGAAATTCAGACATGCGAAACACCAGGACAGCATATATTCGAAGTGATAGAAAAATGATTTGGTAAGAACATTTGATATCGTTTTCTATTTTTCTTCTTTTAGATGATAAACTATTGGTCTTAATCCAAGTCTGACCAATTGTTTTAGAATTTTGGATTTTGATACTATTTTTGAAATAGGTGGACTGATTTTGTAATAACAGGAAACGAAATTTGTTCCCGCCCTCCTTTTTAGCAGATTGGTATCTCTCCAATTTCTCAGTAATACGACTTCCGGTGCCATGTCGGAACCGTATGTTGCTGTTGCTATAAAACAAGATTTTTTGCTCTCAGATTCACCTTGAGCTTTTGGGGTTGTATCACCAGACCAGAGCCTTTTATAGGCTTTTGCTGTCATGGTTCCCACAGGAAGTTCATCCTCTGGAAATTTTTCCCCGCAAAAAGGACAAATCTTGTCCGATTCCTTGATTTCCTTTTGGCAGTATCTGCATCGGGGTGTTAGTAATCCGCTCATCATCTAGTTATATCGTTTAACAGTTAAAATTCTTTATGCAAAACATCGAATTAATAAATTCAATAACAAAGACATTCTCATGATAATTATTAAATAACTTGAATGTGATTTCCCTTCACATGGGGAATTTCCAAACTGATGTTCCGAAGAAGGTATTTTTCACTAAAGGAATAGGGATCCACAAAGAAAAACTGAGTAGCTTTGAGCTTGCATTAAGATCGGCAGGAATCGAGAAATTCAATCTCGTTTCTGTTTCATCAATTTTGCCTCCAGGATGCTCCCTAATCTCTTTACAAAAAGGACTAGAGCAGTTAATTCCAGGACAGATAGTTTATACTGTTATGAGCCAAAACAGTTCCAACGAGCCTGGTAGATTGATTGCATCCTCCATAGGTTGTGCTATCCCTGTAGATGTAAATCAGTACGGTTATTTAAGCGAACATCATTCCTTTGGTCAAAACGAGAAAGAGGCAGGAGAATACGCCGAAGATTTAGCTGCGGAAATGCTTGCCTCCACATTGGGTATACCATTTGACATCGATGCAACCTATGATGAAAAAAAGGAAATCTTCAAAATAGATGGCCGAATAGTCAAAACCAGAAACACAGTTCAATCCGCTATATGCGATAGAAAGGGACTGTGGACAACGGTACTTGCTGCTGCGATTTTCATAATGGAATAAAATAAAAAAATATGCAAACAGGATTAGGCTGAGAGCGTGTTGTACTTAAATTCATACCCTAGAAATAGTTACCAATCCAATTTTCCTGTACCGACAATCTTAAAACCCCATAAGATATACCCCCTTCGTAATAAGGGGAGAAGGTTTATTAATCATCATGGCAAGGTAATAGAATAAATTATACATGGCAAATGATATGTTCTACCCTTGGTTATTGATAACAACAATGAGATGGCTGGACAAAAGAGGTGTATAAAAACATGAAATACACAAGATTTGAAAAAGCCAGGATCATCGGTGCAAGAGCTTTGCAAATTACAATGGGTGCACCGGTACTCATCAGAATCCCAAAAGAAATCATAGACCCAGTTAAAATCGCAGAGTGGGAGTTTGAGAAGGAAGTATTACCTATATCCGTTTTGAGGGAAATTTAAGAGTTCTATAAGATTCGTTATTCTTCAAGTCTGCCGTCCTCTTTTAAAAATTTTAAATCGATGTCCAATGTCATTTTTTCATCGATTTTGTAGATTTCCTCAAGCGTTATAAATAAAAGCTTATTTCCCTCGGTTTCTATTATCAGAGTATCCAGGACATCTCCTGCTGCTACAGTCTCTTTGACGATGCCGATTCTCTCGCCGTCTGAGCCCACCACCTCCATATCCGAAAGGAGAATGTGAATCTTATCCCTTAATATGACCTCTTTTTCTTCTTCCTTACCGATATAAGATTTATCTAAAAGAAGCTCATCGAATAGTCCTTCGGAAACTTCTATATAATCATCTTCAACTTTAGAGACGACACCCAATTCTATTTGCTCTGTATCAATGACCCTCTTCCCAATCATGCCATGATCAACCATTAAATCCCCTTTGGATATTGGAAACCCCCTACAAGTTCTTTTTGATTTTATTAATGGCCAAGACCGAGTGGGAATTATGCAATAAACCAAGGAAGGGAGGATGGATACGATAGGTAGGTTATTTAAATTGATATATATGCAATAAATGAAGGTTAATGGGTAAAAGATGTTAAGCAGAATTACCAAATTAGGCAATCTACTGCAAATCAGGGTGGAGGAGGAGGGATGGTGGGCGGGTTATATAAAACAAATAACTTGTTATAAAACAAAAGTGGAACATGAAGATAATGGGAGGATTATCCAAAATAGATAACATACTGCAAATTAGGGTGAACGAAGGGGGAAGGCAGGTAGATTATCCAAAATAGATAACATACCCCAAATCAGGATGGGGGAAGGGAAAGGCAAATGAATTATCCAAAATAGATTATATTCTACAAACCAGGGTGGATGAGGAGGGATGGTGGGTGGGTTATATAAAATAAATAACAAGCTATAATCAAGGTTAGACGAAAGAGATGACAATCCGGTTATCCAAAATAAAAAACTTACCTCAAATCAGAGTGGAGGAGGAGGGATGGTGGGTGAGATTTATTTAACAAATACAAAGAAAGTAACTTATAAAACTGTAAAAACCCTTCATGGTATCGATGATTATTGATTGGGCTGAAAAGTACAGACCAAAAAAATTGGCTGATGTGATAGGCAATCCCACCGCGGTAAATGATCTGAGGCGCTGGGCAGAATCTTGGGAACGCGGAACACCAAAGCAAAAAGCAGTGGTACTTATAGGGGATCCAGGGGTCGGTAAAACAAGCAGTGCCTTAGCCCTGGCAAGGGAATTTGATTGGGGTTTAATAGAGATGAACGCATCTGATTTGAGAAATGCAGAGGCTATAAAAAGGATAGCCACCGAAGGAGCGAAAAATGAGACCTTCACAGATTCTGGAGATTATATCTCCACAAAACATGGCGGGAGAAAGCTGATAATCCTCGATGAGGCCGATAACATATTTGGCAAGGAGGATTATGGGGGTGTAGCGGCAATAACACATACAATAAGGGATACAGCCCAGCCTATAATTCTCATTGTAAACGATTATTACGCATTGACAAGAAAATCGCCATCACTGAAAAAGATGTGCCTTAGTATAAAATTCTCCAAAATCCATAAATCTTCCGTAATAAAGCTACTAAAGAGCATTTGTCAGAATGAAGATATTACGATTTCCAACGAGGCCTTGATTACTTTAGCTGAGCACTCAAATGGAGATCTGAGGTCCGCAATTAATGATTTGGAATCATTATGCCTTGGAAAAAAGAAGATCACTGAGAAGGATGTGGCAACGCTAGGCCATAGGGATATTAGCATCAACATATTCAAAGCCATAACCGAGATATTCAAGGCCACAAGTTATATCAAGGCCAAAGAGAGCATATACGAGCTAAATGAAGACCCTGAGCATCTTCTTCTCTGGTTAGATGAAAATCTGCCTTTGGAGTACAAAAGGCCCGATGATCTTGCTGCTGCATACGATCCCCTTTCCAGAGCAAGCATATACATGGGCAGGGTAAGAAGAAGACAGCATTACAAGCTTTGGGGGTATGCAACCGACCTTATGACAGCTGGAGTGGCCTTGAGCAAAAGCGGACCATATCATGGGTATACGAGATACCAATTCCCATCTTGGCTTACTCTAATGAGCAGAACAAAGGGAATCAGAACCGTCCAAAAATCCATAAACGAAAAAATTTCCTCAAAATGTCATACCTCCTCTTATGTAACCCAAACCTCGATATTCCCTTATTTCAAATATCTTTTTGAACATGAAAAAGACTTCAGTATCTCTGCAATAAGAGTTCTTGAGCTGGATACAGAGGAGATAGCCTTTATATTGGGGGAGGCTAATGATTCTCATTCAGTTAAACACCTCATAGAGGAAAGCAAAAGCTATGATGAGGAAAAAAGAGAGGAAGCGACACAATTTGAAGGATTGGAGGGCATTGAAGAGGAAAAAGATGAAGATGAAGGGTTGAATGACTACGATAAAAGCCTGGATAAGCAGCAGAAAAATCTAACAGATTTTTGAGATAAATTTATATCAGATGAGCTTATTATATGGGATTAAAACCGATACTTTAGGGTTAGACAAAAAGCATTAAAATTGATAAGAACCCTCCAAATCGGAGATATAATGGGATGTGAAAAAAAAAGATTTTGAGGTTAGGAGGCAAAGTCATTATGAGGATTCTACTGGCCACGGAGTCCTATCATCCAAATATTGATGGAGGGGCACAAGCCAGAAGAAATCTAGCTATTCGTCTGAAAAAGAAGGGGCATGAAGTAGCGGTTATGGCTCCTGGGGCAAGACTAGAGAACTACGAAGAGGAACTGGATGGTATAAGGGTATTTAGATTAGCAGGTAGAACCTTGCCAATTTATTCGGATTATAAGTTCTGTTTATTCCCATTATGGGAGGTTAAGAGGATTATCAACGAGTATGAACCTGATGTGATAGATGTTAACTCACCTTATCAGATTGGGATAAGCACCCTAGCATGTGCAAAAAAGAAAGGAATACCTGTTATAGGCACTATCCATGTTCAACCTGAGAATATGCTCATGACCGTTGAAAAGGCAAAATTTTTATTTAAAATTCTTGAAAAAATGGCCTGGTTTTATATTATGAGCTTTTTTAATCGATGCGATTATGTTACTTCACCCACTCAAACAGCCATAGATATGTTAAGAAAAAATGGCCTCAAAGCCAAGGCCATGCCAATTTCAAGTGGTATCGATCTGAGTATCTTCAAACCCAATAACGATGGTGAATACCTCAGAAAGAGATACGGCATACCTAACAAGCCAGTGGTTCTTTATTCAGGAAGAATGAGCGGCGAGAAAAGACTGGATGTTCTTGTTCGGGCCATACCTGAAGTTCTTGATAAATGCGATGCGCATTTTGTCATTTGTGGTTCCGGAAGGGAGAGGATGAACATTGGGAATCTGGTTAAGAAACAGGGAATCACCGAAAATGTAACATTCACTGGTTTTCTTCCCCACAAGGAATTCCCAGATATTTATTGCATAGCCGACGTTTTCGTTATGCCTTCCGAGTCTGAGCTTCAGAGTATAGTAACATTGGAGGCACTTGCCTCTGGATTGCCTGTTATCGCCTCGGATAAAGATGCCCTGCCTGAACTTGTAAATAATCCTGAGAATGGTTTTCTTATAGAACCTGGAAACAGCGAAGAACTATCTGAGAAAATCATAGACATACTTACTGATGATAATTTAAAGAAAAATATGGGGAAGGCAAGTTTGGAGATAGTTTCAGAGCATTCAATTGAGAACACGATCTCTAAGTTCGAGAACCTCTATATCCAGGTCATCGATAGTTTTAAAAGTAAAAAAAAGCATTAACTTTTTAATAGGCTATTGAATCATAAAATTTAAAATGCAGCCTTACTTGATCCATGTAGTGGTAGGATTAAAATGAGGGTCCTATATGGGGTTTGTTCTTGGGGTTTGGGACATGCAACAAGGTCCCTTCCAATAATCAGAAAGCTAATCAACGAGAAAAATGAAGTCACTGTAGTCTCGTCGGGCAGGTCTTTAGAGCTTCTGAAATTGGAACTTCAGGATAAGGTTAGCTATCTAGAACTTGAGGATTACCCATTGCCTTATACCGAAAGATCAAAGGTTTTCATTTTAAAATTCTGCCTGTACTCTCCCAAACTGATCAAATCCATGATAGATGAACATTATAGATTCATGAAAATTCTTGACAAAAAGAAATTCGATATTATAATATCCGATAACAGGTATGGATTCTTTTACAGGAATATTCCATCTTTTCTTATAACACATCAGTTGCGGGTAATAGCACCGAAAAGAATAAAATTGATTGAGAACAGTTTTGAGAGGTTCAATTCGTACATACAAAAATGCTTCAAGAGTTTTATGGTTCCAGATTATGAGGCAAATGGCATCTCAGGGGATCTGGCTCACAACCTAAACCGAATAAACAAAGACAAACTAGTTTACTTCGGGATTATGTCGGATTTTAAAAAGTTGGATACCCAAGAGGATGTAGACTTTCTATTTTCCATCTCAGGGCCCGAGCCCCAGAGAACTGTTTTGGAGAAATTGATATTACAAAGTGTCAACGAAGTTTCGGGTAAAATAATTTTAAGCCTCGGCAGAAACCTCGATGATGATGAAAATGTCAAAATGGATCTGAATGAAAATATTCAGCTCTATGAATTCTTACCGCAAGAGGATCGGGAGCTGGTCATGAACAGGTCAAAATTCATTATTTCTCGATCAGGTTATTCTACCTTAATGGACATCTATGCACTAGGAAAAAAAGCCATGTTTATTCCCACACCACAACAAACTGAGCAAGAGTATCTGGCCCAGCTACATATGGAAAGGGGTAATTTCTTCTATGTGGACCAGAACACTTTGAATTTATCGAGAAATCTTGAAGAAGCAAAAACCTACAATGGGCCTGACATGAAATATGACCTTGAGAAAAATACAGAGAAATTCCTTCAGGCCATTCATTCTTAAGCGGTCTTAAGGTTATGTTTATTTATTTGTCTCTTCTATTGCCATTAATCTTTTTCGTTCCCGCCTGCCCAAAAAGAAACTTATTACAAGGAAAACTCCCACTGATATGAATGTTATCCAAAACGCTGTATCTGTTGGGTATATCCAATCTAAGAACCCAAAGAGAAACAAAATCACCGAATATTTCACTGCCCCCCCAGCGAAAATATAAAACAAAGATCTTTTTACATTCCAGTTACAAGCCGCCATAAAAGCTCCGCACATTGGCAAGGCTGGAGCTACGCGATTCAATAAAATAAGTTTTTCATCCTTCAATACCAACATCCCAACGTATTTCCTTAACATATCATGGACCAAATTATGATACCTTTTTACCTTTTTAAATAGGAGATAGACAGTGTAATTCCCTCCCACATCCCCAATGATGGCCATAAAAAGAAGCACAACCATCCATGTAAATATAGGAACTGTCTCAGGCCTGGAAGCGAAGAAAAAAAGGATCAACACCTCAGGAAGTATCGTTAAGACCATTGCATCAAGATAAAAAATGAGAAAGACGCCAAATAGTAGTAGATAGACGTTGCCTCCAGTAATGTTTTGAATGAACTCCCCTATCATCCCGTTCACTCTCTTGGGATATCTGTATTCTCAGATTCTTTGAGGTGTTTTGCAATATTGTCGAAAACCACCTTTTTCTGCTCTCCGCTCTCCATATTCTTAATAGATGCCTCCCTTGTTTTTATTTCATCCTCCCCGATAATGATTGTATACTTAGCCTTCAGGGAATTTGCGTGCTTCATATGCTTGGAAATGCTTCTGTCCATAAGGATAATATCACATGAAATTCCATTTCTTCTCAGGTTGGTTGTGATTCTCAATGCTTCATCTTTTACATTTTCATTCATTGGGATCACATAGGCTACAAGGGTGGGCACAGGTATCCTGGTCTTCTTTTTTTCTAAAGCCATCATCACCCTGTCAAAGCCTATTGCAAAACCCGTAGAGTTGGTTGGTTTTGCATCAAAAAGTGTTGCCAGCTCGTAGGCTCCTCCGCCACACACCTGTTTTTCCGCACCCAGGAAAGGAACATCGATTTCAAATACCATACCAGTATAGTAATCAAGACCTCTGGCAATCCCCAGATCTATTGTGTATTCCTTTACTCCGAGAGCTTTTAGATTTGTCAAAATTCTTTCAAGAATCTCAATTGCTTTTATTGCTTCCTCGCAGCCTGCAATTATATCTCTTGTTTTGCTGGGTATGGTGTTAGATTTTTCCAGGTCAAGAATCGCTTTGATTTTTTCTATTTTCTCCTCAGATTGAACAATGCTTCCAAGTATATTATAAAGCTCATTTAATTCCCCTTTATCTATCAGCTGCATGCACTTGCTCTGGTTCTCTTTGTCTACATCCATATCCTTTAAAAGTGCTCTCAGCACGCCAAGATGACCTATCCTTGTTTTAAAGTCCTTTAATCCTGAGTTTCTAATACACTCAACTGCCAAGGCTATTATCTCAGCATCTGCCTCGTATTCTCCTCCACCAATGGTTTCTGCCCCGAACTGCCAGAACTCCCTGAACCTGCCTGACTGGGGTCTTTCGTATCGAAAGCAATTCGTGGAGTAATATATCTTGATCGGCTTTGACATATGTGTGAGCTCGTTTGCGTAGAATCGAATCGCAGGCATTGTCAGCTCAGGTCTTAGTGCTAATTCCCTGTCGCTTTTATCTTTGAATGTATACATCTCGTTTCTGATGGCCTCTCCAGACCTTTCAGTGTAAAGCTCAGAATGCTCGAAGGTGGGAGTCATTATCTCTCTGAAACCGAAGGTCTCGGCGGTTTTTCTCATGACACCCTCGATGTAACGCCTTCTTCCCATTTCTTCTGGACCAAAATCCCTGGTACCTCTCGGCCTCTGTATGCTCGGCATGCAAAAAGGGAATCAATAACGAATTATGTAAGGTTTTGGGTGTGGATAATATTCTCGTCCTTAAATTAATTTATTTATTAAGGATGGAAGTTCCGATAATACGAAAATGGATAATTAATCTTTTTTTCTAACAACCTTCTCAGCCACACCAACACAGGCTAGAAAGTCATCTAATGTGTGAATCAGACTGGGGATGGACTTTGTCTCGGCCTTCGATATGATTCTCTTGCCCATCAAGGTGGTGCTCACGAACTGGTAGTTGTCCACCTCAACAGACTTGGCTATTGCCTCTGCCTCCTTCTCAGAATCGTATTCGAACTCCAGAGTGCAGGTGATCTTCATATCTTTTCCCAAGCCATCCACCTTACATATTATTTCATGTAAACCTCGTTTCCAATTGACCTGAGAAATACCCAGTCATCCTCCAGGTTCTTCTCCTTTTCGATTTCCTGCAAGAACTCCTTTACATTGGCATCCATAAGATCTGCATAGTATAAAACTGCGGCCTCTGGGATCTTCAAGCCCCTTGGAGTCTGGAAACTTCCTGATTCTATGTTTCCATGGTGAGAAAGCACGAGGTGATTGAGCTTCATTTTTAAGACTTCTGGGAAGGCATCCATTTCTTTGAGCTTCTCCTCGATTAATGCAGAACCTAATGAGATATGGCCCAGGAATTTTCCTTGATCTGTCATATCTATGCTTGTTGTGGCTTTGTAAGCACCTATCTTCCCAATATCGTGAAGTATTGCTCCTGTGATGAGAAGGTCTCTATTCAGGTTATGATAGTGTTGTGATATCATATCACATATTTTTACCACATTCAGAGTATGCTCTAATAATCCTCCCAAGTAACAATGATGATGCTTCATGGCAGCAGGAGATTCTTTGAATTCATTAACAAAGCTGTCATCCGAAAAAAAGCTTTCGAGCAGTGCCTTTAAATTTTCATCTTGAACTGAATCCATTACAGCATGCAACTCCTTTATCATATCTTCTGGGTCTCTTTCGCTTCTCAGGAGAAAATCCTCGGGTTTGTACTCGTCCTCACCACATTTTCTTAGGGGATGAAGGCCCTCATCCATACTGATTGTGAGGACATTATCGTACCTGTCCATTGCAATCTCACCTGTTATTTCTATAACATCACCCACTTCAAGCGAGTTGTACAATGACACCAAAGCCTTATCATCAGCTCCGCCCCAGTACTTAAGGGATATATCTCCAGTCATATCACCTACACCCAAAAAGAAATACTTCCCAGGCTTGTTTTTGTACTCCCTCGGAGTCTCCTTATTTCGAACCGCAAATTTACCTCTGATGTGGTCTCCTTCTCTAAAATCCTGTATTTGTTTTTTTACTGGTTGTTCCATTCCTTTCCCCCCTTTGTGGAGTGGGGGTATAACTTTCGTGGTATAGGTATTTTTGGTTTTATGCGGAATTTTGAAGGTTTTTGGGCCGTTTTTACCCTTTAATTCTTTTTTTGTTAATAAGGTTATTAGGGTAAGAGGAGGGAGATTAGGTGAAGGGTTAAGATTTACTATTTTAAGATCTTCCATTTTTCAAGTAAACATAAAATATTAAAGGTAGGAGAGACGATAACCTCCATATTAAGGTGGAGGAGGAGAGCATGGAAGTTGTTGAGGCCATAAAGACAAGAAGAAGTGTAAGGAGTTTTCAGAAAAAAGATGTCGAAGATAAAGTGATAAGAGAAATCATCGAGCTCGGAAATCTCGCACCCTCTGCCGGAAATCTCCAACCAAGGGATTTTATTGTTGTTAAAGAAAAAGAGGTAAAAGAAAGTCTTGCCCAAGCAGCCCTCAATCAGAGGTTCATAGCTGAAGCTCCAGTGGTAATCGTGGTATGTGCAAATGTTAAAAGAAGTTATCCATACGGCAGAAGAGGGGTGGATTTGTACTGTATCCAGGATTCTGCTGCCGCAATAGAAAATATGTTGCTTGCCATAGTTGATAAAGGTTTGTCATGCTGCTGGGTCGGGGCATTTGATGAAAACGCGGTATCCAAAATTTTAAATTTGCCTGATCATGTTAGACCTGTGGCCTTACTTCCTATTGGTTCTTCGGATGTAAAAAATCGACCCACATCAAGAATTGATATCAATGAATTGATACATTATGAAAAATGGTAATATATAAAAAATAAAAAAGAAAAGAGGGTTTTAGTATTCATCCATTCCAGGATAACCGCCTGCTCCGCCAGGTCCTCCTGGGGGCATTGGCGGTCCGCCGCCTGTGCTCTTTGATGCAATGACATCGTCTATTCTCAATATCATTATGGCAGCATCAGTTGCAGAACTTACGGCCTGCATTCCAACCCTCAAAGGTTCGATCACATTCTCCTTTCTCATGTCAACGACTTTATCTGTATAAACATTGATTCCTGCCGTTTTCTTTCCGCTTGCATGGGCCTTTCTAAGTTGTATAAGCGTGTCTATTGGATCCAATCCTGCATTCTCTGCTAAGGTTCTTGGTACAACTTCCATTGCATTTGCGAAAGCCTCTATAGCAATCTGTTCTCTTCCTCCGACAGATGATGCATAGTCTCTCAATCTGAGGGCTATTTCGGCTGCGGTTGCCCCACCACCAGCTATCAGCTTTTCGTCTTCTATTGCAACC
>Ga0209636_10005815_pt1 | contig 12596 bp, 8 predicted proteins | sample DeeMarSWOR152_54_FD_187464 | JGI IMG/M metagenome (GOLD analysis project Ga0209636, IMG submission 187464) | Marine sediment microbial communities from White Oak River estuary, North Carolina - WOR-1-52-54 (SPAdes) (version 2) | ecosystem: Environmental > Aquatic > Marine > Intertidal zone >...
TATCAAAGACCGGCCCATCTTCACAGCACAACTTGTAGACAGTCTCGCTGGAGCCGTTTACTCTGCATTCGACGGCGCAGCTCTGACAGACTCCAATCCCGCAAGCCATCCTCCGCTCCATACTGACCTGACAGTCGATTTTCTTAGCTTTTGCAATCTCTGCCACTCGCGCCAGCATCGCCTCCGGCCCACAGCTATAAATAATCACACTCTCGCTGGCTAAACCGGTCCGGCCAAGCCATTCCGAAAGACAATCGGTAACAAGTCCATGGAACCCGGCCGTGCCGTCATCTGTTGCCACAATCGATTTTACGGCATACCTCGCAAACTCCGCTAATGAAAACCCTAATTGTTGCGAAATCTCATCCAGCCGTCCCTCAAATGGCAATTCCTTTACCGTCTTTGCACCGGCAAATGCAATCACTTCAGTATCAGGATAATCGGCAGTAAGAATCTTTGCTAAGTGCTGCAATGGCGGAGCTCCCATCCCTCCAACAACCAAAACGGCCCTTTTCTTGCCAGCCAGTACCCAAAAACCATTACCCAAAGGCCCGATTACGCTGACCGAAGCACCGGACGCCAGCGTTGTCATCCGCAAAGTAGCAGGCCCAACAACACAGTAAAGAAGCTCAACGAAAGTTTTACCACCCTCGGTAGTAACATTGGCAAAACTAAATGGCCTGCGCAGCAGTATCTTACGCTGGGACGCATCGAGCAAATCTTCCGGTATCCTTTCCGTCGGTGGCAGGGCGATACCGGAGAGGTCTAATTCGGCAAACTGTCCAGGTTTGAATTTGCTGAAAGCCACTGAACCAGTCCCTGAAAACTCCAGTCCGAGCCTGTAGAATCGCTCCCCGATCTTCCTGTTGGAAGACACAACTGCTATAAAGACCCCCTTATCGGATGACGAGCTTCTTTCTGGCATAATTGTCTATCGTGATGGCGGCTTCACTGTCAAAAAATACGAAGGCCCGGCTTGTCACCGTCAAAGCAGACCTTCATAAACCCTTACGCCGTCCACGACCTTGCAGATATGAACGGCATATCTGTTGGCGAACCGCACTCTGCTTCGCGGATAGGCTCTGTCAACAGCCTCTTTCACCGCATCGACGCTTTCGGCTCGGACCAAGGCCCCCGATGCTCCCTTGTCGCCACCACCTAACATCCGCTCTCCTAAAACACCGGGTATCGTCCGCACAATGTCACACATCGTCTCTAATTCCGGCCCTGATATCTTATAATCATCTCGCAGCCCGATGCCGTCTTCCCTGAATATCTGCCCAACCGTTTCAACGTCACCGCCCTTCCAGGCCTCCAGCATCTTGTAAAATCGCTTCTGCGCGGCGAAAATATATTTGAGCCGGTCGCACAAATCCGGGTAACCTTCCCCGAGCTCGCTCATAATCTTGCCATAAATCCTTTCGTCCTTGACATCCGCAAGGCATGATAAATCGTAACCGGCCTTCTGCAATATCGAAACCAGCTCTTCGCATTCGGCTCTGCGGACAGCGTATGTGGATTTCTCCAGGCCCGGCCGGTCTGTCCCGGTATCCAGCACAACAATGCGAAAATCCGTCGCCCCCGCCCCGATCGGCACGTACTCTATTGACCGGTCTTTAGGGTTATAGTATGTCCCCATCCCCTCACGTGAGAAAAGTATCATCGTCTGATCAAGCTTGCCGCATGGTGAGCCGATGTAGTCATTCTCGACCGCCTGCGCCAGGTCCACAATTTTCACTTTTTCATCGACTTTGATGTCATTGGCATCGAACAGCGACAGAATGAGATTCAGCGTCAAGGAGGCCGACCGGCTCATCCCGCCGCCGGGTATATTCCCGTACAAAACCCCATCGATACCCTGAGCCAGTTTGTACCCTTCGCGTCTCAAGATAAAATCAACGCCGTATGGAAAACGTCCCCACGTCTCTGCTATTTCAGGTGACTTTGGTTTGGGAACTTGACCTAACTTAAATTCAATAGTGCCATCATCCGGAAAATTCCCACTAAACAGACGCACTCTTGTGTTTCCACTTGGTCTGTACGCCAGCCAGATGAATCTGTCCGTTCCTACACCGAATAGCTCGGTGCCGTTGTAGTCCCCGTGCTCGACACCCAGGCAGAACCGTGATGAGCTTCTGCGCACCTTAGCGCCACTAATATCCAGGCCGTTTTGCTGGGCTAAGCCTCTTAACTTTTTTACCATTTCCTTATCAAGCGAACTCGCTGGCATTCTTTCGTTCCTCGTTTGTTATCTCTATTAGCTGCCTTCAATTTCTACTACCAGAATATGATGTAAAGCGCTACTGTCAGAAGCGTCACAAACAAGCCGAAGTACACAGAGCCCTTAGACCAGTTCAACTCAATTTTCGTCTGCTCCGGCAGTGTGATTCGTTCCTTCATCGGGTTGATCAATGTCACCAAAAGCAGAATGCCCGCAATAGAGCCAACTGTGATTCCCATACGGTTCAGAAATGCCATATCACCCCAGCCGAAGAATAAAATCCCGTAGATAATCGGGCTAAGAATCAGCCCCAGGACTCCACAATACCGTGGCGTCCATTTCAAAAACAATCCAAACAGGAAGATCGTCAGCACGCCGGGTGATACGAATCCCTGGAACTCTTGAATGTAAGCGAAAGCGCCCTTGAATCTGGGATTTGCCAACACAGGAGCGATTATACACCCGATGACCACACCTATCGGTACACAACAGCGGCCCACCCACACTAACATTTTCTGTGCTGCCTTTTTATTGAACCATTCCCTGTAAACATCCATCGTAAATATCGTCGAAGCTGCGTTCAACATTGATGCCAGTGAGCTAATCACTGCTCCCATCAAAGCCGCCAATACAAATCCCCGCAGCCCCCTCGGAGTCAGATACCGGATCAACAACGGAAATGCACCGTCATAGTCATAACCAATTAATTCCTGCTCTTTTTCCACGTTGAATTTTTCCCTGGAAAAAATCTTCTGTAAAAGCGACCGATTTTCACCGGACGGCAAGTTAACTGCTTCGTTATTAAGATCGGTCAAGCTTACTTTTTTCTCTTCTTCCTCCGGCTTACGTTTCTGATTAAACTTTTCCATCTCCTCCAGTTTCTTCTGGAATTTCGGATTCTTTTCGGCAAAATATTTGATGGCGGTTTCCCGAACTTCGGCTAACGTTGCTCCTTGAGGTACCTCCACCCCTGCGACCTGGAGGTTAAATAAGTGTATCTCCATCGCCAACTCAGGGTGTAGTTGGGCGAAATCCTCGTCAAAGGGAAAGACCTTCTGTGCCGTTGCCGGCAGATCCTTGGTTTCCTCAAACGCCGTCAGTACCGGCTTGTTCAGCGACTCTAAGTTCATTGCGTTCTCCTGCATCTTTCCCGTGTATAGTGTGATCGCAATAATCCCCGGAATGCACACAATAAAAGGAATGATCAGCTTCAGGAAAGCTGCAAACACCACACCCCTTTGCCCTTCACGCAAAGAGTGAGCTCCAAGTGTTCTCTGCATAATATACTGGTTCAGGCCCCAGTAATAAAAGTTCGGAATCCAGATTCCTAATAGCAATGCCGTCCAGGGCAGAAAGTCACTGGCCCGCGGCAAGACCATGTGCATATTAGCCTCTTTGAGCGCCGAGAACTTCTCACCAAACGCTGCACCTTCACCCACACCTAAGGATGTGCTCACCGTTGCAACATCGATCCCCTCGAACTTACCAGGATCGTCCAATGCCATAAACGCCAGCACCATTATCACCGCACCGCCAATTATTAATGCTGACCCCTGAATCAGGTCCGCCCAGGCGCAGGCCTTCAGGCCTCCCGCTGCAACATATACACCCGCAAGAATACCAACAAACCAGGACAGAGTTGTGATGTTGATCGGTATTCCCACTAACTGTTCTTTAAACAACGGACTCAACGCCTTAGCTCCAAGAAAGATTACTGTAGGGATTGTTACTCCTAAGTATATGATTACCATCAATAGCGACATCACCAGTCGCGACGTGTGATTGAAACGGTACTCCAGGTACTCAGGTATTGTGAAAATTCCACTCTTAAGAAACTTAGGTAAGAAGAAAAACGCCACCACAACCAGAGTTATCGCAGCAATCCATTCGTAGCTCGCCACTGCCAAACCAATCGAGCCCTTGGCCGCCTGCCCCGACATTCCAACAAACTGCTCGGCCGAGATGTTCGCCGCGATTAGTGAAAATCCAATCAACCACCATTTCAGCCCCCGACCTGCCAAAAAATAATCCTCGCTGGTTTTTTCTTTGCGGCTCTTGAACAGGCCTACGGTAATTACACAAGTGAAGAATACCGCTAATATCGCAATGTCTAAGCCACTTAATTCCATGACAGTTCCCTTCTTTTCACTTTTACTTGTAAATCCTTTCTTCAGTCGAATTATTCAAATCGCCTGCCATTATAACTACTTCACCACTTACCGCAACAAATTAGAAATGAACAAGTACAAAGCTTAACAAACTTCCCAAAATCAGCTAAATACACAGGCTGGCTGAAAAGGGCGGGAAAAAGCGAGTAAAAATTCATAAAGATTTACGGAAATTTATAGAAATGTGCGTTCTGAACACCTTTTTTCGAATACCTGCGGAGATGGTTGAAATATCGTATTGCGTTGCATGTATCGCGTACCGCAGATAGCGAATATCAAAATTACAGACAGAAAGGTAGCAGAGAGCTTTGAGTTTTCAGTTTTTAGCTGACTGGCAGAAGTGTCGTGGATATCGCCGACATCCCCACGGATTTTCCGCAATCTTCTTGACTGATAGGTATGAAAGCGTATAATTATGTTATCTTACGTTGTTTTCAAAGCGTTGAAAGGAGGAGCACGTATGCAAATCCTTTCGTTTGAGTTTATACAGTTGGTAGAGCGGTGGTATCCCTGCACAGAGGGTACGCCGCGAAAATAGGCAGAAGGCCGAAAATTGTAAAGGATTGGAAAATGCTGTTCAAAAAAGCTAAAAACATTTTGTCGGCTTGTCCAAAGACCGGCAGGTCTCTTGGGCACAAGAACAAACACTGGTGGTTGATATGGGTGTTTCCCATTGCAGGGCTTTTGTCGCTGATATGGTTCCTCATCCGTGTGGTGCCAAAGCCTTCTCGGGCGACGTATCCCTGCCAGCGGGTGGCTGCGCCGCTTGCGAGCAGTTTTGTGGTTTGGATTACCGGGCTGATCGGTTCAACCTTAGCATACCGTAAAGCAAGGCGATACCTTCGTAAATCCCGATATATAGTAGCGGGAATTTGTATTGCTGCGAGCGTTATGACCGTATGGTGGTCACTCAGCGTAACCAGCGACAGCTCGGCAGCAGCGGCGTTCACCGCAACCGAACCGCCGAACAGCCCGATGGGTGTTGCAAAAGGGATTCATCCCGGGCGCGTCGTTTGGGTCCACGACCCGGCTGCAACCAGTTGGGATGGCTCCACCGGCGACTGGTGGGACGATAATAACACCGACCAAAATGTTGTTGATTATATGATGTCCAAATCCATCCAGACATTGACCGGAGAGTCGAACGATCCGAATGCATGGGACGCCCTTTTCAGACACTTCAACCGGACCAGGGGCTTGGGCGACATCGGCTACCAGCGGGGAGAAAATATCACCATCAAGCTTAACATGAATCAGAACCGTTCGCTTACGTGGAGTACAGGTCAAGCTATGCCCAGCCCCCACGCGGTTTACTCCCTCGTGGACCAGCTTATAAATGCGGCAGGTGTACCAGGCTCTGCGATTACCATTTACGACGCCTCACGATACATTGGCGACCCGATTTACGACAAGATCAGGAGCAATCCCGACCCGAATTTTCAAAGCGTCGCATTTGTGGCCAACACTACACGCAATGGGCGCATCGGCGCAACTTATGACAGCAGTAATCCACTCTATGCCAGGCCTGGAACCGCTTACTTTCCCCGATGTGTTACTGGCGCTAAATACCTGATTAATATGGCACTGTTCAGACCTCATTCGCTGTATGGTGTGACATTGTGCGCAAAGAACCACTTTGGTTCGGTGTATTTTCCGACCGGAGGTGGCTGGACACCTTCACCTCTGCACAATTATGGCGGCCGGGGTAGAAGCATGGACACGTATAACTGCCTCGTCAATTTAAATGGACATAAGCACCTCGGTGGAAAAACGATGCTATATATGATTGATGGATTGTATGGGGCAATAAATCAGGAAAACAATGTCATAAAGTACGTATCTTTCGGCGATGACTGGTCTTCGAGTATATTTGCCTCGCAGGACCCGGTGGCTATTGATTCTGTTGGATTGGACTTTTTGGCATACGAAAACGGTTTGAACCAAAATATATTTGATGTAACTGGTAATCCCGACAATTATATGCACGAGGCTGCACTGGCGGATAATCCTCCCTCAAGGACGTTTTATGACCCCGAAGGTGACGGAACGCGACTGGCCAGTCTCGGCGTTCACGAGCATTGGAACAATCCTGGGGATAAAAAGTATTCTCGCAATTTAGGAACCGGCAACGGTATCGAGCTGGTAGTACCATCATTTGCTACTGCGGATGGCCCGGTTGAGAATCTAACTGCTGGCAGAAAATACGATCATATTCGGTACGCCATTGCTGAGGCCGACCCCGGCGATGAGATAGTAGTCGGCGAGGGAATTTATCAAGATAACATCGATTTCAGGGGCAAGAGCTTGACAGTACGGTCAACTGACCCCCGTAATCCGGCCGTTGTGGCGGCCACAGTCATCAGCGGCGGCCGCAGCACCAGCTACGGCGGCTCCGATGGCTTCGGTGGTGGTACCGGTCAAGTCGTGACATTCGCGGGCGGTGAAGATGCAAGTTGTGTCCTTGCCGGTTTTACTATAACAGACGCAAACAACGGCATCTATTGCTTCGGTGCATCCCCCACAATCAGCAACTGCTGCATTATAGGAAATAGCGGTGCCGGAATCGAGTTGAGCAACGGTAGTAATCCAGCAATCACCAACTGTCGCATCGGCCCTAATTCCGGTACCGGTATCGAGATGTGGGACGAGAAGAGAGGGAGGACTGCCATCTACAACTGCCCCACAATCACAAATTGCACTATAGCCGGAAATCTGCAGCACGGTATTTCAGACGGCATCCCGACAATCACGAACTCTATCATCTGGGCTAATTTGGCTCAACAAATCACGGGCACGCAGGTAGCTACCTTGGTTACCTATAGCAATGTTCAAGGTGGCTTTCCCGGCCAAGGCAACATTGACGTTGACCCGTTGTTTGCAGATCCCGGTTATTGGGCTGATTTTAATGATCCGAACATTGTTGTTGAATCAAACGACCCGAATGCTGTATGGCTCAGTTGTGATTATCATCTGAAATCCGAAGCGGGTCGCTGGGACCCGATCAGCGAAAGCTGGATCGTGGATGATGTCACCAGCCCCTGCATTGATGCCGGTGATCCAAACAGCCCTGTTGCCTTTGAGCCATTTCCAAATGGTGGTATTATCAATATGGGTGCCTTTGGCGGTACATCTGAGGCCAGCAAATCACCGTCGGGTATTCACGCCAAATACGGCGGCGGCACAGGAGATCCCAACGATCCGTATCTGATTTACACCGCCGAGCAGATGAACGCTATCGGCGCTAATCCTGACGACTGGAACAAGCATTTCAAGCTAATGGCCGATATCGACCTTTCGGCCTATACAGGAACAGATTTCAATATCATTGGATACTATGTAGATTGGGTTGATTATAAACAATTCTCGGGCGTATTTGACGGCAACGGTCATACAATCTCGAACTTCAGTTACACTTCTACAGACATAGACGGTGTAGGCCTTTTCGGATACGTTGAGGGAGGAACAATCAAGTATTTAGGATTGATCGATCCTAATGTTGATGCGGGGACAGGAGGTCATGTTGGCTCGCTGGTTGGGGACATGTATAGGGGTACAATCAACAACTGCTATACCGAGGGTGCTAACGTTGCGGGTCACGAACGCGTCGGTGGGCTCGTGGGGCAGAACTCTGACAATGTCACCAATTGCTACAGCAATGGCACTGTCAGCGGAAATGATACTGTCGGTGGACTCGTGGGTTTCAACGGCAGGACTGGTAGCGTCAGTTCGAGCTATAGCAGCGGCTCTGTCAGCAGCTCTGGTTCGTCTGTCGGTGGACTGGTCGGATCGAACACCGACCCTTGGGGGGAAGGTGTTGTGAGTGACAGTTTCTGGGACATGGAGACATCCGGCCAAACCATAAGTGGCGGTGGGACAGGCAAAACCACAGCCGAGATGCAAATAGCTGTTACCTTCCTTGACGCAGGGTGGGACTTTGTCGACGAAACCGAGAACGGCACAGACGATATCTGGTGGATTCTCGAAGGCCAGGACTATCCCAGACTGTGGTGGGAACGGATTAAAGATGACTCTGTAGTGACCCCTTGAGAACCGATGCTTCAATACACTCAGTGCGTTCTTGGGCATATGGCACCGGAGGGGCGTTCGACCTTCGAAGTAATCAAAGGGCTGAGACTACGATCAAGACCTGTAACAGAGCATTAAGGAGGTCTTTTCTGAACTGAAATCCACTCAACCTTGCAGCGTTTCAAGGGTGTTAATCACTATTGGTATATTCGTATATGCTAGACCTCTGTCCATAATTACCACTACCAAAGTCGCTGCGAGAATCTGCTCTTTTGTTGCTCCCGCGTCCAAACATCTTTGCATATGTGAGCTAATGCAGGACACAATATTGAGTCACGCCGATGCCCGAAGCAATGAACTCTTTTTCCCGAAGAAAGAGGGCCTATCTTTCATAATCTTGCTGACCATTCCTGATGTTTTTATGGTGACAAATTAGTGACTAAAGGTTTTTTCCAATTATTGACGATAAAATAATAAGTATCCAATCACCGCAGGAATGCGGTAGAGGTAAAGCTCCTTTTTAAATCGAGTAATAAACGGTTTAGACAAGTGCTAACGGGGGGATTGGAAGCTGCTTAGTGGCTGAAAATCTTCCGACAATGGTGGGGGGGCAGTCCAGGGGGCTGGGTGAAACTTACAACCACGGCACAGAGGTTATCAGTCTTGAGCTTGATATCCTCGGCAAAAAGGTGAATTTTCGTATCGGTGTCGGGAAAGGGCAAGCGAGACTGGCAGATATTGTCCCGTTGGCACGCACTCTTTGTACAAAAATTACCGATGTCGTACTTGATAGAATGCACAGCGATGGAGGCCACATCCCGTGTTGCAAAGGTTGTTCAGCCTGTTGCAGTCGTTGCCTTGTGCCGCTGTCAGTTCCGGAAGCACTTCGGTTGAAGGAGGACATTGCAGCCGCACCGGCATATCAGCGTGAGTCAATGTGGAGAGCATGCCTTCTTGCGGCACGCAGCATCTTGAGTCAAAGACCGCCAAAACCATTTATGCGCCGGACAGCACAGGCATCACCGGGGAACCCGGTTGACCTGAATCTGGTGTCGAGTTGGTATACGAGTCTGAAGCTGCCCTGTCCTTTTCTCTACAAAGATGTGTGTACAATTTATGAGCAGAGGCCGCTGGCCTGCAGGGAGCATTTTGTAATCGGTTCTGCCAGACCATGCAGAGGGCAGCGTGGCATTGCAGAAGTGGTCCGGATGCCGGTGCAACTGCCAAATGCTCTTGGTCAATTGGCAAGTGAGCTTGAGGGCACCAGCGTCGAGGCGGTGATATTGCCTTTGGCGCTCGTCTGGTGCGAGGAAAATCTGGAGCGTGTCGAGCGCACTTGGCCTGCACCGATGATGGTCAAGCGGTTTGCTGAGATTGTAAAGGCAATGGCGCACAAAAACTCGACAGCAGTCGTTACCTAAACAAGGCCAAGTTACTTGTTTTTCAAAAACGCATCGGGCAGCGATTCGATTATATCGGTAGTCATCAAGCTGACCTGCCCGACTTTTTCTGCTGCGATGTCACCCGCTAAGCCGTGGATGTAAACGCCCAAAACAGCGGCATCAAAGTTGCTTAAGCCTTGGCCCATCAGCGCTGTTATGGCGCCTGTTAAAACATCACCTGAGCCGGCCGTGGCCATGCCGGGATTACCTGTTTTATTGATATAGACGTTTTCGCCGTCGGTGACAACCGTCCCCGCGCCCTTTAACGCCACGACGGTTTTGGTGTGGTGGGCTAATTGCCCCGCTTGTTGTTGCCGGTCGCTTGGCAGTAGTTCTCTAAACAGGCCTGACCATAGTCTTTTCATTTCGCCGGGATGAGGCGTCAAAATCAGCTCGGCTTTTAGCTTGGCAGGCCACTCTTTTAGGCCGGCCAGGTTATTCAGGCCATCGGCATCTATTATCAGTCTCAATCCTTCCTGTTCAAGCAGGGTCTCAAGAATGGACCGAAGTCCGCCGCTGATGCCGATACCCGGGCCGAACGCCGAAGCATCGTTTTCACTGACAGCTTCAAGGATAGTATTGATTGCTTTTGCCGATATTCGCCCGACATTGTCTTCCGGCAGGGCAATAGTGGTAAAGGACGGCTCTATTGAGGCGACTATCGGGAGAACACTTTTTGGAGTTGCCACTCGCACAAGGCCGGCTCCAGCCCGCAAGGCAGCTCGGCCTGCCAGCGCCGCCGCTCCACTCATACCGATACTGCCGGCAATGATACAGACCTTGCCAAAATCGCCCTTATGAGCATCAATCGCTCGTGGCTTCAGCTTGGGAATTGTTTCTATTACCTGCATACAAACTCGTTTCGTGCAGTATATTACAAATAATACAGGATATGGTCAATAAAAGATTTGACAAGCAGACAGGAAGGTTTATAATAAGGAAATAAAATGAAGGATTTGTTTGGGATCAGCGGTAAAAGAAACCGCCGGTTTTAGTAGAGATTAAAACCTATGAGTGAAATTATATTTATCGTTGAAAATTCTGATGAGGGTGGTTACGCCGCTAAATCTCTCGGTTACTCTATTTATACAGAAGGCGAAACATTAGACGAGTTAAAAGAGAATATCAAAGATGCGATAAAATGCCACTTTGACGTAAAGGAAATTCCCCATATTGTACGCTTACACATAGTCAAAGATGAAGTAATAACAATATGAAACTTCCCCGAGAAATCAGCGGAGAAGAACTCGCAAAACTTCTTAAAAAATACGGCTATGAAATAACGCGGCAAACCGGCAGTCACATACGGCTTACCACTACTGTGAAAGGCGAACACCATATCACTATCCCTGCCCATAAATACCTCAAAATAGGCACATTGAGTAGTATTTTGAGCGATATCGCTATCCATTTCAAAATTGACAAAGGCGATTTGATTAAAGAATTATTCTAATGTAGTGTCATGCGGATCAATCTAATTATTGTTAGCGTAAGAAAGGGGCCCATCCATGGAACAAATCATGCTCAGTCTCGTGTCTGGTATCCTCGGAGCAATTATAGGTGCCTATATTGCCATTAAAATCAGCAGAGACAATCGGAAGGTAGCAGCTATTGAGAATATGCTTTCCCTAGTATATTTGATTGGGTTCAAGAGTTGGTGGCAACCAGACAAAGGGAAGCCAGGACTAATCTTCCACGAACATTACCCAGAGCTTTGGGCTGCATATGCTGCATTAAGAACGGCACTGCCATGTTGGAAAAGAAAAAGGCTTGATACTGCCTGGCAGAAATACATGGTCATTGATTACTATGAACAAATCCCCGATGAACAATATTCCAAAGTTTTTCAAAAAGGCACGCATAAAACGAGAGAAGAAGCAGTTGAAAGGAGTGGTGAATTTGTTAAATACCTTATTCAATTACGCTAACAATTTGTACGTCCCGATGCCAGGGACAGCGCGTCGTTTACTGGTGTCCTATTAGCAGAACAGCACAACAGCACGTTAACGGCTTTGCAAAAAATGTGAGGTAGGGATAATATCACACATATCCCCAGGCAGGTCGTTAGTCTTGAGTCTGCTGTTTCCTGTCTCCTATATTCTGCCTCCTTTTTTTATTTTCCTGCTTCAATTTTTCTGTTTATAAGCGTAGCGGTAACAGCTGCCGAAAAACCATTGTCGATATTAACGACGGTAACACCGGCAGCGCAACTATTCACCATTGTCAAAAGGGCCGAGAGTCCCTCGAAGTTCGAACCGTAACCGACACTGGTCGGCACCGCGATTACCGGACAACTAACCAGCCCGCCTACGACACTGGCTAACGCTCCTTCCATCCCTGCTACAACAATGACGACGTTCGCATCCTGCAGTTTTGGCAGATGTCCGAACAATCTGTGCAAGCCGGCCACCCCGACATCGCAAATCAGCTCTGTCCGCTGGCCCATAATCTCAGCAGTAACTTTTGCCTCGGCTGCAACGGGCAGGTCCGCCGTGCCAGCGGTAACTATCGGCAGGCTGGTTTTCGAACGTGGCGTCTTTTTCTGCTCCAGGACAATTGCTCTGGCTAATTCTTCGTATCGGGCTTGCGGAAATTTATTTGTTTCGGCCAGTGCATCGAAGACTTCTCTCTCGGCTCTTGTAGCCAAGACATTATTGCCTTTTTCGGCGAGGCTCTCGAAGATTTTAATTATTTGTTCGGTCGTTTTGCCGGGGCAGAAGATAACTTCCGGAAAGCCCC
>Ga0209636_10005816_pt1 | contig 12595 bp, 16 predicted proteins | sample DeeMarSWOR152_54_FD_187464 | JGI IMG/M metagenome (GOLD analysis project Ga0209636, IMG submission 187464) | Marine sediment microbial communities from White Oak River estuary, North Carolina - WOR-1-52-54 (SPAdes) (version 2) | ecosystem: Environmental > Aquatic > Marine > Intertidal zone >...
TATTATTTGTTATCCTGGTTTTATATTTTCCATACAAGATAATAAAGATACGGAAACAAAATGGAAGATATCTTAAACCAGGGCATTGATGTAATCGTCGCGATCCAGCAGGTTCACGGGCCAATGCTGGACGGCGTTTTCCGCACCATCACATTCATGGGCGGGGAAGAGTTTTATTTACTCATCGTGCCTTTACTTTTCTGGTGCGTGGATTATAAATTGGGGGTGAGAGTAGCCGCCATCTTTTTGCTGTCAAGCTATCTCAATGTCGGTCTGAAGGATCTATTCCAGCAGCCGCGCCCCTTTGATCTCAACCCCGGTGTGCAACTTTCCCCTGCCGAGGGCTACGGGCTGCCGAGCGGTCACGCCCAGTCAGCCGTCGTGGTGTGGGGCTGCATTGCAGCATGGTTACGCAGGACATGGTTCTGGGTGCTGGCCGCAGTACTGATGCTGCTGATCGGCTTCTCGCGTATTTACCTGGGCGTCCATTTTCCCACGGACGTGCTTGCCGGCTGGGCGATCGGTGCCGTCATCCTGGGCATCTACCTGGCCATGGGATCAGGGGTTGAAAAATGGCTTGTTCGATTGAGTCCCCGCCAGCAGATACTGCTGTCGCTTGCCGTTCCTGGTGCGCTGGTTTTGATACACCCCGTCAAGTATACCATTATGGCAATGGGGGTATTATCCGGCGCAGGTGTTGGGCTGTCATTGGCGCACAGGCGTATATCTTTCAGCCCTCACGGACCGTACCTGCAAAAAGCACTGCGTTTCATAATCGGGTGTGCGGTCGTTGCCGCACTCTACCTCGGATTCAAAATTGCATTCCCCGAAGACGGATCAGCACTTTCCCTAACCCTTCGCTTTATGTGTTTCTGGGTCATCGGCATATGGATCTGCTTTGGAGCGCCGTGGGTTTTCCAGCGGCTTAAGCTGGCGCCGGAAGCCAGGAAGTGAATTTGAAATCCGCATCACTCCATCGCCCTGGCTATCGCATCGGCCATCTCCTGGGTTCCAACAGCGGTCGGGTCATCCCTGTGTGGTTTCATGTCATAGGTTACATTTTTTCCTTCCTCTATGACCTTTGCTATCGCGTTCTCTAAGCGGTCTGCTGCGTCTGTTTCACCGATATGTCTTAACATCAGCATCCCCGAGAGAATCAATGCACAGGGGTTTACCTTATTCAAGCCCTTATATTTTGGAGCAGAGCCGTGTGTAGCCTCAAAAACAGCATACTTTTCACCGATGTTTGCCCCGGGCGCTACCCCCAAGCCGCCAACAAGCCCTGCACAGAGATCAGAGATAATATCGCCGTAAAGATTTGGAAGAACCAAAACATCGTACAGCTCCGGCTTCTGGATCAACTGCATGCACATATTGTCAACCAGCATATGCCAGTACTCTATCTCAGGATACTGCTTTGCTACCTCCGCTGCAGTGTGCATAAACAATCCATCAGAAAATTTCATTATATTGGATTTTGTTATAGCGGTCACCAACCCCCTGTTATTCTTTTTCGCGTAATCAAACGCAAACCTTACAATCCTCTCGGTTCCGAATTTTGATATTGGCTTGATGCTTACCCCTGAGCCGTCTCTTATCCTTGTCCCGGAAATTTTATCAATAAAATCAATCAATTCCCAGGTTTCTTTTTTCCCTTCCTCGAATTCTATTCCGGCATACAAATCCTCGGTGTTTTCTCTCACCACCACCAGGTCAATATTTTCAGGGTTTTTCATCGTGCTTCTTGCTCCTTTATAATATTTGCACGGGCGCAGGCAGGCATACAGATCCAGCCGCTTCCTGAGTTCCACATTAACACTTCTAAAACCAGAGCCAATCGGGGTGGTGATCGGAGCCTTTATCGCCACCTTATTTTTCTTAATGGACTCTATGACATAATCCGGCAAAGGAGTCCCTTCCTTCTCCATCACATCCAATCCCGCATCCAGAATTTCCCAATCAATCTCAACCCCGGTTGCGTCAATGCATTTTTTTGCGGCATCTGCCAACTCAGGGCCAACGCCATCTCCTCTTATCAAAGTTATTTTATGTGCCATCCTTTTTTATTATTATTTTATATTTATTATAAGAATATTAAGAAATAAGAAGATGCCGTGCGGAAGGAAAAGAAAGAAAAAGCAAGCAAGGAAGCATAAGTTGGTTAAGAGGAGGAAAAGGGATAGAAAGAAGCACGTGAGATAGAATAGTTTGAAGAATGATTTTATCGGTTATCTATTGCACAATCACAAAAAGAAGGTGGTTGAAAATATTACCAAAGATGGAATGAAAATCATCATCAACATTCTGTCTTTTAATGTATGCCCATTAGTCACCGGATCATTAGTTAATATATGCACTGCAGAGATTGCTATGGGAAGGTATATGATTATAGCTAAAGCTATTGCTGTCGTTTTATACAGCCATAATAAGTACAGCATCGGCAGTAAGGGGAATAACGAAAGCGCGCTCACAACAATTGCTGCTTTTTTTACTCCAAGCATCAACGGCAGTGAATTTATATCCCCCTTCACATCCTTGAAGTCTTTAAAAAATGCCAGGGAGAAGATCAGCATGAATGCATAGAGGGATACCATCAGAGTATCTATTGTGACGGGGGCATATATGCTCCATACAGCTGCAGGCACCAATGCAAAACATACAGCAAGACCTGTTATTGATAATATCGGATGATCTTTGAGCCTGAATTTAGGGTGCGAATATAAAATGCCGCCGATAAATATCCCTAAAATTGAGAGTATAACACATATGTAGTTGAGCGATGCTGCAATTACTATCGAGACAGAATACAGTATGCTTACGAATGCCCATGCCGTTGTTACTGACATTCTTCCTGATACGATCGGTGAATTTGGCTTGCAAATTCTATCTATGCGCCTATCATAAATGTCATTTATGATGTCCCCTCCACTGTGTATCATCACACTGCTCAGCAATAATAAGCCCGCTCTAAAATCAATTTGCTGGAGTATTGAACATGCGATTATTACAATGGATATATCCGCAGTGCTGCTCTTTAATCTCAATACCTCAACAAACGGCATAATTCCGGGTATGTTTAATTCAAAATTGATATTTTTATTCATCGCGCTTCAATTAAAGCAAGTCAAATCTAAATTCTTTCTCAAATATGGCCTCGTACTTTTTGATTTCTCCCTCATCAAACAGTACATGGATTAGTGATTCGATAAGCTCATCCTGAAAGTTAAAATTCCTGATGCTTGCCCGCTGTATTATAAGCAGGGTTATATCTGCCCCGGGGTATCTTTTAGGTAGATAAAATTCCGCAAACATCGTTGCTGCCCAATCACCGGTTGCTACCCCGAATATAATGGCCGTTGGCTTTTCACCACCCCGCACGACATCTTTTAGAATAATTTTATCCCCTTTTTCACTGAGCGGTATGACAAATATACCTGCACCGGTCTGCTGCCTGTACTCTTCAAGCCCTCCGAGATGTGCCTTCTCAAATTCAAGCAGCAGCTCATTATTGTCAGATGTCATGATAACAACAAACTCGGTGGGGTACCCGATTTTCTTCCAATTAACCTTTGTTGGATAACCTTTAATTACCCCCCCTCTCTCCAATCTCCTCCTGTAATGTCCCGCAGATTCAGGGGCATTTAAATCCGTACCCCCCAGATTCAATTCTTTCAGCAGCTTTGGATTCGGTATTCTTCCTTTCTCCATCAGGACCAATAAGGTCAGTACATCTTTTTCTGTAATCTTTTCATCATTTGACAACAATCGGGATATACTTATTTTTTTTGATTTTCGTTTCATTTTGTTTATATGGCGACGTTAATCAATGCACCTAAAAAATTTTAATCACCCCACCATATTGGAGGGCAGGTCATTATAACTCTTATTGACGATTTTTCCTTCCAGCGTCAGTGTAATTCCGTTGGATGTGAAAACGATTTTTGCCTTTTCACCATACAGCTTATCGAGGTCTAAAAATCGTCTATCGGATTTTTCGCGTTCTCCATCAGGATTATTTCCGGATACATACCACAGTTTCGTCGGCCCTATTTTTTCATAATCAACAATGCCCCTGCGCATTAATCTATACAGGTATTTCAGCGCCGTCACCTTGCACATATTAACCCTGCCGATGATGTCGGAAGTCTTTAGCTTTCCTCCGCCAAGCGCATCAATTATGTCCTTCTCCCTCCAATGCATGTTATCGTTCATTTTGATAAATCGTTAAATTTGTCATATGTATATACAAATTATTAATATCAATATATAAATAATAGATTTATTTATATATAAATATGTAACATATCCATATATGTACAAAAATAAACAGAAATATAAAATCTGGGATACGACTCTTAGGGATGGAGAACAGATGCCTGGTGTAGTTTTCAGTCCGGAAGAAAAAATAGAGCTTGCTATCGAATCCTCTAATTTTGGAGCAGATATCATTGATATAATGCCTACTGTATCCCCTTCTGAAAAAAACCTGGCAAGGAAATTATCGGATCTTGAGTTAGGTGTTGAGTTAACTGCTGTTACAATGCTTAGAAAAGAGCATATTGAAGTTGCATTAGACTGCGGTATTGAAAGTGTTGCCCTCTTCACACCGCTTTCAAATATTCATCTAAAATACAAGTTAAATATCAGCAAGGAAGAGAACCTTGACAGGGCATTGGAGATGGTTGATTTTGCAAGAGCTAACGGCCTAAGGGTGATTTTTGCTGGCGAGGATTCAACAAGGGCGGATATGGAATATATGGTAAACTTCATTAATGAGATGTCAAGGTATATTGAATACTTCCTACCATGTGACACCCTGGGGTGTTTAACGCCTTTTGATACATATCACCTTTTCAAGAAGTTGGATGATAGATGTGATTGTCCTCTCGGTTTGCACGTGCATAATGACTTTGGCATGGCAACTGCGAATACTCTGGCTGGATTGATGGCTGGTGCGGAGTTATTTTGCGGAACATTCGGCGGCATCGGGGAGCGGGCAGGAAACGCATCAATTGAGGAAGTCTGTACTGCTTTAAAGTTCCTGTATGGTGTTGATCTGGATGTGAGGTACGATATGCTGACAGATATATGCAGGTTGGTGGAGCAATACTCGGGAATAGCACTGCAGCATCACAAGCCCATTGTGGGAAGAAATGCGTTCTCTCACGAGTCGGGAATTCACGTGGACGGCATTTTGAAGAATCCTCGCACTTATGAAAATTTCGATCCCGGGTTTGTCGGACAGGAGAGAAGATTCTTGTTTGGTAAGCACACAGGAAGAAGTATTATTGAGTATATACTGAAAAAATACAGGATAGACCGGGGGGTGGATGAAGCTATGGGTAATATAAAATCTATCGCAGAACAGATGCATTGCTCGCTTCTGGAGTCGGAGATTGTAAGTTTTATGAATTCTTCAGAGAACCCTCTATCAGTAAGTAATCCCGCAAATGGACAAAGTAAATCCACAGTATGATTTATATAAATCAAACAGGATCGTGATAAAGGATTTATTAGATTTCGTCCGATTTAGAATATGCTTCACTGCATCATTTCTGGCTATAACGGGTTGTCTATTATTTAATCCATTGGATATAATAAAGTTAATTTTCATTTCTTTATCATCTTTCTTTGTCTGTGCCGGAGTTTACTCATATAACAGAATAACGGATAAAGAAGAAGATATTGTAAACATAAAAAAACTAAATCCATTTGTTTACAATAAAGGCATTTTAGTTGTGGTCTGTTGTTTTCTTCTTGGCTTCATCTTTTCGTTATTTTTATCTGCAGTATCCATTTTTTTTTACATAACATCAACTATTACAGGCCTATTGTACTCACGCTTTAGAGTTAAACGCTATTTACTGGTCAAAAACTTATATACTGGATTTGGGGCAAGTCAGGTATTTTTATTGGGTGCGGCATCATTCACCAATGAGGCCGTCATGTATTATTTTCTTTTTTCTACCTTGTTTTTCATTGGCAGCATAATATCTGATCTAAGGGATTACAAAGGGGACAAGGCCGCTGGTGTTACAACCATACCTGTACATTTTGGTTATAATCTATGTAAGAAATTTATTTATTTATTACTTATTGCATTCTCGATACTCATACTAAAATTGAATCTTTCAGAACTGGTAATCCTACTACCATTTGTTCTACTTATGGTGTTTTTCCTTAACAGAAACAGGGTAGATGCTGCTCACACCTCTGTAATAGCCTCCCTCATATTTTTAGTCATACGATTAGTGGCAGTCTAATTGAAATAATCAAATCTGGTATGAATAAAGCAGACTCAGCCCGTTCTTGCGGGGCATATCATTCATACTCTCGCCTGTCATGCTGACTATAGATGAGCAAATGTAAAACAACTCACGCTATTTGCAAATTGTTGCTACACAGAGGGGATCCAACACGAGAAAACTAAATCCGGCAATTATAAGTAACACAGGAGTTATTAAAAAGTAGATCAAGAAGAACAGGAGGATATAATAGGGTCTAGTTCTAAGGTCGTTACCAAACCGAGCCCATAAAAATTCGAATGTCAATATCAAAGATACCGTTAGTATTCCCCATCCAGTTGGAACACTTGGTCTTAAGTTCGCTACCTGGGGGTACATTAGATATTGCCAGTATCCCAGATTGACAAAAACAAGTTCAAATATTAAACCCCATATAGTTCCAATCAAGAAAAAGAGTACGACTTTATTAATATGCAACACTTTCATCAACCGACCCCCGATATAAAAAAGTACCATCATGCACAGTGACCACCCAATGGGTATGATTAGTGGTATACTTTCTGTGAGATATATTGAGTAGACAACATCAGGTGGTGTTGTATATACCCATGCTTTGTCAACTCTTAGGCTTTCCCATACTACCCCAAAAGGCAGGAGTGTAATTCCGAATAACAAGAGTTTATAATTCTTCTCCCTAACAATTATATAAGCCAACATTATGGCCAGACCCGCCCCGAACAACTCCAACAGATTAATCATGTTATCCTGTATTATACATTATTTTCAAATTTTTGGAACTTTCGTTAACATTTAAAATTTCAAAATCTTTATCTATGGCCCACAGATAACCCAGGATCACATTGCTCAAAACTGTCCAGTCATCCTTTTCCGATTGCAAGCCATAAGGTGGATTTTTGATCTCAAAGAGTATTTCATTCTTATTTCTAAAGACTATCGTCACAATGCCCCACCCCATGAACTGCAAGAGATTTTTCAGCATCTTAAGTTTTTGTTCATCTGTAGATTCTTTTTCGATTACCTTACTGAAAAAATCATATGAAATTCGCGGTACCTCATCAAGCATAATATTTGCAGCACCTACTAGATGGAATATTGTATTCTCTGTAATCGTTACTCTTTTTTCTCTGAAATATATTCTGTTCCCATCTTTTAATTGTAGCATGCCGCTCCTAAACGCATCTCCCAATGTATGCCCATAAATTGGTTCCATATAATTCAGTTTATCGTAGAGGGATTTGTCCTTGCCTGTAATAGTAACTGGTTCGTGTGTAAGTTCAAACTGGTATTCACACGATTCTTTGCTCTGTATAACACCAATAATCTTTGATCGTGAATTATATAATGCATTTACAATGCCATTAAAGAAACCAGGCATGAAGTCATTCCTCCCAATGCTTCTGGTTATGGATTCATTCTTTGTTGTCAGATAAACGGTATTATATCTCTTATTGAGATGAACATAATCAACTATCCCTAAATTAGTCCAAACGTTTCTTAGGATTCGGTCCATTATCAGGGTATTAGATATTTTTTTAATAGGGGCAGGTGTAAGTATGTGAATGTTCAGTTCACCCCATTTCTCCGATAGTCTTCCAATATCCTTACCATGACCGTGTTGTTCGCATGTGAGGACGTACTGTGTAATAATATCCTCGAAAAATAGAGTATCTCGTCTACTTCTTATTTTGAATTTGTTCAAAATACTGCCAACAGTGGTTTCTAAAATCCCCTTCTGCAACGAGGTAGACAATCTCGTCTTTCCAAAATTTGTGCTGCCGACTTCAACCATTCCTTATCAATAACTTGTTTAATATGTGTATATATTAATTAAGTATGTACACTAAATATCTGTTATGCGTTTTATATTTAAAAATACTGTGCGTATAAATCGCAAAAATTAGTGATTTAAGAAAAATGAGAGATTCCGCCATGCTGCGTGGGTTTTGGATGGTAATTTCGATAAATTTTCCATTATTGTATCTAAATTTTCTAGAAGAGATGCATACCTAAGAGAAATCCAGGAGAATGTAAAATCAAAAGAATGAAAGAAAATATTCATCTCTTAAATAAAATCGGCGAACTACTAAGGAATGAACAAGTTACCTTAAGGTTCCCATAGTCTCTTTGGCATCTGCGATCCTAAACCCTGTTCCGTATCTAAAAAATTTGCGTCTCGGTTAATCTCAAGCCTTCCTTATCAATGACCAGTTCATGCGGCACCTTGGGCTCAAATGACGTGTACCTCATCTTGGTGACTTCTAATGTCCTCTTTGGCTTTTCCTCGAATTCCAGGAACGATAAATGAATAACTCCGTCGCACTCAAACGCCTCTCCATTGCCTGTATCTATTTCGTCTTTCTGGGTCTCGCAGGTAAGTAAAGTGCAGTTTATCCTATCTTTCAGATACGTTATTAATTCAGCCAGATGGATGCGGTATTCACTTTTTTTCTCAGCAAAGATTAATAGTTTGTTCAAGCTGTCTATAACGAGGCGGTCTACCTGGGGGTAAGAGGAGAATATCTTGGTGAAGTAATCGACAGGTATTCGTTTACCCATTGTTACGGGCTCTATTATCAGATTCCTATCAACGTACTCATTAATTCTTTTAAGACTTTTTATCCCGTTACATGCCCTGATAAGTTCATTCTTGTCTTCATTGAGAGAGACATAGCAGCATCGCTCGCCCTTTAACGCTCCTTCGAGCAGGAAGTTCAAACCAATAAGGGTTTTTCCCGTTCCAGCACCGCCCGAAAGTAGCACGATGGTTTTCCCGGGGAGCCCACCGCCCAATAATCTATCCAACCCTGACAGACCCGTACTTATCCTATCCATATTTATCCTCTTTAAAAACCGGAACGCCTGGCTTATATTTCTCCAGACGTATCAGCAAAAATTTGCTGTCATCCACTTCGAATATCTTTGCCGGTACATTCTTTAACAATTTCTTTATATTGTGTTTCCTGAGAATCTTCGTCGGAAGCATTATCCGGTTGCCGTTGCCAAGCCGCCCCGTGGTCAATATGTCATCCAATACATCGGATCTTGCCGGCAAAATCACAATGTCCCTTTCTGACCGTTTCAAGAGATCATATTCTTTCTCAGAAATGCTAAATGTTGCGAGTATCTCACCCCCGAATTCGATAGATTTTATGGTCGCCATGTGTATACATTATTAATATATGTTCAGCAATAGATATAAATGCTTAATGTCGATATGACATTTTAATGTCAATTATATTTACTGATATAAAAAGCAGTTATCATCCGCATTGAATGAATTTGGCATTTTCGTCAAAGATTTGAGATTATCGGATAATGTTGAGAGCCGGGGGACGGGCATCTCCCACTTTCATATCCTCCACACTTCTTAAATTCAATCTCTCTGCCTCATTTTCTAAACCAAATCTAACATTTTTTTCTGGAAGCAATAAATGCGCGTCCAATTTTTTTATACCCAGCTTATGCGCCGCCAGAGCCCTATGATGCCCGTCGACAATCAAATCCCCCCCGGCAGACCTTATTACAACTATGGGCTCAGCCAACCCCTTTTTTAACTCATACTTTCTGCCTTCTAACTCATCAGCATCGATTTTATTTTGTGTGGGTATCAGCCCGTCTATCCTGATCAGGAGGTCTTTGACATATATCCTCACCCCCGAAACACTCTCCATCGTTGTTTTAATTTTTAAAAGCTTCGAGGGGGTTACTCTCTCGATGTGTGCCCTGATGATATCCGTGTTGGAGATTATGCCGGCGATCTTTCCATTTTCATCCAGCACGGGGAGTCGTGAAACTCCGTTGCGAAACATTAAACGAGCAGTATCCTCAATTTTCATTTCAGGGGAAGCGGCAATAACTCGCCTGGACATCAAATCGCTGATCTCCAACCCCGGGTCTTTGAGCAATATATCGCTTATGGAGATCATCCCAATGACCTCTTTCCCATCATTAACAACCGGGAAAGAATCGTGCTCAAATTCCAGCATCATCTTCTCCACCTCCTCAACGGTCTGATTGTATTTCACGGAGATTATCTTTTGTGTCATATAATTCCTGACCCTTGATTCTTTCATTTTTTTTGATAATTTTTTTAAAAGTTTTTTATTTATATTTTCAAAATAAAATAAAACACAAAATAATATAAAAATGAAATTTGAGACGATTAGAAGCGAATATGTGGAATATGGAAACAAATTTATTGAGATTTCCAGAAAAAGAGTTGAAGGGGGAGATGCCGAAAATGAGGGTGAGGAATTTTTAAACATATCGAAGGGCTATTACACGCCAACTGGGGAAAAGAGATATAAAGGCGGTCTGGGATTTCCCGTTGATTCGGAGTTGGTTGGGCAAATATCCGATAAACTTAAAGCTATGGTTTCTGAAAGCGAGGAATAATCTAATACGCATTATTTTATATCATTTTTATTTTTATTCTTACTATTCTTACATTACAAAGATTACAGGTAAAAATGATAGGTAAAAGCATCAGATTAGAGAGGATTTTTGATAGAAAATCGAAAAGGACCGTGATTGTGCCCATGGATCATGGAGTGGCTATGGGCCCCATTGCAGGGCTGGAGAACATGGAAAAGGCAATCGGTGATATTGCAGAAGGGGGAGCGGATGCTGTTCTGATGCACAAGGGAATGGTTGTTCAGGGGCACAGGGGATACGGCATTGACGTGGGGCTGATCGTTCATCTCAGCGGTGGAACTCCTTTGAGTCCGGATCCGAATTCAAGAGTTTTGGTCACGAGCGTGAAGGAGGCGATAAGGTTGGGGGCGGATGCCGTCTCGGTGCACATAAACATTGGGGCAGAAAGCGAAAGCATGATGGTGCAGAACTTAGGGTTTGCGGCAGAGGAATGCGCTGAATTTGGAATGCCTCTGCTTGCGATGATGTACGCCCGCGGAAATAAAATTGAGGATGAGTTTAATGTTAAATATATCAAACATGTTGCCCGCATCGGGGCAGAACTGGGTGCGGATATCATAAAGACCGTCTATACCGGAGACAAGGAAAGTTTCAATGAGGTCATTGACGGCTGCCCCGTGCCGGTTGTGATCGCAGGGGGACCTAAAATGAACAGCGAAGAGGATCTGCTCAAGATGATAGAGGACGCCATTGACTGCGGCGCAAGAGGAGTTTCCATAGGCAGAAATGTTTTTCAGGCATCAAACAGGATTGAGTTGACAAAGAAGATCTGCAGGATCGTCCACGGGAGATAATAATGGATTGGAGTTCCGTTGTCGTTTTCAATATATCTGAATTAAATAGATGTGAATAATACACAAATTTCTATGAAATGTTCAACACTTTTTTAAACACTTTATTATGCAAAACTTATTCTTTCAATCCCCTCTGCCTTAAAACTTCACTCTTCCAACACCCCATATAAAAATAGTCATTTTCCATTTTCACTCGTCTCTCATCTTCTCAACCTCTGTGCTGAGTTTCTCTGTTTTTGGAACATAACCCTCCATTATCTTTCTCGCTTCCCCCGCGCTGACAGCATGCGTTTTTATATTCTCAATCATTTTCTATCTCCCAGTTCTTTCTTTAACCTCCTGTCGCAATTTCCGTGATTCTTGAGTGTTCATTTTCCGCGAAGTGCAGAAATTAACTCCTCCTTACCTGGAGCGTCCCCGACAAAGGCGAGCTCATCATCGATCAAAATCGCCGGGGTTGACGCAATCTGATGCGTCAATGCCTCGATCATCAAATCCTCGCCTCCGACCACGGCAGGTGTTTTATCGGCGGAAATCTCATCTTCAGAGCCGACTATATGCATTCTGCAGCCGTCCAGTTCCTGCACGCTGCCGGGCGCAACATTCTGCCCGTCAATCAGTTTCTCCACAAAGTCTTTACCTTCAATCAGACCGAGTTCCTTTGCCGCCTCCCTCACAACATCCCTCGCCTTCGGGCATTTCGGGCATAGGGTTCCGGTATAGAGTATTAACTTAACCATTTTGTTATTTATTTTTATTGAAAATTTAAAAAGAAATATGGAAAAAAGTATGAGGGATTAAAAAATCAAGAGAGATCAATACACCTTGGCAATCCTTATTTTATATCCTGAGCCGCCGCACACAGGGCAATTCAGATTTCTGTGTTCACACGCCCCAACGCCCAGGATATCTCCAAACTCCTCTATTTCCCCGGCGCAACCTTTTTCACCGCACCACCCTGATGTGACGATCCCACTGCCGACATAACCTTTGATCTCCTCCATGGTTTTTCCTGTAAATAATCTTTCATCGAACTTCTTTTGTGCGATTTCCCTTAGATTGTCAGCGATCTCCTTAAAGGTTTCATTTATCCCTGGGATT
>Ga0209636_10005817_pt1 | contig 12595 bp, 10 predicted proteins | sample DeeMarSWOR152_54_FD_187464 | JGI IMG/M metagenome (GOLD analysis project Ga0209636, IMG submission 187464) | Marine sediment microbial communities from White Oak River estuary, North Carolina - WOR-1-52-54 (SPAdes) (version 2) | ecosystem: Environmental > Aquatic > Marine > Intertidal zone >...
GATTGACCACAAATTCTCCATTTATTCTGCCTAATCGGCAGGCTCCAATAGGCCCTAAGAACGGAATTTTGCTGATGGCAATCGCTGCGCTGGCACCGATCATTGACAGGACATCAGGGTCATTTTCGTCGTCAAAACTCAAAACGCTCGCCATAATCTGTACTTCCTGGAAGTAGCCATCGGGAAATAATGGGCGAACGGGCCTGTCTATCATCCTTGCCGTCAAAATTTCTTTTGTGCTGGGCCTTCCCTCGCGTTTGATGAACCCACCGGGGAATTTGCCTGCCGCACTATGCTTCTCACGATAATCGACACTCAGGGGGAAAAAATCAACTTGTTCCTCTTTAGGTGGTGCTGTAACCACGGCAACAAGAACTATGGTATCACCATATTGAACTACAACGGCCCCATCTGCTTGTTTAGCAACTTTGCCGGTTTCGATGGATAATGTTCTGCCCCCGATTTGCCTTTCTACTCTATATACATCAAACATATATGTTCCTCTTTGTTTGTATCTCGAACGAGATGCGTGTACGAATCGCGAGATTCGCTTCCTGTTAATTTATTTTCGCAAACCAAGTCGGGATATAATTTCTTGATAACGCCTTACATCTTTTTTACTAATATACTTGAGCAATGCTGATCTGGTCCCGACCATTTTCAACAGTCCGCGTCTGGATGCGTGGTCTTTGCGATGAATCTTGAGATGTTCAGTAAGATCGTTAATCCTTTGTGTCAAAAGTGCAATTTGTACTTCAGGCGAACCGGTATCACCCTCGTGCACCTCAAAATCGCTGATAATTTTATCTTTTTCCTGCTTCGTTAGCATCTTCTGGACAAGTCCTTTCTTAATTGATTATGGTAATCGCATCATTACTAATCGATAATTAATCAATTCAAGACCTTACAATATATTAGAATTCAAATATGGCATTATAATAGACTATAACAGGATTTGCAAGTCTTTTCTGTGGCAAAGTATCATCAAGACAGATTTGCTGTAAAAATCGAAATGGCAAATCTTGAGGAATAAAGGCTGTTGAAACGCCGACAATCAGCCTACTGAGTGCTATTTGTTGATAGCTGTTCGCTATCCACAATACTCAGTGGGCGATTACGGTTGATATTCTGAAAACCGGTAATAGCAGGGCTATCGCAATGGTACCGATTATAATACCCAAAATTGTTATCATTAGCGGCTCTATAAGGGCTGTAGTTGCCCTTATAGAAGCTTCGAGTTTTTTCTCATAGAAGACCGATATCTTATCACTGACCTCCCCCAGCTTGCCGCTCTTCTCACCTGCTCGAAGCATTTGGATAATCCCGGGAGCGATTAATTGGGTCGGGGTCCGAAACGCGCTTGATTGCTTTTGGGGTTCCGTCATCGTTTTGGGATTTGCTTCGTGAACCGGCGCTGCTTCACTGCCCTGCGAAATCTGTATGGACTCTGATAACTGGTAGCCGTCACGAATTTTTTCATCCGTTTTTGCCCAGAGCAGTTTGAAATAGTAATTTTCACAAGAGTCTTGTATTACGTCTATTGCGTCGAGCAGTTTCACACCAGTGTTGATCATTGTCGCCATAATACGCATACTGCGGGTTATTACCATATCCACGAACATAGTGCCCAGTACCGGTGTGTGAATTTTTAGGTAATCTATGACCCTCCGACCGGTTAGGGTCTTGCAGCAGTAATATAATGCTATTGATGTCAATATCACCGCCGTAAGGATTATTGTCACGACTTGGAAATCGCCAAGCATGTGCGACAGGCCGACCAGTATTTGGGTGATTTTCGGCAGAGCAGCACCTCTGGCTTCATAGATTTTCATGAATCTGGGCAATACAAAGAATATCAGTATGCTGGTTGCCACCACGGCCATTAGCGCCATTATAAATGGATAGGTAAGTGCCCCTTTGATACGTTTGCGGGTTTCGGATTCGAAGTTTAGATAGCCGCTGAGAACTCTGAGCATTTCCACCATTGTGCCGGATGCTTCCGAGGCCTTGACCATGCTAATAAACATCGAATCAAAAACTTTAGGGTAACTGGCCAGCGCCTTTGAAAAATTTTCACCACTTTTGACTGTTTCTGCCACGTCTTTGGTTATCATTTTAAATGTGCCATACTCAGCCTGTTCGGCGATAGCATCGAGCGCATCACTAAGCACTACTCCGCTGTCGAGCATCACCGCTAACTGCGTTGTGAACAGTATCAGTTCTGTTTGTTTTACCTTGGCGGCGTGGAGGGATGAACGGCTTTCAAGCGTACTTTTTTCTTGGGTTTGTAAACAGGTCCCCTTTGCAGTATTCTGCGTATGCTGTCCCTGACCAGAGCCTTCGGGCTTATCTCTTTCCTTTACAAAAGAAGCCTTATTTGTAGTATTTGTTGTTAACATAGCCATTTATTTGTATCTCATAAACAGAGTGTGCAAGTTGCTTTTATTATGATATTGTTATTTCATGTATCTATTTGGACCGTTCTCAAAACTTCTTCGATTGGCACAATTCCAGCCTTTACCTTTTCGAGACCATCTAATTGCAATGGAACCATACCGCTTTGAAGTGCCTTATCTCTCAATTTTTTCACATTCGCCCGTTCATTAATCATATCTATTATTTTGTCATTTGGCACAAAGAGTTCGTGAACGGCGATTCGACCGACATAGCCGGTGTTTCGGCATTTTTTGCAGCCAACACCACGGTGAAATTTCTGAATCTCAGCGCCCAGCTTTTCAACGACTTTTTTTATACTGGCAGATGGTTTATATTCTGTCTTACAAGACGGGCATATCTTACGCACCAATCGTTGTGCCAAGGCGGCAATTAGTGAGGCACTTACGAGATAAGGAGCAACATTGAGGTCCAGCAGACGGGTCACCGCCCCCAGAGCATCATTAGTATGCAACGTTGAGAGAACCAAATGGCCTGTCAGAGCTGCCTGCACCGCGATATTGGCTGTCGCTTCATCGCGAATCTCACCCACCATTATTATATCCGGGTCCTGCCTTAATAAACTTCTTAACGCCGTGGAAAATTGAAAGCCCGCGTTCTCGTTAACTTGGAACTGATTTATACCGGCCATATTGCACTCTACAGGGTCCTCAACGGTACAGATGTTAACCTCTTCGCTGTTTAATTCCGCCAGAGCTGCATAAAGTGTCGTATTTTTTCCTGAACCTGTTGGCCCTGTTACCAAAACTATGCCATTTGGAGATTGTATTAACTCCCTGAACCGCTGCAGGTTTTCGTACGTAAAACCGATTGATTCAAGATTAAAAAGAACCTTCTGCGGGTCGATAATTCTGATGACCACCTTTTCTCCGAAATTGGCCGGCATAACCGACACGCGCAAATCAACGGGCCTTCCTTCCATTAACACGTGAATGCTTCCGTCCTGGGGCAGCCGCCTCTGAGCAATGTCCAGCTCAGCCATAATTTTTATACGCGAAACAATTGCAGAATGCATCTGATAAGGTGGATTAATTCTTTCGTACAGCTTTCCATCGACTCTGTATCTGACTCTCAGTTTCTTATCATCCGGCTCGATATGGATGTCGCTGGCATTTTCTCGCACAGCGTTGTAAAGCAGGTAATTGACCAGTTTGACTACTGGCGATTGTCCCGCCACATCCTCAAGGTTGCTTATGTCCTCTGTTATATTCTCTATTAGGGTAAAATCGTTAAGCCCTTCATCATCGATAATATCGTCGATGACAAAAACATTGGCGGCAGGCAGATACGTTTGAAGTGTTGCTTTGATATCCTTAGTCGTGGCACAAACTATCTGCACCTTGCAGCCGCTCATACGCTCTATTTCATCCATCAAGAATACATTTGTGGGCTCGCTCACCGCCACTGTAAGCACATCATAAATCTTAAACAGCGGCAGGATGATATGTTCTTCAAGAAATTCTCTCGGTAAAATCTCGAGCGTCTTTGCATCACAGATTTTCGGGCTGACTTGGGCATAAGGTACGCCGTAGGCTTCAGCCAGAGCCGAGGCTATCTGATTTTCCGTACAATAGTTCATCTCAACGAGCAGTTCGCCAAGCAGCTTGCGGTGTCCCTTTTCTTTCTGTTCAGCCAGGGCCTTTTCAATCTGTTCTTGTGTTATGATACCGCGAGCCAGTAGCAGTTGCCCGAGTTGTGTTTTGTTTTCCGTTGCTATTTGACTCATAGTTGTTCCTTTGTGTATTTCAATAATCAGTTGTGAATAATTGCCTATTATTTTATCATCAAGCAAAACTTTTTACTGCTTCCGTAAGTTCGGCGTACCGGTCGAACTCGTTTTCAAGTCGCGTAACTTCCAAAATTTTTAAGCAGTTGTCATCGAGTCCCGCCAATCTGAGTTGACACTTATTTTCATTGCAATAATCCCTCGCCCACAACAATTGTTCCAATCCTTGGCTGTCAATGAAACCAATGCCGCTCATATCAAGAACTATGCCGGTCTTATGTTTGGTGATTATGTTGGTGATGGTGTTTTTGAACAGTTCAGTAAATTCATTGTCCAAGTCACCTTGTAATTCGACAACCGTCACTTCGCCATAATCTTGTGTTTTAACTTTCATCTAATTATGCTCCCCACTGCAACAGCGCCGTATTCTACAGAATAACAGGTTCCATAAATTTCGGTAAATCCCTCCTGCATAATTTCCCAGAGCTGATAGACATCGCTGTTGATGAATACCCGGCCTACTTTTTCATCAAACTGGGTGCCCAGGTTTCTATCTATTTCCTCTAGTGCTTCTTCTATGGTCAGAGCGCTACGGTAGGTTCGCTTTGATATCATTGCATCAAAGCTATCTGCCAGCCCGACAATCTTTCCTACCAGAGGTATCTCCTTGCCGGTTAAACCGTTGGGATAACCCTTGCCGTCGGCTCGCTCATGATGACTCAACACGCCAGGGATGATATCGCGCATTTGCTTTATTTCGCCCAAAATACTTGCTCCTATCAATGGATGCATTCTTATATGATTGAGTTCTTCTTCGGATAGCTTGCCCTCCTTGCGCAATATGACTTCGTTTATCCCCATTTTGCCTATGTCATGAAGCAATCCAGCCAAATAAATCTTGTGTATCTCTTCTTCTTTTAACTCCTCTTGTTCGGCGAATCTTTCAGCGATCCATCGGGAGATAAACGCAACCCTTTCAGAATGGCCGCGTGTGTACTGGTCCTTTGCATCGATGCTACTTGTTAGTGCTCTTAGCGAACCTATAAACAATTCTTTGAGGTCTTTGAACAGTTTGCCATTGTCGATAAAAACAGCGCATCCGTTAGCTACCGAGTTAAACAGTTTCACATCTGTGCTGTCAAAGTCCTGCTTATCGATTCTGTTTATTGCGACCATTAATCCTATTATGGAGTTGTCGCCCTGAGGTTTTTCGACGTTTTCCCTTTTGCGCTTCTTTTGCGAAACGGGGTCACCATCGAAATGAGCACTTGTTTTCTCCTTGCACCATAGGGGTACAATAATAATATTTTTTATATTGTCCGGCCAATCGTATTTGAAAGGTGAATCCACTTCGCTGTCCAACAGTGCTTCTTTGCCGGTGTTTAATTCTTCCATCAGGCGATTTCTTAAGATGGCCGCCATTTCTTCATTTATATCTATCAGCCCTGACCCAGCGGCTAAAACCAGCTGTTTTTCGCCCTCTACGGGCTTTTCAAGAAGGATTGCGATGCCCTCCACATCGACAATATCAGTTAAGCTGTCACAAGCCATTTGTAGAAAGTTGGCATCTGGTTCGGTAACTCTCATGTTTGTGCTTAGCTTGTGAAGCAGAACCAGTTCCTCATAGGTTTGTGCCAGCTCCGTGCTGACCATTTCAATTTGTTCCTCGGCTTTGGCAGTTGTATGAAAATTCTCTGACAGAAGCGCAAGCATCTCACTAAGAATCGTTTTATATATATCGTATTGTGTATCTTGATGTCCCTCACCCCTCAAGCAGGGAAAATCATTGCCTAAGTCGATCAAACCCACTCCAACGGCTTCACTACCCGATTTCAGAACAACGGCTAACACTTGATTGAGCTCACCTAACCTGAAAACATTGCTGTCCTTCTTGGTGCGGTTTTGATTGTCGTGATGTTTTAAAGCTTCCCGGCCTGCCTTTGCTAACTGTTTGCGGTCGCTTCTGAAATTGTCGCTTTCGCACAGCAAGACTAGTTCGTTGTTAGCATCACAAACTGCAAAATTAACCCCGATTTTGTTTATCCTGCTACCAAACTTTTCCAGTTCACTTTGTTGTGATGACGTTAAATTTTTTCCAAGGGTATTCAGCATTGTTCGTGTCCTGCATCTGTTATTTTGCTTCACGCTTCGTTGTTAATTAGGGCCCTCTGGTATAAAGCATCTTCAATGCTTCTTAACAGATCCTTGGGGCTGAAGGGCTTGCTGAGGAATTCCGATATCTGCAGCTTTTCTTTTGCCTCGTTTTCAACTGCAAAGCCTCTCGCGGTCAACATAATCACCGGTATGTCTTTTGTTTGTTCGCATTTACGGAGTTTTTCAACAAGTTGAAGTCCTGTCATAACCGGCATTTGAAAATCAGTAACAATGATGTCAGGTTTTTCTTCACAGGCCATCTTGAATGCCTCGGCACCATTTTCAGCCGATATCACCTCGTAACCATTGTTGCGGAGCTTTATCGCCACAACGTGAACGATATGTATCTCGTCATCCACAACCAAAACTCGTCTATTTGCCATTGTTTTGTCCCTATCAAAGATTAGCGTATAACGAATGACTTTTTCTCGTCCGTTATTCGCTGTTTTTATACAGTTTCAAGTACTTCTGCTGTTGCTAAAGGCAACTCGAAGCCGAATGTACTGCCCACGCCGACCTGGCTGGTAACAAATAACCGGCCGTTGTGCACCTTCTCTATTATTTGTTTGACAAGGTTAAGTCCCAGACCTGTGCCTTTTGCTTGAGCTTCATTTGTGCTAACTCTGTAAAACTTATCAAATACATGCTGGAGTTCACTTTCAGGGATTCCAACACCAGTGTCGGTTACTGTAACTCTTGCCAGACGCGCAATTTCATCAACCTCGGTTTCAATTTTTATTGAACCTCCAGAAGGTGTATACTTAATAGCGTTGCTGAGCAGATTAACGATAACCCGCGAAATCATATCGCTGTCGACATACACTTGATCGAAGACAATGGGCTTTTGACTGGTAATCTCGATGTTCTTCTCTTGCGCTTGGCCTCTTATCATTTGTAATTGTTCTTCTATTAGTATGGTCAGGCTGATGGGTTTCTTTTTTACCTGTATCAGCCCCGATTCTATCCGTGAAATATTAAGGATATCTTCAATCAGCTGATTCAACCTTTTGGCCTGAGCTTGAATCACTGAATAAAACTCTTTTCTTGTCTGGTTGTCTTTCACCTCACCGTCGAGCAGCATTTCAGAGTAAGCGTTGATGGAGGCAAGAGGCGTTTTTAATTCGTGCGAGACCTGGCTTACAAAATCTGTCTTCATTTTTGATATTTCTTTCTCACGGGTGATATCGTGCAGCACCGCCACAACGCCGCAAACCTTTTCGTTTTCGTCATAAACACACGAAACAATACAATCGAAGGTTTTGAGCCCGTCATCTATTGAGAAATCGATTTCGAGTCTTTTATGTTGCACTTTTCCTTGTCTGCTTTGTCGCAGAAAATCTACAAATTTATTCTCTCCCGCATTTATGAACTCGCCGACAGGTTTGTGCTGTGAGCTTTTAATATCAAAATTGAAAAGTTTGCCAGCCGCCTCATTTGCCATCAGCAGCTTATCGAACTCATCAGTAACGATAACAGCATCGCGGATACTATATATAATCGCCTCAGCATTTTTTTCACGTTTTTGTGAAACTTGAATCTTAATTTGCAAATCCCTGATTTGTTTTTCAAGTTCCGCTACGCAGATGCTGCTGTCACCAAAATGCTCATTAATCGCATCGCCCAATTCATTTATTATTGCGTTGCCTGTTGGTTTGATATTTGGTGAATTGTTTGTTTTGAGCAGCTGTACTAGGGACTTGATACCACCAGCCAATCTTACCCCATACCAACCAAGCCAAGTCACACCCATAGCCGCAATAAAGTAGCATATTGGCGTAACGAAAAGATAAACAGCAGAACGTTGCTCTGTTCCTGTACCGGTGTAATACCACCCGGCCAAGGCCTCTATGAATAAACTGCCTGCCACGATGGCAGTGACTAGTAGCACCATTTTGCAATGTTTAGCAAAATGAGGGCCTATTACATATACGTTTCTTGCCGTTTTCAAAGCAACAACTCCCAAAATCGCATCTCGCTATTTGTACCTCATATCTTGTTTTAGATACGATTCAGAATTTCCATTTTGCAATGTTTCGCCAAAATCGGACTCATTACGATTAACGAGATATGCATTAAGTTCGCTGTGAGGATTTATTTCCACAGCTTTTATGTATGCACGCCTGGCTTTGCCCGTTTGCCCGAGTCGTTCGTAACATCTTGCCCTCATAAACCATGAAAAGGCCTCGTTGTTACTATCTGCAGCTATTTCTTCAAAACTCTCGACGGCTGCTTCATATTTGCCTGCCGCATATTGGGCGCAGCCGACCAGAGCTGTGGCATCAGCATAGCCCGGCCTTAATGACAACGCCTTTTGCCCGCATGTAAGGGCTATTTTTGTCGCTCCTGCGCCCAGCGCCGCCTGACCCATTTTCACCCAGATTGCAGCGTCATTTCTTTGTTTGACGCTTAATTCGTTGTAACAATTAGCCGCTCTGCCGTATTCGGCTGAGTTCATACTGCACAGTGCAGTCAGTTGCAGGTACATTTTCTTTTTCTGTTCGTCCGCGCACAGCGGTAACAGTTTATTAAAGATCTCTGCTGCTTCCTTCCATCTCTCGCTGAATAGATAGCAGTATCCAAGCGCTTCGGCGATTTCTTCATTATCATTTGTCAGTAATATCGCCTGCTTATAAAGCTCAATGGCCCGCTCATTTCTACCCAGCTGGTACATTACATCCGCTGCTGCCACCTTCAACGATATATCACGTGGGAAAGCCGACATTTTTTCATCAAGCAGCGTTGCTGCCTCGAAATAATTATCCTGGGCAACCTGGACGTCGACGACAGCAAGGATGTACTCAATGTTTGTTGGTTCCATTGACAAAGCCTTTTGATAATAATCGTAAGCTTTCTGGTACTCCCTGCTTTCCTGTGCAGCGACACCCAGCCAGTACCAGGCTTCGTGAAGCTGCTGATTTAGTTGCAGTGCAAGACTAAGTTGCTCAATTGCCTTGTTCTCTTGGCCGTCGGCCAAAAGCAGCTTACCGTACAGCAGGTGAGCCGCAGAATTGTCGGGATTAGCTCTGAGGCACTGCTGTACGGTTTCTGCTGCCTGATCATAATTTCCCTCATCCGCTTGCTGCTGGGCCAATGTTAGCTTTATTTGAGCGGAAGTCTTGTCCCATTTTTCCTGTGCAGCTTTTTTATGCTGTGAGGGTGACTCACAGCCGGCACAGACTGCACAAATAATTAGGGCCGTCGCTATTGTTGTTTTACGTAACATTTTAAAATTTCCTTCCTTGATTACTTTTGTTTATCTTCTCAGCCACATTTTTGCTTCTTCTCGTTCGATGAAATCGAGCATAATTCTCTCTATCATTGTCAGGTCATCAGGGGCTGTTTCGCCGATAATCTTTTCTTTTAGCCGCATCGCCTCAAGGTATGTCGGGCGAAGTTCAAGCACGTAGTTTACTTTCTGCAATGCTATCTCATTATCTCCCTCGATGTAGTATTTCACGGCCTCTGTATAACGGTCCTCTGCTAATCTTCCTCTACCGGCCCACTGCAGAGCCATACGTGCACCATATCTTTTGCGTGCCACATCAGCTGCTCTGTCCTGACCATGAGTCTGCTCAGGCTCAGTGATGATATGAGGCGTAAGCAACACGATGATTTCCTGTCGGACGTTGCTGTCAGTGGTGCCTCTAAAGGCCGCTCCTACTAATGGCAGGTCACCAAGTATCGGAACCTGCGACCTGGTTGATGTTATGGCGTCTCTGAACAATCCCCCAATGACTATTGTCTGGCCGTCTTTGACCATAATGTTGGTGACAAGCTCAGCAGTAGTTTCTGTCGGGATTCCTTCGTCGTCGAGTTCGCCCGAGCTATCTTTCGGGTAAATATCCATGCGGATATAACCATCGTCGCCTATATATGGGCGAAAAGACAGCTTGGTTCCTGTATCAAGGAACTTAACTTCTCCGACCGTTGCCTGACCACTGGCGTCAATGGTGGTTCTGTCTCTGTAGCCGAGCTTTGTACCGATAAACACCGTTCCGACCTGTTTGTTCAAAGCCAGAATCTTTGGATTGGCAAGAACCGTGATGTCAGTAACAGCTTCCAACGCAGTTATGAAAGCTGTGATGTCGCCCATCCTGACGCCTACCCTCAGTCCGGAGCCTCCTACTTTGGCAAAACCGGCGGTTTCAATTGGTGAGCCTTTAACTCCTGCAGCTATTTGCGAGATTGGCGTAGTTCCTTCTCTACCTCTGTCGATTTCAGTTGAAGTAACGATGGTGTCTGTTCCCATATCGCCGGTCAAGCTGACACCTCCAAGGAAGTTCAAGTCAACACCAAGCTCCAATCCTTCTGTCAAAGTGGCGCTGAGAATAGTCGCTTCGATAAGCACCTGTTTCGGCTTGACATCAAGTGCGGTTATCACTTCTTCGGCCATAGCAATGTTTTCGGGATAGTCGTAGACCATGATGGTATCATTCAGTGCCATACTGTCACCGCCTGCTTCTCCTCCCGTTACTCCTTCTTTACCTACGGATATACCGTCTCTGCTGTCGATGCTGGCCTGCATGACACCGCCGGTGCTCAGGATTGGCTTTATTAGTCTCCCTGCCTCTTCGGCCGTGATGTAGTACAAGGTGAAGACCTTGTGTATCATCCGGTCCTTATCTTCTTTAATCTTCTTGTATTCTTCTTTGGTGTATACTTTCGTTAGCTGGCCAGTTTGATCGTATTTTAGGTTAGAACCTAAAATCGCATCCATAGCTTCTTCGAAGGTCACGTTATACAGGCGCGTGAAACCCAATACTCCGGCAACACTCGGCGATGGCACTATATTCTTCTTATACAGGGCTGACAAAACCCGAAGCGCATCTTTGATTGTGCTGTCTCTATCGAAGCTGATTGACTGAATCTTTTCACATACTGTAACATCTCCTTTGTTGCCGCTTGCATAAATATCTGTTGCGTCAATGTCTTTATCAGTCCTAGCCTGCATCGGGATTTGTTCGACGTCGGCAACTGCTATTGCTGCCATAACTACTAATACAAATCCCCATACGAACAAGTTACTTCTGTTTTTGCTTCTGTTGTTTGAATTTTCATCGCGATACATAATTTAGCTCCTTTTTCTGAACACCCATTTCGCAGCAAATTGCAAAACCTGGGTGTTCTTACTAATTAACATCTAATCAGCTACTTCAATTACCTGTGTAAGTTTCAATGTAATTTCTGCTTCTTCGCATTTTATAACCACTGTGTTTTCTCCGATCCGAACTACTTCGCATTCATACATATCATCTCTGTCTTTGACGAGCCATTTATCTCCCACCGACAGCAGTTTATCGTTGATGAACGCCTGGGGGTGTTTGCCCAATCCTATTGCCTCCAGCTTTAGCTTCTCTGCGACTCGTCTGATTACTTCTTCACGACCATCTTTTGAAACGACGCTTACTTCTTCGATACCACTTAAATAGCCACCTTCTCCAACTCTTGTAAAGCCTTGCCAGTTTTCTGTTGTAAAAAAATCTCTGGCAAGTACATCATTACGGCCTTTGACTTTCGGTAACTCAGTAAAGGATATTTTTAATTCCGATTTCGATTTCCCCGCCTCCAGATTAGTTACTGTTGCTTCAGCAGTCTGCGGCGTTTTGCTCCTGATTACTTTGACCCACATAAAGACCATTATTCCTATCAAACAAAATGATACGATGGCCTTTTTCTTTTCAACTGCCAATTGCCTAAAAAACCCCTTGACGGCGTTACCACTAATTTTGATAGTTTGCTTCATTCCTTATCCTTGACCTGCCTCTAGCCCGTAATAAATAACCGCATTTGTCTCCATACTTACCTCACCACTAAAATCCCTTTCATTGGCTAGTTTCACCTGCTCAATCCGGATCAGTCTGTCCAAGCTCTGCAGCTGTCTAAAAAATTCGAACATCCGTTTTAGTCCTCCTTTGCATTTCATATTTACCGGTATATAGTTCAATTTCTCTGTTTTTATTTCCTTGCCGGGCTGAATCACTTGCTCCTGAAGATTGTTCTCATTCATTAAGTTTGTGATTCTGTGCAAAAACACACCAAGGTCTCGCTGTACAGGTATCTTTGCCTCATAATTTTCGACTGCCTTTTGCAGTTTCAGCAATTGCTCTTTAAGTGCCGGCAGCTGTTCTCTCTCAGCCGATGCTTTAGCAATAGCAAGCTTCTGTACGGCGTGGGCTGCTTTGACGGCATTCATTTTTTTCTGTAAAGGCAGATACCGCAGCAGCACGAACCCGCCGACCATTGTTGCCGTTGCAATACATA
>Ga0209636_10005818_pt1 | contig 12595 bp, 9 predicted proteins | sample DeeMarSWOR152_54_FD_187464 | JGI IMG/M metagenome (GOLD analysis project Ga0209636, IMG submission 187464) | Marine sediment microbial communities from White Oak River estuary, North Carolina - WOR-1-52-54 (SPAdes) (version 2) | ecosystem: Environmental > Aquatic > Marine > Intertidal zone >...
CCCAAAAACACGCTATATATTCGACTAAATAATGTGAGGGCCACTAGATATTGGGTATATAATTTTTATGGAAAAAACACTTGACATTTTATTTTCAAAAACATAGATTTATGGTAGCGCCTTGGACGAGGAGATGAGTAAAAGGATTCGGCCTGCTCTAGCATGACTGAAACCTTTCGTATTACCCCTCCTTAAAAAAAGGCGCAGGCAATTTTCAAAGGAGGTTGCCATGCGCAAAAAAACCTTCCTAAAATTAGTGTCTCTCTTTGCCTGTTTCAGCATTCTTATGCTCTCTGTTCCTGGAGCAATCGCTTCCGAAAGAAGCGGTAAAAAGTTCGACCGTCCAATCATAAAGAAGGCGGCTATGCTCTTTTCTTTTTTCCCGTTCTTGAACCTGAAAGTTGACAAAGACAGCACCTCTAATAAGACCTCTGCTGACAATTCAGGGCAGAAAATCAAGATTACTGGCGGTAAAGTCTCAGTTAAAGGACCTATGCACGGCGATTCATAATTTCTGTCGATTAAGCATTGTCTTAAATGTTGAAAATTCAGAGGAATTGAAACTAGATTATTTGTTCATAACAAACTCATTAACAACCAACAAACCTTCCTAAGATTTTTACACAGCCATCATACGATTAAAAATCGCAAACATTCTCTATATTGCATCACCCTTTGGGGGGAGAAAGATTCATCCCAAGAGGGTATTGACGCCCCTGTAACAAATCTAACATGATTTTTATAAGTAAAAAAAGATATCTATATTATTTTATTTAAGTTAAATAAAGTGAAACATCTTAAAATTAGGAAATTAATTTTCGTAGCTATTGTCAGCCTCTTTTTTGCTTTTTATTGTTTTAATCCCGAGCTTTGCTGCCTCAATAAGGTAGACTTAGAACAAGAATATTCTGAGCTCTTCAAACTTGCGGAAAAATTAAGAAATGAAGGCAAATTCGATATGTCAATAGAACTTTTCGAGAAGTCTTTAAGTGTAGCAAAAAAAATCCCCAATGAAAAAAACGAATGTGAATCCCTCCTCAAACTTGGACTTTTGAATTGGAACATCGGTCGCCTTAAAGAATCCGCATATCATTATCAACAAGCCTTAAAGCTATCACAAAAATTAAATTTAAAAGACTTGCTGGTAGAAAGCGCACTTGAAATCTATAGGCTTTATAAAGAAGGAAAAAAATTCGGCTCCTCTGGTGAATACCCAAAATCAATAGAAAGTTTTCAACGAGCGATCGATTTAGCAAGGAAGACAAGGAGCAAAGAACATGAACTCAAATGTCTTCGCCAGATGAGTTTTACTTATTGGGAGTTGAATAACTTGAAGAAATATCTTTCCTATAATAAAGATGCATTGAATATTGCCCAAGGCATAAACCATAAGAAAGAGGAGGGAAATTGTTTGTATAATATCGGGCTTTATTATTGGAAATTAGACAATTATTCTAAGGCACTCAATTGCTATGAGGATGCTCTAAAAATCGCACTAGCTTTAGAAAATATAGAGTTTGAATCAGCATGTCTGACCAATATCGGTGCTATTTATATAAAAATAGGCAATTATAATAAAGCTTTGGGATATCTAACAAAGGCGCTAACAATCGACAAGCAATTAGGAAATCAGATTTATATTTCTATGGATTTGAATAGCATAGGGGAAACACATCGTACTAAAGGACTTATATCCAGAAATAAAGAAGATTTTCACAAAGCACTAGATTATTTTCAAGATTGCCTTGAATTAATAAGAAAAAGCGGGGATAGACAAACGGAAGTTTACGTCTTGAATAATATCGGCTCTGTCCATTCAGAACTAAAAAAATATATAGATGCCTTGAAATACTTTGAATCAAGCTATGAAATGGCAGAAGAGATTAAAGACATTGAAATGATGGGCATGATCTTGAACAACATAGGAATCGTGCATTATAATCAGGGAAACTACGAGAAATCCACAGAATATAATCAAAAGGCAATCGACCTCGCTCTTGGAATCGAAGGAGAGCAGATTCTCTGGGAGGCTTACCTGGAAATCGCTAGAGCTTATGAAAAACAAAACAAATTTATGGAAGCATTAGAAAACTATGAAGAATCCATCCGTATTATAGAAAACATCCGCTCTAAAATCGAATTAGAAGAACTTAAAGCAAGGTACTTAGGAACAGACAAGAGAATCGACGCCTATCACTATCTTATCCATCTCCTCGTCAGTTATCTTCAATCTGATTCGGAAGACGAATATAAGCAAGAAGCCTTCAATTATCTGGAAAGAGCTAAAGCCCGGGCGTTTCTGGACAGTTTAGAACTTTCCAACGTCAAAATGTCTAGAGGATTTGATTTCAAGCTCCAAAATAAAGAAAGAGAATTGATGAAGGACATTTCAAAGATCCACGCTAAACTACTATCTGTAGAACAATCAAGTGAAGAAAAAAATATGATAAACGAACAGCTTAAAAGCAAAGAAAACGAGCTAGAATCACTACAAAGAGAAATGCGAACAAAAAGCCCAGCATATGCAAACCTTATATATCCCGAAAACACAACCCTTGACGAGACCCAGAGAAAACTTCTTGATTCTAAGACTGCATTCTTTGCCTACTGCCTTGGAAAAGAGCATTCCTATGCTTTTGTCATCACAAAGAAAGACTTTAAAATATTCTCTCTTCCGACAAAAGAAAATATCCAAACGCAAGTAACAGACTATCTAAAAATAATCTCTGATAAGGAAAATAAAAATTTTCAATTAGGCCACGAACTTTTTAGAAAACTTGTCCTTCCAGGCTTAGATAAAAACATAAAAAGCATTATTTTTATCCCCGACGGTATCCTCCATTTTCTTCCTTTTGAGACTCTTATCACCCATAAAGAGAAGAGAGACTGGCTGATCAAAGATTACAAGATTGCTTATGCCCCATCAATTTCTTCTCTTCGAGAAATAATCCAACGCAAAAAGTCGAATGGCCCAAAGCCTCGAATGGATATTTTAGCCTTTGGCGATCCTTTCTTCGGCCCTTGGGAAGCAGGAGATAACGGAAGTGACGTCTTTCAAAAGTATTATACCTCTGATGCTTTTAATTTTTTTAGATTAAAATACAGCGGATTTGAAATCGACAAGATCAGCTCTCTTTTCAAGGAAAGAAAAAGAAAAATTTTTCGAAGAGAGCAGGCAAACAAAGAGCAATTAATAAATCACAACCTCGATGATTATAAAATCATCCATTTTGCGACTCACAGCATAATAGATGAAAACATACCTGCCAGGTCCTCTATCGTGCTTTCTCTGGATGAGGACCTAACCCAAGATGGTTTTCTCCAGATGAGAGAGATTTATAACTTAAAACTTGATTCAGACCTTGTCACTCTCTCTTCTTGCCAGACAGGACTTGGCGAATTCATCAAAGGAGAAGGGATTGAAGGCATAAACAGAGCCTTTTTCTACGCCGGCACTTCCTCAGTCCTCATGAGCCTATGGGCTGTAAACGACCAGGCAAGTTATCAGCTTATGGAAAGATTTTACTTTCACCTTCACTCCTCTGAGTCAATAATGAGTGCTCTGCGTAAAGCTAAGCTCGAATTGATAAACTCAAATACCTTATCCCATCCCTATTACTGGGCAGGATTCATAGTATCAGGAAAAGCAGACGAAGTAATCTTCACGCCCTCAATAAATAAATGGCTTTTCTCTGGAATTTCTTTCTTATTTGTGGCAGGGTTAGTTTTTGTTGCTGTGAGAAGCCATAAAAAGAAACTTAAAATATCCTTCTGAAAGTCTTCCACCTCCCGTTCCCTAACGAGTCAGCCATGACTGATTCCTCATAGAAAGAGCTGCAAAGGGAACAATCCACCAAAGACAAAAAGCTGTAATGAGCGCATAAGGTATTCCATAGAGGAAAGAAAGGCTTTTATTGGTGCGGAGATAATAAAGTGAGAGAAAAAAGGAAGTAATAACCAGGAAAGCAATATGACGAAGAATAAAGAGAGGATGGATGCAAAAAGAATAAATTATGATGCCTAAAGAAAAAATATGGAAAGGATGGAGGATATTCAAAAAGAAGAAGTCAAAGATGGGCATAACTCTGTGCTTTTTCCGGTATTTTGAAAACATGAACTTGGCAAAAATAATTGATTCTCTAATATAGCTACGTGTCCAGCGAAGATACATTCTAATCATCTGAGCTAGTCTTGTAGGAACTTTCGTATAAACACATGCATTGGACTGGAATCTCGTCATATAGCCTGCTTTCAGGATTTGAGTCGTTAGAGCTCTATCTTCCCCGTAAGTGCAGGGTGTTTTGAGAAATTTCTGGTTAACCCACTCATTAATGAATTTAAGCAAAACATTCTTTCTGTATGCAGTGAGGGCGCCCGGACAGCAAAAAACTGCCCCGTAAACACTCTGATAAGCGCGGCCAAAATTAAAGGAGATTGAATAGCGAACCGAAAGCATCCTTGTAAGAAAATTCTCCTTTTCATTCAAAACCGCAACTCTTCCCGCGACAGCACCCGTCCTCTTATCCCTGATCAAAGGAATAATAAGATTTCTGATGGCACTCCTCCCAATTTTACTATCAGTGTCAACAGTGACAATAATCTCCCCTCTTGATTTCTTCAAACCTACATATAGGGCCTTTCTCTTTCCTAAATTTTCCCTGAAATTTACGACCTTGAGTTTATCTCTGTATATCTGTTTGGCTCTCAACATATAGAAAAAAGTTAAGTCAGTGGAGCCGTCATTGATACAGATAACTTCAAGCTTATTTTGAGGATAGTTGCTGTTGAAGATAGAGGCGATTGATTTCTCTATGAGCTCCTCTTCGTTTAAAGCAGGCATGATCACAGAAACAAATGGCCAATTCACGTGTTCTCCCGATTCTATTGTCTGAGGCTTGTAGCGAAACCATATAATTGTCCGGAAAATTACACCGCTTACTATGATAACAGCTGAAATCAATAACGGGTACGTTGATATTCTGAGGAACAAATTGCTGCCCAGAAATTCAGCCCAAAGGTGAAAGATGCGGAATTTAATAGAAACGACTACTATAAAAGAGCTAGTTAAGATGATGAAGATAATCAGAACAGGATCTGTCTTTTCTTTAATATAAGGAAGATCAAATAGAGAGCTTTTTGGTTGAGTTTCTAATTCAAGCTCATCAAATGTCTTTTCCCACATCCAAGGCCCACAAAAATTATTTTAAGAAAGAAAAGTGAAAATGGGTCTTACGGGAATGAATATTATTAAATAAAAATGGGGAAGTCAAGCAGGTTATGGACTTTAAGCAAAAAGAAATTGGTCCTAACAGCACGAGAGAATATTCCGGCACGAAAATAATTTCCTGATCAAACTAAACAAGAAATAAAACTAATTTCTCATCAATAGAAAAGATATAAAAAGCAGGCGGGATTATAAATGATAATTTCTCTTAATACAGTATGACATTTTATGCTTTTCTAATAAACAATAGAACTGACGTCTGCTTTTCCCCATCTTACTGGCAACTCTGGTTTTATTCCAGCGACAATTCTCTAAGGTCTCTCTTAACTGTTCAGGAGTTATATTCATAGTTTTTCTGTAGTATTTTGAATCACAATCTAGCTTGATATCTTTCTCTGTCACTATATTTCCTTCAGAAAGAATGCATGCTCCTTCAACGATATTTTCTAATTCTCTAATATTTCCTGGGAAATCATAAGCCATTAATATTTTCAGAGTTTCATTATAAATCACTTTTCTAGGCTCTCCTTCCCTTCTATCCTTTTTAAGTATAAGATCTACTAACAAGGGAATATCTTCTTTTCCTTCTTTTAAAGGAGGGATGTAAAACTTTATCACATTAATTCTGTAATACAGGTCTTTGCGAAATCTTCCTGCTTTCACTTCTTCTTGTAAATTTTTATTAGTAGCAAAGATAAAGCGAGCGTAAATTTTTCTAACGGTCGTTTCTCCAATTCTTCGCAGCTCTCTTTTTTCAATCACCCTCAAGATTTTCGCCTGAAGATGCAAAGACAAATCTCCGATCTCATCCAAAAAAATCGTCCCATCCTTGGCGACTTCGAGTAGTCCTAATTTATCCTTCACGGCTCCAGTAAAAGAACCTCGCACGTAGCCAAAAAGCTTGGCCTCAAATAGCTCTTCTGGGATATCTGTGCAATTAATAGCCACAAAAGGTCTATTTATTCTATCACTCATTTCGTGGATTTTTTTGCAGTTAAATCTTTTCCCGTTCCTGTCTCTCCTAAAATCAATACCTTCTTGTCACTTTTAGCTGCTTTACTAATAAACCGCAGTTTTCTTTTTATTATCAAGCTTATTCCTACTATCTCGGTATCACTAGAAACAGGATTATTCATCTAAGACTTTCCCGATTTAATACCATTAAATTCATTATTTTTACTCGGTATAAGAACGATTTTTAAGGAAAAAATTCTGATTTAAATCTTGAAGGGCTGTCTTCTATTTTAAATTTGCAAAAGTGAGAAAATTATTCATGAAAATGACTCTATATATATGCGAGTTGCTCCTCTCAAAAACCAATGCTATAATGCGCAAGCAAAAAAAAAAGATGAATAGCGATGAAGAAAGAATCAAAGAATTTGAAGTCATAATTAGCAGATTTTCTAGATTTGTTAAAGCAAACATTCAAAAATTCAATGTTCAAAAAAATGGGATTGATCCGGACGATATCTTACAAGAAGTTAAAATAAAAATATGGAAAATCTTGGAAGATGAAAAAAAGATAAAAAATTATGCGTCCTATATCAGGAAAATTGTAGATTCCTCAATAATAGATCAGCTTAGAAGATCTAAGAGAGAAAAAGGAGTCTTTATTCAAGAAAAACATAAATTGGTTTCTGAGCAAAAAAGTAACTATCTAATTAATATTTCCAATGATATCAACGCAAAAAAAATAATAGGTCAAGCTGTAGATTCACTTATTGAATCTAGGCGCAAGGTTGTAAAAATGTTTTTATTGAACATGACAATTGAAGAGATTGCCATCTATTTTAAATGGACCAGAGACAAGACAAGAAATTTGCTCTACCGCGGCTTATCTGATTTAAAAAAGATACTAAAAGAAAAAGGAATCGAATATGAAAATAAAGAATAAAGATTTAATAAAATTATACAAGGCCCATATAATGGAAAACATTCCCCATTCACGAAAAAGCTGCCCTAATTCTAAGGAAATCATTAGCTTTTTTAAATTAAAAACATCGGAAAAACAAAAATCAAGAATTATAGATCATATAACGAAATGCCCCTCTTGTGCTCAAGAATTTGAGTTCATGCTTCAAACTCGAAGAGAAGAAGGGAAATTAATTGAAGGGATTGGCAAATTATTACAATCTAAAGAAAACATAGCAGCCATTGAAAAAAGAGGGAGCAAAAGAATCAACTATTTAAATGAAAGACGAAAGTCATTCTTTCCTAGATTGACTTGGAAATATGCTTTTTTACTGGCAGGAGTTGCCTTTATAATTTCTATCTTCTTTGTTTTCCAGAATATAGGGAAGAGAGAGTATCGAGGACCAGATTATAATCAAGTCCGTTTGATCGAACCGATAAATGGAAAATATTCAAAATCTTTAATAGTATTCAAATGGAACGAATTTAAGAACTCAGAGTATTACATAATTGAATTATTTGATGAAAGCCTTTATCAAATATGGAAAAGTAACAAAATTTCTAAAAACCAAACTGCACTTCCGGCTGAAATAGCTAAGAGATTAAACATAAACAAAACATACTTCTGGATGGTTACAGCTTTTTTGCCTGGTGGAAAAAAGATCGAATCAGAGATAGAAGAATTCACCCTGACTAACTGATAAGAAAAAGATTATTTAAAATTTAGAGTGGAATTAGAATCACCATTCAAAACAAAAGCTGCCCAATAAAAAGGGTGGCTAAACCTCGAATTTATCATATCCAGCTTGGCTAAACGCAATGCCTTAGCCTTATTATTCCCCTCTGAGAGATAGCGGTAAAACAAATTCATAAATTTTGCCGTGGATTCATCATTTATCCTCCAGAGTGCTAACACCACTGATCTGGCTCCAGCATAGAAGAAAATCCTCGGAAGCCCCAAAATCCCTTCTCCTCTCTCTAACCTGCCCTTCCCTGTCTGACAGGCAGAAAGAACCACTAGATCAGCTTTCAATCTTAGATTGTATAGCTCCCGAACCTGAAGAAATCCGTCTTCCTGTGGGTCATCATCCAGGGATAAAACAAGAGCTGATCTAAAGGGAAACTCCTCGGCCAAAAATCCATGACAAGCGAAATGTATAATCTGATAATCCTTGAGGGGAGCTTTTTTAAATATCTCTTCTCTCGCTTCATCTTTAAGATAAATATTTTTTTTATCTTCAGGAAAATAGCTTGAAATCTCCAAGATTTCTCTCTCAGTATAAGGTAGAGGAGATAAATCAAACCCCTGGTCTAAATACAACTCTCTTAAAATCTGAATCTCTGTTTTGGGCTTTTTCCCTTTTGATGAATTCCTCAACATATATAAAGGATTTCCAAATGCCAGTAAATCTTTTTGACTTGTGTGATTAACCTTGTTTTCAGACAAAAACAACAAAGCAGAAGATGAAGGCACATAAGAAAGTTTATACTTTGAAATCAAATAATCATCCTTTGATGACTGATCTTGAGTATCTGGTATAAGCGTTTCAAAAGGAAGACTGTAGAGTATTCCATCAGGAACAATGATCAGATTTTGAACAGATTCAGGAATATTCCTTTCAGCCGGATAAAGAAGTTCCCTGTAGATGCGCTTTGCAGCAATAGTTCCTTTAAACTCTTCCTTTGGGCAACCTGAAAGAATCTTTAAATATGCCTTTATTGACTTCTCTATCTTACTCTCGGAGGGGAGATTATACACACAAAATTCATTCTTTGTAATAAAAAACATAAATGATTTATTCTTTCCTAGAAAATACTCTATTAAACCTGTTTTCCAGTCTAGATGTTGCTGGATCTGATCAACATCACAGGTTGAAGCGGAAACAAGGTTAGCAAGTTCAGGAACTTCCACTCTCATTCTATATATCAAACTTATGTATTCGTCTTCTTCTTGTTGAAGCTTGCCCAATAATTCCTGCCTTTTCTTTTTAGATAGATGTGGCCTGGAAAGCTCCTGAATAACAAGAGAAATCCGGCTTGATAGCTCGTTCTCCCTTTTCTTCAATCCAGGGCTCAAGCTTTCTATTATGTCAATTTTAGACTCTCCCAGACTCTCCAAAAATGCTCTGGCTTTAGCTCTCTCTACTATTTGAAATATCTCTTTGGTATAGCTGTCTGATGGATTTTCTCTATTCATCCGGTAAAGAAGACTAATCAGAAATTCGTAAACCTTTAATTTATCCCTTAAAAAGCTAGCTTTATAGGTGTCAAGGAAAATCTGACTTCTTATATGGTCGATAACATCGATGGCTCTTTTATAGCTCGTTGCTGCCAAATAGAACCGATTCTTCTTTTCATAACATTGCCCAAGCCCAAAATAAGCTTCCCAAAGTATTTGCCGGCCATTAATCTTATTTGCAAGCTCAATAGCTTCCTGGTATGACTTTATAGCTTCCTCTTGGCATTCCAGATTATAAAGAGCGATTCCCATGTTATTCTTAAGCATGCTCATTATTTCAATGTCTTTAATCTCTTCTGCCATTTCGTAGCCATTCTCAAAGTATTTCATGGCCTCGTAGTAATTTTTTAAATCCGTGTGTACTGTGCCGATATTATTCAAGACTTCAACTTCTGTTTCTTTGCCCCCAGTCTTTCTAGTAATTTTGAGACAACTGTAAAAATAATCTAGTGCTCTCTGAAAATCCTCTTTATTTCCATAAATAACGCCTTTCGTTCGAAAAATTGTTCCAATGTTATTAAAATTCATGGAAATATGGACATCATCTCCCATTTGTTGGTTTATTGTGAGTGCTTTCTTTATATAGTCTAGAGCTTTATCGAAGTTACCTATTCTGTTGTAAATAATCGCTATATTATTCAAGCAGGCACGTTCTTCTCCTCCTTTTTTCAAAGCTTGTGCGATCATTAAGGCATCTTCGTAGTAGCTTAGAGCCTTGTAATAATTGTCTAATTTATCATAAAAAATACCAATATTGTTCAGACATCTTCCTTCCTCTTTCCTGTGGTTTAAGCTCTGGGCAATGTTCAATGCATCCTCATTCAAGGAAAGATACGTCTGTAAGTTTTTTAATTCCCAATATGTAATGCTCATCTGGCGAAGACATTTGAGCTTGTGTTCTTTGCTCTTTATTTTTTCGGCCAGGTTAATGGCCTGCTGAAAGCTTTCTATTGATTTTTTGCATTCGCCTGAAGAGCGAAATTTTTTCCCTTCTTTATACAGTCTGTAAATTTCAAGCGCGGTACGGCAACGCTCCAATTTGTCTTTTAAGTTGAATTTCTTCGCAATAAACAGAGCTTTTTTATAATTCTCTGTCGACTTTTCAAGTTCTCCAATATTCCAGTATAATATGCCTAGGCCTATCAGGCATTTAGCTTCCCATTCTTTATTGCCTATTTTCCTCGCAAAACCCAATGCCTCCCTAAATACATCAATTGCCTGCTCAAAATTCCCTTCTTTTCTGAGCGTATTTCCAGATTTAACAGTAGAATCATAGAATTGAGAAAGATGGATTTTTCTATCAATAGTGATGCTTTGGATTTTAGAAAGGGTTAGAGAAAAAAAGATTAAAAAAAAACCGTTAATCTTTTGAGAAGGTCCTCTTTAAAAATGTTCATCTTCTAGAACAAAAAATATAAGCAGGAATTCCTATAATGTCAACTGAAAATCAAGCTTATATTGATTTTTTATCCTTATTTAACTAACATCATTATTTCAATATATTCAAGGGGAAGGACGGATGAAAAAAGTAATCTTTCTCATTTTCCTCTTTTTTATTATAAGCTTGACCTTTTTCTCTGCTGAAGAAAGGCCCCGAATGAGAGAATTCGGCATAGAAACCGGAATAATAGACCCTGGCGAATGGAATGCCATCACCGATGTTCCGGGAGTAAAAGTCGGGCATGTGACTTTGATCCAGGGCAAAAACATCCGTACAGGTGTGACGGCCATCCTTCCCCATTCCGGCAATATCTACCAACAGAAAGTCCCTGCCGCTGTTTATGTAGCTAACGGCTATGGAAAACTGACCGGGTACACCCAGATTGAAGAACTGGGAACAATTGAAACGCCCATAATCTTAACCAATACACTGAGTGTTCCTACGGCTGCCAATGCTCTCATAGGCTATACACTCTCACTTCCCGGAAATGAGAAAGTCGGTTCTGTGAATGCGGTCGTGGGTGAAACAAACGACGGCTGGCTCAACGATATCCGCGGAAGGCATGTAAAAGCAGAGCATGTTGTTGAAGCCATAAATAAGGCTAAGTCAGGACCTGTGGAAGAGGGCTGTGTGGGCGCCGGGACAGGGACAATCTGTTACGAGTTTAAGGGAGGCATAGGAACAGCATCGCGGAGGCTTCCTGAATCGAGGGGCGGCTACACGGTCGGCGTCCTTGTCCAGACGAATCACGGCGGTGTCCTCCAGATAAACGGCTTTCCTGTTGGCATACGCTTTGGGAATTACTACATGAGCAGGGACCTCGAGGATTCGCCCGAGGGGTCATGCATGATCGTGGTCGCAACAGACGCTCCCCTTGACAGCCGGAACCTGAAGCGGCTGGCAAAGCGGGCGCTTCTCGGGATACCAAGGACAGGGGGCTTCTATTCGAGCGGAAGCGGCGATTATGCCATCGCCTTCTCCACAGCCGAAGGATTGAGGGTGCCTCACCGCTCCTCCTTACCTACTATGAAAATCGAGATCCTGAGAAACAGGAACGTCTCCCCTCTCTTTCTGGCGGCTGCCGAAGCGGCTGAAGAGGCAATCCTTAATTCTATGTTTAAAGCCCGGGATATGGAAGGGAACGACGGCAACAAGGTCGAGGCTCTTCCCCTGGATAAATTAAAAAAGATTATGGAAGAGGCGCCAAAGAGATGAAAAAAACAATAGGAATTCTGGGAGGCATGGGTCCTGAGGCCACTGCCTACTTTTTTGGATTGATCATAAAGAACACAAAGGCAGAGAAAGACCAGGAGCACATACCAGTCATAATCTACAGCAACCCAGAGGTTCCCGCGAGGACAGACGCCATACTCGAAAAAGGAGAGAGCCCATTGCCGCATCTTATCGAGGGCACAAGGGCGCTGCAGCAGGCTGGTGCGGATTTTATCGTGATGCCCTGCGTTACGGCTCACTATTTTCTGGATGATATAGTGGCGAGAGAAAAAGTCTCATTCCTAAGCCTCGTGGACGAAACTGTCCTCTATGCACAGAGGAAAATGCCCGGGCTGAAAAAGGCCGGCCTTATCTCAAGCACCGGCACCCTAAAATCAGGGCTCTTCCATGATGCTTTTGCCAAGGAAGGGATAGAAGTGTTCGGCCCGGAAGACGAGGAGCAGGAGCAGGTGATGGAGGCAATTTTCGGGAAGAAGGGGGTAAAAGCCGGGTTCACTTCGGGGCGTCCCAGAGAAATTATCCAGGGTATAGCTAAGACGCTCATCAA
>Ga0209636_10005819_pt1 | contig 12595 bp, 7 predicted proteins | sample DeeMarSWOR152_54_FD_187464 | JGI IMG/M metagenome (GOLD analysis project Ga0209636, IMG submission 187464) | Marine sediment microbial communities from White Oak River estuary, North Carolina - WOR-1-52-54 (SPAdes) (version 2) | ecosystem: Environmental > Aquatic > Marine > Intertidal zone >...
TCAGGTTGTCAGCTTTAGTTTGCTGACGAGCTGATGGGCCAGGCGGGTGGGTTCGGGCAGACGATATTTAGTTGTGCAGGCAAGGGTGATTTCTATCGCGTCCTTTAGCAGACATTTATTACCCACTGAGACGAAAACCGGTTTGACGTTTGTGCGCGTCCTGACTACCGCACCAATGGTTTCGTCGCTCGTGACTCGTGACTCGTGACTCGTTTCAGCTTTCCACTTTTTTTTGTCCTTAAGTAAACTATATGCCCCTTTTTGAGATGTAGGATCTTTAAACGTTCCTGTTAGTCTGCTTTTTGCACAGCCGATAGTTGGCTTATCGAAAAATAGTCCCAGATGAGCCGCAAGACCAAGCCTACGAGGATGAGCGATGCCCTGGCCATCGATGATGAATGTATCCGGCTCATTTTTGAGTTTCTCAACAGCGGCAATGCAAACAGGTGATTCGCGAAAAGAAAGCAGCCCCGGGATGTACGGAAAGCTAAGTTTTTGTTGAGCAGTTGCTGTTTCGATAAGCTCAAAGTCGGGCAGTTCCAACGACCCCCAAAGATCTTTTTGTTCGCGTGGTGTCATCAAAACAACAGCAGCAGCAAGAATTTGTTGACCATCTTTGCTAAGAGCACAATCCAGGCCTCCAATCAACTTTGGAGGTTGTTCTAGTGGTGTAAATTGTACTTCACAAGCAAGGCATTTTTGCAGGTCTATAGCCTCTGAGTAAGATAAGTTCCAACTATGTAAATCCTTTGTTTGCATACTTTTTGCTGCTTTCTGCCTCTGCTTTCGTAGTAGCGACCCGCTACAGGTGGACGCAGTAATGACAAACAAATTGTTAAAACGAAAACATTTTACCTTTTTGCGGCATCTTGTTACAATTGTTAGTTTGGATTATTGCCAGATTTTTTAGCACGAGTACGCTTAGAGTAATAAGAACTTATAATGGTCAAGAGGATAGAAAAAGCAATCAGGATTACAGGTGCGGCGGAGCATAACCTTAAGAATATCGACCTGGACATCCCCCGTGATAAGCTGGTCGTAATTACCGGCATAAGCGGTTCGGGGAAAAGCTCGCTTGCATTCGATACTATTTACGCTGAAGGACGGAGAAAATATGTTGAGTCGCTCAGTGCCTACGCCCGTCAGTTCCTGGAACAGATGCAGAAACCGGCGGTGTCCGAGATTACGGGCCTGCCGCCCACTATTGCAATCGAGCAGCGAAGCGCCAGCAGCAATCCCCGCTCAACGGTGGCTACTACCACTGAAATTTATGACTATTTCAGACTGCTTTTTGCACGCGTGGGTCAGCCGCATTGCTGGGTATGCGGCAAAGAGATTACAAGCCAGCATTCATCGCAGATAGTAGATTCAATTCTTTCGAAGGCCGAGGGTACGAAAATCCAGATTTGTGCTCCGCTGGTTCGTGGCAAAAAAGGTGAGCACAAAGATATTTTCACAGGCATACAGCGCGAAGGCTTCGTTCGTGTGCGCGTTGACGGGGCTGTTTATGATGTGCAGAATGTCCCGGCTTTGAACAAGAATAAAAAGCACCACATTGCAGCGGTTGTTGACAGGCTGATAATCAAGGATTCGATTCGCGTACGCTTAGCTGATTCCGTGGAAACGGCACTAAAACTGGCTGACGGGATACTTTTGGTGTTGGTGCAAAAGCCCGATGCGGAAAAAAAAGGCAACGGCAGCAACCAGTGGGATGAGGTTATTTACAGCGAAAAGTTTGCCTGCCCAAAACATCCGCAGGCCAGCCTTGAGGAGTTATCTCCCCGCTTGTTCAGCTTCAACAGTCCGTATGGCGCATGTAAGAGCTGCGATGGTCTCGGGACAATTCTTGAATTTGACCCCGACCTGATAGTGCCGGACAAGAGCGTCTCGCTGGAAAACGGCGCAATCGATGCCTGGCGCAAGGGCGGCAAGAGAATGAATATCTTCTACAACAGGCTGGTTAAGAGGTTCTGCAGGAATATTGGAATCAGCAAGTCGATACCATTTGGTAGAATATCAAAAGAGTATGTAAGGATTCTGATGTACGGGACGACTGCAGCCGACGAGCGAAAATATGGTATGTGGTTCGAAGGCGTTATCCCGAATCTTACCCGGCGATGGGAAACGACCACCAGCGAGTATGTTAAAACCAGATTGCACAGCTACCTGTCGGAACAACCTTGTCAAAGCTGTAAGGGTGCACGGCTTCGGCCTGAGGCCATTGCTGTAACCGTTGGTGAGATGAGCATAAATCAACTGACGGCGCTCAGTATCGAAAAGGCACAGCATTTTTTCAATAAACTGAAATTAGACAAAGAGAAATCTGTGATTGGTGCAGCGGTGTTAAAGGAAGTGAAGGCGCGACTTAAATTTATGGTGGATGTTGGGCTCGGATATTTGACCTTAGACCGGATGAGTAGCACCCTTGCCGGCGGTGAGGCCCAGCGAATCCGCTTAGCAACACAGGTGGGCAGCGGTCTGGTTGGCGTCTGTTATGTGCTTGATGAGCCGACGATAGGTCTGCACAAACGTGACAACGACCGATTGTTGGGGATACTAAAGCGCCTTAGCCGATTAGGCAATACAGTTATAGTGGTTGAGCACGATGAAGATATAATCAGAAGCGCAAACCATATTATTGATATAGGCCCGGCTGCCGGTGCTCACGGTGGTGAAGTTGTCGCACAGGGCAATCTGGATGATATTACCGGCTGCGAAAGTTCGCTGACAGGTGATTATCTAAGCGGGAAAAAGAGTATAGCCCTGCCGATAAAGCGGAGAAAATATAACCTGAGAAAATGCCTTGAAGTAAAGGTGGCGGCCCAGAACAATCTCAAAAACATCGACGTCAAATTTCCGCTTGGTGTGTTTACGTGCGTAACTGGTGTTTCGGGCTCTGGCAAGAGCACGTTGGTCAGCCAGATTCTGCTGAGGGCTTTGAGGCGCCAGCTATATCGGTCCCGCGAAAAACCGGGCAAACACAGAACGGTTCTCGGTACTTCACAGATTGATAAGGTTATAGAGATAGACCAGTCGCCCATTGGGAAGACGCCGCGGAGTAATCCGGCGACATATACGGGTGTATTCGACATAATAAGAAAACTGTTTTCAATGACGCGGGAAGCGAAGATTCGCGGTTATAAACCCGGCCGATTCAGCTTCAACGTTAAAGGCGGACGCTGTGAACATTGCCGCGGGCAGGGAACGAAGAAGATTGAGATGCACTTTCTGCCGGACGTTTACGTGACCTGTCAGAGCTGCAAAGGCAAAAGATATAATCCCGAGACGCTGCAGGTTACTTACAAAGGAAAAAATATTGCAGATGTGCTCGATATGAGGATTGAGGAATCCCTTGGTTTTTTTGCGAACTTCCCGACGATTGTCCGAATATTGCGGACGTTGGCCGATGTTGGTATGGGCTATATGCAATTAGGCCAGGCTTCTACGACGCTTTCGGGTGGGGAGGCACAACGGGTAAAACTTTCCGCCGAATTAGGCAAGGCAGCTACGGGACATACTTTGTATCTGCTCGATGAGCCGACCACGGGGCTGCACTTTGCCGATATTCATAACCTCTTAAATGTCCTGCAACGGCTGTGTGATATGGGCAATACGGTAGTAGTAATCGAGCATAATCTTGACGTTATCAAGATGGCAGACTATATAATAGACCTCGGCCCCGAGGGCGGAGACGCCGGCGGTAAAGTTGTGGTCGCAGGGAAACCTGAAGAGATTATCAAAAACAAAAAAAGTTATACAGCTAAGTTCCTTAAACCAAAACTCACAAATTTGGTGGGTAGTTAAATGGTTAATTGGTGAGTTGAATGCTCACCACTTACTACTTACCAGTTAGTGGGGTATGAACCGAAGGATAAAAAAGAATGTGGGAGTTCCAATTAGGCAGCATTGAGGATTTAGAGCGATTGGGTAAACGGCTTGGGGTACGGATTGAGGCCGCTGAGGACGTTTCGATTTTAGCTGAGCCTGTTGAGCTAAGGGGGCTTTCTATACCGAATTCGTTAGCAGTGCATCCTATGGAAGGCTGCGACGGCGATTCGCAGGGTAGGCCGGGCAAACTGACATTAAGACGATACGAAAGATTTGCCGCCGGCGGGGCCGGACTGATCTGGGCCGAGGCCACGGCGGTTGTGCCGGAAGGCAGGGCCAATCCCAGACAACTGTGGCTCCACAAAGAAAACAAAGACAGCTTTCGTGCAATGGTTGAAATGATACGGCAAGTCGCTGCTGAAGCTATCGGGCCAAAGCATAAGCCCGTACTCGTGCTTCAATTGACCCATTCTGGCAGATATAGTAAGCCGGAGGGTATTGCACATCCGATGATTGTACAACGTGACCCGTATCGAGATGCTCTGGCTCCCCAGCAAAAACCCGATGCAAACAGGAAAAGCAAGATACCCGACAACTGCCCCCTCGTGACCGATGAGTACCTCGATAAACTTCAGGATGCTTATGTCACGGCCGCGCGTATAGCGTATGAGGTCGGGTTTGATGCGGTCGATATAAAATCCTGTCACGGGTACCTGATAAATGAGCTTTTTGCCTGCCATAACAGAAAAGGCAAATACGGCAGCTCATTCGAGAACCGAACGAGATTTGTTCTTGAAGTCATCGATAAGATTCGTAACGAGCTTGGGGAAGATGCGCCGGTTGTAACCCGCCTTGGTGTTTATGACGCTATACCGTATCCATACGGCTGGGGCGTTGATAAGGATGATTACCGTAAGCCGGATTTGACGGAGCCGAAGAAGCTAATCGGGCTTTTGCAGCAGCGTGGTGTAAATCTGATTAACGTCACGGTGGCAAACCCGTATTATAATCCGCACGTCGGCCGGCCTTTCAATGAGCCTATTGTCGGCGGCTATGAAGAGCCGGAACATCCGCTCGTTGGCGTAAGCAGGCTCGTCAATCTGACCGGCGAAATTCAAAAGGAATTTCCCAGCATCGCAATTGTCGGCACAGGTTATAGCTGGCTGCGGACATTGTTTGCAAACGTGGCGGCGGCAAGCAAAGCCAACGGCCTGACTACCCTGGTCGGCGCAGGAAGGATGGCATTTGCATATCCGGATTTCGCTAAAGATATCATCACGAAAGGTCGGATGTATCCGGAAAAAGTTTGCGTAAGCTGCAGCGCGTGTACGCAGATAATGCGGGACGCCGGAACGACAGGCTGTGTGGTACGGGACAATGAAGTATATGGGCCGATATTCGAGCAGGGAAGGATGAGCGACAGGGACAATCTGCTTCGCCTTGCATCGGCCTGTCGAAAGTGTCAGGAGCCGACGTGTCAGTTGGGTTGTCCTGCCGGTGTGGATATTCCAAAATTCATCAGTCTGTTCCTTGACGGCGATGACAAGGACGCATACGAAGTCTTAAGAGAAGCGAATATATTTCCTGAAGTCTGCGCCTGGCTGTGTCCGGTCGAGCAGCAATGTGAAGGTAGCTGTCTGCAGGCCTTTATCGGCGACGCCCCCCTTCCGATTGCCGGCATACAAAGGTATCTGGCTAAGCAGGCCAATAAAAACGGCTGGTCAAAGCTACGAATACCAAAAAAAGCAACGGGACAAAACATTGCTGTAATAGGTGCAGGGCCGGCGGGTCTGGCCTGCGCAGCGAAACTGCTTGAAGCAGGGCACACCGTGACAATATTCGATAAGAGCAGTGAGTTCGGCGGAACGATAGAATCCGTAATCCCAGCGGACAGGCAGGGCGACTCGCTGAAGCAGGAAATTGCAGCTATATTCGCTGATGTGCTCAAAGACAGGATGCTGCTGCGTCTTGGGAAAGAATTGAGCGCAGGTTTCAATCTTGATACGATTATAAAGCAAGGTTTTGACGCAGTCTTTATCGGTATGGGCCTTGCGAAATCGGTCAGCCTCAGCGATATGGACATTGATGGCTTATGGAATGCGATGGAGTTTCTTTCCGCCGCCAAGGAGCCAGACCCCTGCCAGCAACAAGCGGGGGCAGGCAGGCTGCAGATAGCAGGCAAGCGCGTCGCAGCCACAGGCGGGGGTAATACTGCGATGGACGTGGCGGTTACGGCCAGGCGGCTCGGCGCCAAGGATGTCTATATTATATATCGCCGGTCTTTCAAAGAGATGCCGGCCTGGAGCTCGGAACGAGACCGTGCGATGAATGAAGGCGTGCATTTTTTGATACTCACTCAGCCGCTCGGATTCAATTCCACCGACGGCAAATTAAAGTCCATTAAAGTATGCCCGACCCGATTAGGTGAGCCGGACCAGAGCGGACGACGCCGGCCCGAACCTATAGAGTCGAGCGCTTATGAGCTTGATATGGACATTGTGGTCGAGGCCATCGGCCAGAGCTCGCCGGAGGAAATCAGCGAAATTCTCCCGGGTGTGGAATTAAGGAACGGCCTGATTCGCACAAAAGAAGGCTCGCTGGCGACATCCAGGGCGGGAGTTTTTGCCGGCGGTGACCTTGTAAGAGGGGCGTCGACGGTGGTTGCCGCCGTTGCAGATGGTATGAAAGCGGCGAAAGAAATAGATGAATTTCTAAGAAAAAAGAATTAAGAAGGGGCGGTTCGCGAACCGCCCCTTCTATTACGAAGAAAGATGGATTCCTGCCCCCGCTTGCGCGGGGATGACAACCTTGCGCAGGAATGACAGAAGCGATTTGATGGATTTCTTAAGAAAGGATTTTGAAAATGGCGGAAAGACCCGTAGCAATTGTTACCGGAGCAAGTCGAGGTATAGGAAAGGGCATCGCAAAAGAGTTAGCCTCACTTGGTTATGATTTAATCACCAACCACTTCGATTTTACAGACAAGGGCCAGCCGGATGAATCACGAGCAGAGCAAACTCAAAAAGAAATCAAGGAGCTCGGGGCAAAGTGCGAGAGCCTACGAGGTGACGTCAGCAGTGCCGGGGACAGGAAAAGTCTGGTTGCTCTGGCAAAAAGCAAATTTGGCAGATGCGATATGTTAGTGAACAATGCCGGTGTCGCACCTTTGAAACGAATGGACATTCTTGAAGTGAGCGAGGCCAGCTTCGATAGAGTAATGGGAATCAATCTAAAGGGGCCTTACTTTTTGACTCAGCAGGTGGCCAACTGGATGATTGAACAGAAAAAATCGCATCCTGAGCGGGCGTATCGAATTGTAAACACAGGCTCAATCTCGGCATACACCAGCTCACCGGCACGTGGGGAATACTGCGTGAGCAAAGCGGGGATTTCAATGATGACGATGCTGTATGCCGACAGGTTGGCCGAATACGGTATCGGAGTATTTGAGATAAGGCCCGGTATCATCCAGACGGATATGACCAGCGTTGTGAAAGATAAATACGACAAGCTGATTGCTGAGGGTCTGACTCCGATTAAGCGATGGGGCCAGCCGGAAGATATCGCAAAGGCGGTCGGGGCCATTGCCGAAGGCAGGCTTGATTTCTCGACCGGTCAGGTCATAAACGTTGATGGGGGCTTTCATTTAAGAAGACTGTAGGGAGCGAGTAATAATGGATATTAAGAGCACAATCACAACACTGTTGAGAGACGGCTTTATTCTCGTCTTTAACCAGGACAAGCTCGATATTGTCAAGACGGCCGAGGCCCTTATGAAGGCAGGTGTCAATAATATGGAAGTAACCTGCCGGATAAATAAGCCTCTGGAGAAACTGTCGCGGCTGCGCAAAGAGCTGGGCGATTTTGCGGCCGGCTCGGCAAGTTTAATCGACTCACCCGCAATGCTCAATGTTTATAACAAAGCCCATCCTCAGGACCCACTGCCCTCGGTGCAGGAGGTTGCCGATGCCGGGGCGTGCTATCTTGTATCGGCGATTAATTTCCGCGACGAAAGTTTCGAGAAGTTCGCCGGTAAGCTCCCTATGATACCGGGATGCGGCAGTGTGACTGAGGTCGTCAGCCAGTTTTCCAAAGGAGCGAACCTCTGTAAGATATTCCCGGCTAAGCAGCTCGGTGGGCCCGGCTTTATTAAGGCGATTGACCCGGCCATTCATAAGACTATCAGCCTGGTGCCAACGGGCGGAACAAATCCAACCAACATTCCCGACTATATCGATGCGGGTGTGCTGGTGCTGGGCGGCTCGTTCAGTATGATTGAAAAGGCCACAATGAAGAAAACAATCGACGAGCAGGATTACAATCTTCTGGCTAAAGAGCTGACAACCATTAAACACCTCATAGATTCACGGCGGTCGGAGAAATATCCGGATATCAACTTCGCAACGGCTTCTATCGAACAGATAAGCCGGACTACAGGCAGAAAATTCAATTTAAACTCGTGAAGCGAAATACGAGATGCAAAACGCCACTCATATTACCTTTTGGCGGCAAATTTTATCCGTTACTCTTGTCATCTTTTCGCCGGCAGGGATGTCGTTGTGTGCGAACACCGGGGCCTGGGCTTCGAGATTAACAATCAACGCCAAGGATACCGGCTATCGCGGCATCTGGTATATGAATCAGCCGTCCGGCGACGAATATGTTTATAAATACAGCGGCGGACTGGGCACGTACTGTGCCAAACATAAGCCGTTTGCCGTTTACTGCGACAAAGTCAAGAAGACTTTCTTCTGTTACGGCGGAACAACCACAGACAGCAACAGAAAGCTGCTGCATATGGTCTCCTACTATGACCACAAGACGGGGATAGTGCCCCAGCCAACGATACTCCTTGATAAAAAGACTGATGATGCTCACGATAATCCGGTTATATCTGTTGATGACAAAGGTCACCTCTGGATATTCTCAACCTCCCACGGTACTTCCAGGCCTTCATATATCCATATAAGCAGTAAGCCGTATGACATCAGTGAATTCGAGCTGATAAATGCAATAAAAATTGAAGACGGCAAAGAAGTTCCAATGACCAATTTTTCGTATATGCAGCCCTGGCACATCAAAGGTAAAGGGTTTATCTGTTTCTTCACCCGTTACAATTATCCCGTTGACCGTACTATTTGCTTTATGACCAGCGCGGACGGTATCAAGTGGTCAAAGTGGAGTCGAATTGCTGCTATCGATAAAGGGCATTATCAAATCAGTGCTGTAAATCAAAATAAGGCTGGGACGGCGTTTAATTTTCACCCTGAGGGAAAAGGCCTGAACTGGAGGACGAATTTATACTATGTCGAAACCGCCGACTTCGGTAAAACCTGGCAGAGCGCCGACGGCAAGGAATTGGCGCTACCACTGACAAATATTGAGAATCGCGCCCTTGTCCACGATTACCGGAAGGAAGGTCTGAACGTATACTTGAAGGATATTCGACTGGACAAAGGAGAAAATCCGGTCATTCTTTTTATAACAAGTAAGGGCTATGAATCCGGCCCAAAAAACGACCCACGTACCTGGACAACGGCCCGCTGGACAGGCAGGGAATGGCAAATAAAAAAGGCTTTTGTCTCGGATAACAATTACGATATGGGCTCGCTCTATATCGAGGACGATGGGACGTGGCGAATAATAGGACCAACAGAGACCGGACCGCAGCCGTACAATCCCGGTGGCGAGATGGCCATGTGGGTAAGTGAAGACCTCGGTAAAACCTGGAAAAAAGTCAGACAGCTTACGAAAAATAGTCCTTACAATCATACGTATACGCGGCGTCCGGTAAACGCCCACCCTGATTTTTACGCAATTTGGGCCGACGGCCACGGCAGAAAGCCGTCACAATCTTCACTTTACTTTTGTGACAAGCAAGGAAATGTGCGTATCCTGCCGCGCGAAATGACCAAAGACCTTGAGAAACCGGAGTTATTAGAGTATAAGTCGAATAATTAACCTGAATGATAAAATCACAATTTGTTCTATCGGAAAAAACTATGGAAACAAAGCAAATAGCCAACCAAACCGTTTCGCTTCATCGTTATAATACGATAATTGTAGGTTCAGGGGCGGCGGGAATGAACTGCGCGGTGCACCTGTGTCAATTTATGGAGCAAAAAGGCGTCGCCAATCCCAAAGATAGAATAGCCGTAGTAACCGCAGGACTGGGCCTGGGCGCATCTCGAATGAGCGGCTCCGACAAGCAGACCTACTATAAAATAGGCACAAGCCCGGATGTTCCCGACAGCGCAGAAGAGTTCGCCAAGAGTCTGACAGCGGCCGGGTGCTGCCACGGCGATTCGGCGCTTATCGAAGCAATCGGCTCGCTTCGTGAGTTCTATCACTTAGTCCAGGCCGGAGTCCCATTTCCGACAGATTCTATGGGTACTTTCATCGGCTACAAGACGGACCATGACCCATACGAACGGGCCACGTCAGCCGGGCCTAAAACAAGCAGGTTTATGAGCCAGTGTTTGCAGAAACAGCTCGAAAGGTACGGTGTCAGGATTTACGATGAGCAGGAGCTCGCACATTTATTAACCGTCAGCTCCGGCGAATCGAAGCGAATCATAGGCGTTGTAACCATAGATAAGAAAAGTGCCAACCAGACAAATCATGCCATAAACGTCTTCTTTGGTGCAAATATAGTCCTCGCTGCTGGCGGGCCGGGCGAGCTGTTCAAAACCACTGTCTATCCGAAAGGCCAGCTCGGAATCCACGGGCTTGCATTCAAGGCGGGGCTGATTGGGGCTAATCTGACCGAGTCGCAGTTCGGGCTGGCGAGCATCAAATTCCGCTGGAACGTTTCAGGCACTTATATGCAGGCGATTCCGCGAATATTCAGCACTGGTGCGGACGGTAAAGACGAGAGAGAGTTTCTTACGGACTTTTTTCCGACAATGAGCAAGATGGCAACGGATATCTTTCTCAAGGGTTATCAATGGCCCTTTGACCCGCAGCGGATTGAGAATCTGCAATCATCGTTGATTGACATTCTCGTATTCAATGAAACGCAAAAAGGCAGGCGGGTCTATATGGATTTCCTTAAAAATCCAATAGGTAGCGATTCCATGGATGAGTTCAATATTGACAAGCTCGAACTGGAAGCCAAAGATTATCTGCAAAAGGCAGGCGCGCTGCAGAAAACTCCTATCGAACGCTTGGCACATATGAACACCCCCGCCATCGAGATATATAAAGAGAACGGCATTGATTTATATTCGGAGCCGCTTGAAATTGCGGTCTGTGCCCAGCATAACAACGGCGGTTTTGCTGTTGATAAGTGGTGGCAGTCCAATATACCCCGGACTTTTATAATCGGCGAGATGGCGGGTACGCACGGTGTAAAACGCCCCGGCGGCTCTGCCCTTAACGCCGGTCAGACCGGCGGGCTTCGAGCGGCCGAATATATTGTAAATGTTTATGGATGCGAGCTGCCGGATTACTCGAACAAACAACCTGAGATTGACAAGCAGTTAAGTGACATCATCGCCGATTTTGAGCAATATAAAAGCTCGTCAGGTTCGGAGCCCGAAGAAGTATTGCAAGATATCCGAAGCCGTATGACTGCCTCCGGGGGACATATCAGAAGGTTGAATGACGCCCAAGAAGCCCTGAAAGAAGCGGTAAAGCTCTACAAAAACATACGACAAAAAGGTTTCGGTGCAAAAGACACCGGGGCTTTCATTACAGCAATCCAGGCCGAGCATCTGGCTCTGGCCAGCGTTGGGTACCTGAAGGCCGTTGTGGAATTGCTCAAACAAGGCAGCGGGTCGCGGGGTTCGCATCTTGTCCTTTCCGAAGATGGTATTGAGATACATCCCGACGTGATTGACAAAGCCACCGGCAACCCGTTAAAATTCAAACCTGAGAACGAGTCGCTAAGAAGTACTGTATTGCAGGTTGAATACGACGAAAGTTCGCCCGATTTGTTTCAGTGCAGAAACATCAAATTAAGACCTGCGCCGACCGACAGGAAGGCATTTGAGCCGGCCTGGCAGGATTATAGAGAGGAAAAAATCTACAGCAGCTAAAGTACATTAGAAGGAGGACCTCCATGGCAATAATAGATGCAAAGCCGAAGTCAGAATGTAAGTATGACATACTCTCGTTAGGTGAGATAATGATTCGGCTGGACCCGGGCGAGGAAAGGATTCATACGACCCGGCATTTTCGGGTTTGGGAAGGCGGTGGAGAGTACAATGTCGCCAGGGGCCTTAAACGCTGTTTCTCTCAAAGGGCGGCGGTTGTCACCGCCCTCGTGGATAATCCTGTCGGAAGATTGCTTGAGGACTTGATGTATCAGGGCGGCGTGAGTATGGAGTATGTCAAATGGGTCCCATACGATGGCATCGGCAGGAAAGTCAGGGTCGGCTTGAATTTCACCGAGCGCGGCTTTGGCGTGCGGGCCGCTGTGGGCTGTTCGGACAGGGCAAACAGCGCCGCCTCGCAGCTAAAGAAAGGCGACATCGACTGGGACAGCATATTCGGCACCGACGGCATACGATGGTTCCACACCGGAGGCATTTTTGCAGGGCTCTCGCAGACGACACCCGATGTTATCATCGAAGCTGTCACTACAGCCAAAAAGCACAGTACCATAGTTTCCTACGACCTTAATTTTCGAAACTCACTCTGGAAGGATATCGGCGGCCAGGAAAAGGCAATGGAAGTCAATCGTGCTATCGCACCGCACGTTGATGTGATGCTTGGAAACGAAGAAGATTTCACAGCCGCTCTGGGTTTTGAAGTAAAAGGCACA
>Ga0209636_10005821_pt1 | contig 12594 bp, 10 predicted proteins | sample DeeMarSWOR152_54_FD_187464 | JGI IMG/M metagenome (GOLD analysis project Ga0209636, IMG submission 187464) | Marine sediment microbial communities from White Oak River estuary, North Carolina - WOR-1-52-54 (SPAdes) (version 2) | ecosystem: Environmental > Aquatic > Marine > Intertidal zone >...
GCCGAAACGAAATATCTTCTCTGGTGAAAGGCCGATGTCTTTATTCCAAATCTCGAAAGCTTCCTCATCCTTATCATAAACAGTCGCATAAAGCCTATTCTCCTGGAGCTTGAAGACCTCCTTCACCAGTTCCCAAGCAAATTCAATGGCTTCTCTCTTGAAGTAATCGCCAAAAGAGAAGTTCCCCAGCATTTCAAAAAATGTATGGTGTTTGTTTGTTTTCCCGACCTGGTCTAAATCATTATGCTTGCCGCTTACACGCAAGCATTTTTGGACTGAGGCAGCTCTTTTGTAGCTCCTCTTCTCGAGCCCTAAAAAGATATTCTTGAACTGATTCATGCCCGCATTGGTAAAGAGTAGAGTGGGGTCATCTTGAGGAAGAAGAGGAGAACTCTTGATGATTTTATGTTTTTTCTTGGCGAAATAGTCTAAGAATGCTTCTCTGATCTGCTGGGCTTCCATCTCATCTTCTTCTATTTTTCAAGTTTGCTGGGGTCGATTCTTTTTGTTTCTCGATCAACATCTCCCATCTTCTTTTCCATTTCTTCTTTAGCCAAATCCGCGGAAGACTGAATACCCATGACTCTTAGCTTGAAGTTCTCAGGAGAAGAGGACCATCTCATCCCTTCTTCAAAAGAAATATAATCTTTCTTGTAGAGCTGGTAGATCGATTGGTCGAAAGTCTGCATTCCATACTGAGAAACACCTGCTGCAATAGCATCTCTTATCAGAGGCATCCTCTCTTTTTCTCGAATACATCCTTGGATATACGGAGTGTTGACCATCACCTCCACAGCAGGAACTCTTCCCTTTCCATCCTGCCTTGGAATAAGCCTCATGGAAATTACAGACTTTAATATGGAACTAAGCTGAAGTCTTATTTGCTTCTGATAGTGTGGAGGAAACACCGTCACAATTCGGTCAACGGTTTCAGGCGCGTCCAGAGTATGAAGAGTGCTCAAAACAAGGTGTCCTGTTTCGGCAGCCAGAATAGCGGTTTCGATAGTATCAATCCTTCTCATCTCTCCGACCAGAATGATATCCGGGTCTTCTCGGAGTGCGCTGATCAATCCGGCCGAATAACTCTTCACGTCAACTCCGACTTCCCTCTGGGTAATGATGCTCGATTTGTCACGATGTATGAATTCAATAGGATCTTCAATAGTGATGATGTTTTCTCTCCGGTGGGTATTGATGTGGTCAATCATGGAAGCGAGAGTCGTGGTTTTACCACTTCCCGTAGTCCCGGTAACCAACACCAATCCTCTTTTTTCAAGAGAAATTTTCTCCAGCACCTCAGGTAATAGTAAATGACCGATCGTCTTTATTTCCAAGGGAATGATTCTTAATACGATGCTCAGATTTTCTTGCTGATAGTAAATATTGACTCTGAATCGGCCAAAATCAGGTAGACTATAGGCGAAATCGACATCAAGCTCTTTTTCCAATTTTGCCTTTTGGTGTTCTGTCATAAGTTGATCAGCCAGTCTATTAATATCTTCGGCTGTCAATTTCTCCAGACCAGCTAAAGGCGCAAGCTCTCCAAAAACTCTGACCATGGGGAAATTTCCGACTTTCAAATGAAGGTCAGAAGCATCTTTTTCGATAGCTATTTTTAATAAATTGTCTATTTCCATTATGCTTCTCCTTAGATAAATGTCAGCCAATTATATTTATCTTCTCTCTCCCCCCCGATATAGGCAAAATATTCGTCTTGGATTTTTTTGGTAATCGGGCCTCTCTTTCCATCCCCGACAGGAATCTTATCTACAGAACGGATAGGTGTGATTTCTGCTGCTGAGCCCGTGAAAAAGACTTCATCGGCGATGTAAAGCATTTCCCGGGGGATTGTTTCCTCAATCGCTGGAACGCCCAAACTTGCTGCCAGTTTAAATACAGTATCCCTAGTAATTCCAGGTAAGATAGATGAAGAGAGAGGAGGAGTATGAATGGTTTGATCCATAACAATAAAAATATTTTCTCCGCTTCCCTCGCTAATGTGACCCCTCACATTCAGAGCTATTCCTTCCACATACCCATCTTTTAGAGCTTCCATTTTTATGAGTTGTGAATTCATGTAATTTGCCCCAGATTTGGCTAAAGCTGGGAAAGTATTGGGAGCCATCCTCTGCCAAGAAGAAATCTTCACATCAACACCTTTCTCTATGGCCTCTTCGCCCAGATACTGCCCCCATTCCCAAACAAGGATAGCACAGTCAACAGGATTAGGAAATGGATCAACGCCTAAAGTCCCGTATCCTCTATAGACAACTGGCCTAATATAACAGGCTTTTAAATTATTAGCCTCGATGGTTTCAATAATCGCCTGATTGAATTCTTCTTGAGCATAAGGAATTTCCATGCGGTACATTTTACAAGAGTTGTAGAGTCTTCGGATGTGAGATTTGAGTCTAAAAATTACAGAACCTTTAGGAGTATCGTATGCTCGAAAACCCTCAAAAAGGCAACTCCCGTAGTGAATCACGTGTGAAGCAATATGAATATTAGCCTCCTTCCAAGGGACAAGTTTTCCATTCATCCATACTTTCCCCTCTTCGTTAAAAGGGCTCATTTATTACTCCTTTAAAAATTAAGTATAAAAGGTACTTTTTCGCCGAGATTATTAGATTATTATCAGAACTGGTTTTCATATTAGCTTAATCCCATTCTTAAGTCAAACTCAATAAAGTCATCCAGTTTGGGCATCTAATTCTCTTAGATAAATTCCCCACAATGAGGACAGCACTTAGCTTTGTAAGGCAACGGCTTTCGACAGTTCCAGCATAAATTCGCTTTATTCCTTTCCCGAGCTCTAATCCTTCCTAAAATGTCTTCAATTTCTGTTTTTGCTGGACTTCTATCCTTGAAATCAGAAAGAAGTTTCACAATTTCTGAAGCGTACTGGAACCTTTCTTCGATCTTGTGGGCTAGGCACTTCATGATTATTTTATCAATCTGCTTGGGAATCTGACTGTTTTTTATCCTGGGCGGGGTGATTTTTCCTTTTTTTGCTTTCTCTAAAATCTTGAAAGGATCAGGATCAAAAATAGGAGGTCTCCCTAAGAGCATTTCATAAAAAATGCACCCAATAGAATAGATATCAGAAACAAAAGTCGCTTTTCCCAAGAATTGTTCAGGCGCCATGTAGGGAGGAGAACCTATCCTTGTCGAAGCATAAGGAACATTGCTCATCCATACAGAGGTTCCAAAGTCTGTAATTTTAATGGTCCCGTCCTCAGAAATAATAACGTTTGAAGGCCTGAGGTCCCTGTGGACAATCTTGTTCTTGTGAGCGTGATCGACACCACAAGCAATCTGTTTAATGTAGTCGACTGCAAGGTCACAATCCAGGGTTTTTTCTTTTTCTAAAATTTTTTCTAATGTCTTTCCTTTCACATACTCCATAACCATAAAAAATACTCGGTTCTCTTTTTCGGCCGAGATCATCCGGACAATATTGGGATGATTCAAGGCTGCCTGTAAGCGTGGTTCTTTCAGGAGCTTAAAAAGATCGATGGATTGCTTATGGGGCACTTTGATGGCTATTTTAGTGTTAAGCCAAGTATCTTTAGCTAAGAAAACAGAGCCGAAGCCACCGCTGCCCAAGGCTCTTATTATCTCATACTTTCCGACTTTCTGTCCTTGAAGAAACATTTCACAGATTCCAAAAATGAGAGATTAAGGCCAAGGCGCAAATGGCAGCTGTTTCTGTTCTCAAGATATTTTTTCCTAAACTTACTGCTTTAAAACCGTTATCGAGGATTAATTCCTCTTCTTCCCTCGTCCAGCCTCCTTCAGGACCGATTAGAATCATTATGGAACGAGGAGGATTCTCTTCAAAGGATTTTCCAGTTCTGGTTAAAATTTCTCTAAAATATTTTCCTCTGTTTTCACTCAAAAGCAGTTTCAAGGCTGCCTTGTTTTCTTTTATTAGCTTTTTTAAGTCCATAGGAGGCGAAACATAAGGCACCCAAGGATTTCCTGATTGTTTTACAGCTTCCCGCGCTATTCTTGCCCACCTTCCGAGCTTCCTCTCGATTTTCTCTTCGATTTTCACTATTGAACGGGAGCTTATCACGGGTATAAAATGGGCTGCGCCCAGCTCGGCTGATTTTTGAATGATGAATTCCATTTTTTTCGATTTTACAAGGGATTGAGCAATAATGATTTCTGTATTTCCCTTTTCTCTTTCCTTTTTTTCAACAATAAAGAGCTTTGTTTTTTCCTTCTCAACCTCTTCTACCCGCGCTAAATAACTTCTTCCAGAGCTATCGAAAAGCCAGATTTCCTCTTTAGGCTGAATTCTCGAAACCCGACTCAGATGATGATGTTCATCTCCTTCGAGGAATACATACGGAGATTGAGGATTGACTTGTTTTATGTAGAAACGATTCGAAGTCAAGTTTTACTCTTACGATTATTTTTTTTCTTTTGATTAACAATGCTTTTATCAACTGAGTCAAGAGTATTACTCCTGGAATGACCAAATTTTCGCAGCAACTCTTTTTGGTCCTTCGTTAAATTCCTGGGAGTTTCAACATTAACCTTGACGAATAAATCTCCCTTTCCGTTGTTGTGTAAACTTTTCACTCCCTTCCCTTTTAATCGGAAGATTTCCCCTGATTGGGTCCCAGAAGGAATTTTCAGGATTTCGTTTCTTTCTAGAGTCGGAATTTCTACCTTTCCACCTAAAGCGGCTTGAGGAAAAGAAATAGATATTTGACAATAAAGATTGCCATCTTCCCTTTCAAAAAATTCATGTTTCTTGACATGAACAAGAATATAGAGGTCTCCTCGTGAGGCACCTGCATCTCCAGCATCTCCTTCGCCTGCGATTCTCAATTTGGAGCCATCATCAATCCCAGCAGGAATGTTAACCTTTAAGATTCTCTTTACTTTTTTCTTACCGGAACCATGACATTCCTTACAGGGAGATGTAATAATTTCCCCACTTCCCCCACAATTTGTACAGGTTCGAGATAATGTAAAAAAGCCCTGGCTATAACGGACCTGCCCAGTTCCCTGACAATGATGACAACTTGATTTTTTGGTGCCTGGAGACATGCCAGAACCATGACAGGGTGTGCAGAAGTCAGAACGACTCAATTTGATTTCTTTTTCGGTTCCAAAGGCAGCTTCTTCTAAAGTAATTTCGAGTTCTAAACCAAGGTCTCGCCCTCTTTGAGGATAATGTCTCCTTTTTCTACTTCTTGTTCCAAAGAAATCTCCAAAAGTGAAACCGAAGAAATCTCCCAGGATATCCTCGAAATCTCTAAAAATTGAGGAATCGAAACCTGTAAATCCCGTGAATCCTTCTCCCCGCAGTCCTTCATCACCAAATCGGTCGTAGATTGAACGCTTTTCAGAGTCTATTAGAATGCTGTAGGCCTCTGCTGCCTCTTTAAACCTTTCTTCAGCTTCCTTGTTTCCGGGATTCCTATCAGGGTGGAATTTTAAGGCCAATTTTCGGTAGGCTTTTTTTATCTCTTCTGAGGAAGCTTCTCGAGAGATTCCTAAGATTTCATAATAATCTCTCTTATTCATTTTTTTCATCTTCGCCTTCTTCAGGCGCAAGGGATTCAGTGCTTTCAGACACAGTTGAGATTAAATCAACTAACTTATTTATCTCCTTCTTTGAGATTTCCAGTTTTTCCAAATCCTCGGTTTCAAGGATTTCTTGCTTCTTAGCAAGTAGCTTTCTTATATCTTCTTGGTGCAAAAAGGAGACCTTCTCTTCGTCTCTATAGAAATAGGTTTCAAGGGAATTAATCAATGTCTTTATTTCTCCTCTTGTTTGTTCGGCTTGAATTCTCTCCCTATCCACACGCTCATATTTTTCAGCCTCTTCTATAATTCTCCCTATTTCTTCTTCTGATAAACCTGAAGAGGGATTCACTTCGATCTTTTGTTCCTTTCCTGTCCCTGCATCTCGAGCCGAAACTTTAGTAATCCCGTCAGCATCTATCTCAAAGGTCACATCGATTTGAGGAAGACCGGCTGGCGCGGGCTCAATTCCGACCAAATCAAACATTCCTAATGACCGATTTTCAGCGGCAACCTCTCTCTCTCCTTGGAGAACATGAATCCTGACTGTGCTCTGGTTGTGTTCCACAGTAGTAAAAGGTATCGATTTTTTGGTCGGGATAGTCGTGTTTCTCTCGATGATTTTAACGAAATTATTATGCTCAGCTTCAATGCCCAAAGACAAAGGAGTGACATCCAGCAGAACAATATCCTTCATTTCTCCCAATATGATTCCAGATTGAATGGCGGCCCCAGCAGCAACAACTTCATCAGGATTCGGAGATTTAACGGGTTCTTTCCCAAAAAACTCAGCGATCACTTTCCCTATCAGAGGCATCTGCGCTTGTCCTCCGACAAGAATAGTCTCTTCGATATCTCTTGGTTCCAATTTGGCATCTTGAAGAGCTTGTCTCACATAAGGGATTGATTCCTTTACTAAATCAGCGGTCAGTTCTTCTAATTTTTCTCTGTTTAATTTTGCCCTGAGGTGCTTAGCTCCTCCTGGTTCAGAAGAGACGAAGGGAAGGTTAATCTCGGTTTCCATGGAAAAGGAAAGCTCGCGCTTCGCCTTTTCTGAAGCCTCTTTTATTCTCTGGAGAGCAAATTTATCTTGTGATAAATCAATGTTGGTGTCTTTCTTAAATTCTTCTAACAGCCAATCTAAAATCCGGTTATCAAAATCTTCTCCTCCGAGATAAGTGTTTCCGTTGGTCGCTAAGACATTAAACACACCGTCATAAACCTCTAACACAGTAATATCAAAAGTTCCTCCCCCCATATCATAAATGGCAATTTTGGCATTTTTTTTATCAACTAAACCGTGGGACAAACTGGCAGCAGTAGGCTCATTAATGACTCTCATCACATTCAGTCCAGCAATCTTAGCAGCATCCTTTGTCGCTTGCCTTTGGGTATCATCAAAATGAGCTGGAACTGTGATTATAGCATCATCAATTTTTTCTCCGTAATGCTCTTCAGCGCTCTCTTTAAGATAGGATAGAATCATCGCTGAGATTTCTTGAGGGCTAATCTTTTTTGACTCGATCAAAACCATCACATCGCCATTGGGAGCCTCGCCAATCTGATAAGCCATTCTTTTTTGAGCTTTTCTTATTTCTTCTGAATTGAACTTCTTCCCTATCAACCTTTTTACAGCGTAAATTGTATTCTCAGGATTGGTAACGGCCTGTCTTAAAGCTAAATTTCCTACTAATATTTCCCCCGAAGAAGTAAAAGAAACAACCGAGGGAGTGGTGGATAATCCTTCTTTATTAGGGATGATTTGTGGCTGCGACCCTTCGAGACAAGCAATACAAGAAAAAGTCGTACCCAAATCAATTCCGATTGCTCGTCCCATCCTTATTCTCCTTTCTTGGGCACGATAACCTTGACTAGGGCAGGGCGAATGAGTCTATCGTGAAGAGAATAGCCTTTTTGATATTCCTCGCCGACTTCTGGTTCTTCGACTTCCTCTGATTCTTCGGTAACAAAGGCCTGGTGCAGGTTAGGATCAAATTTCTTATCTTTAAGCTCGATGGGTCTTAATCCTTTTTTCATCAAGAGATCCATATATTGTTTATGGATTAGCTCCATTCCTTCTCGGAAACTCTTTCCATTCTCATCATCTCCACTTTCCAGGGCACGCTCGAAATTATCTAAAACAGCAAGGAGTTCTTTCATAAATCCACTAAGTGCATATTGGTAGTATTCTTCTTTTTCCTTCTGCACCCTTTTCCTCAAGTTGTCCATCTCAGCTGCCAGCCTCAAATACTTGTCTTTTAATTCTTCTTGTTCTTTCTTTAGAAGTTTATTCTCCTTCGCTTTCTTGGAGAGTTTGTTCTTTAAAGTTTTGATCTCTTGACTTGTGTCTTTTTGAATTTTGATTTCCTCTTCCCTCGATTGAGAATTATTATCGTTCCCTACTGACATCTTCCCTCCTTATTGATTAGAACTTATAGTCCGACTCAACTTTTCGGCCACATAATCCACTAGGGGAATAATTTCTTTATAAGGGATCCTCTTGGGTCCTATGATACCTAGAGAACCTAAAATTTGGTCGTCATAACCGTAATGGGAAAGGATAAGGGAACAATCCGAAATATTAGGAATGCTCAGTTCAGAACCGATCAAGACTTTCACTCGATCTAAGCTTATAAAGTCAGAGAGAAGCCTGGCCAGCTTCGCTTTTTCTTCAAAGTTTTGAAACAAGTGTCTTAATCTTTCCATATCAAAAAGCTCAGGTTTCTCTAAAAGCTTTGCTGTGCCTTGTAAAAAAATTTCGCTTTCCTGTTCTTCTTGATATATATATGCTTTGACCAGGGAAATAAGCTTATTGATTATGCGCTCGTATTTCATTCGATATTTAGGAAGTTCTTCTATGAGATAACTACGAACAAATAGGAGATTTTTTCCCTTAAAGCTCTGATTAATATATTGGGTAGCCCTATCAAGCTCCGTTTGAGTGAAATATTCATTGATCTCAACAATCTCAGTTAAAACAAGATTAAAATCGGTGATCAGAATGCCCATCACCTTTTCTTCAGATACTTTTATAAACCGGAGGTGTTTGAAATTAATCTTTGATATCCGGGGAGAGAGAACAAAACCCAAATTATCTGAATATTCAGCTAATATCTTAGAAACCTGATTGAGGAGTGAATTTAAATCTCCTTTCTCCATATTAAAATCTTCATCAAGGAGTTGAACTTGCCTTTTAGACAGAATCGCTTCTTCGAATAAGCTGTTAACATAGAATCTCAAACACTTGTCTGTAGGAATGCGCCCGGCAGAGGTATAAGGCTGGGAAAGAAAGCCATGCTTTTCCAACTTAGCCATTATGTTCCTGACCGTAGCTGGTGATATGGAAAGCCGATTTTTTTGAGCAATGAGTCCAGAGCTTATTGGTTTCCCGACTTTGAGGTAGCTTTCGGCAATTAATTTTAAGATTTCTTTATCTTTTCCTCGCAAAGTCGAAATTTGCATGTAAATATCCTCATGAAATTTTATAGCATTAATCCTCGAAAATTGTCAATCATCCCTAAAGGCTAACCCCTAGGGGTGAAGGAATAAATTCAGCCCGAAGGATTTGCAGATTGGGGACAGTTCTATTTTTTTAGATAGAAAGTCTTGCAACGTGAAATATAGGTAAGACTAAAAAAAATAGAACCGTCCCCATTTTCTTCCCCATTTTCTTTAAATAGAAGATAAAGGACAGAGATCAATAATTCTCTTTGGCGATGATTGAAGGTCCGGCAGGACGAGTTTTAGCTTATTCTCAGGCCAGCATAGCCGACGACCTGTGAGTAATCACCTGAGGTATCGCCTGAAGTTTGGTATTTTATGAGCTTTGCTTTTTTTGCTCCCAATTCCTTCGAAGCTATCAGGGCAGAAGTCGTGGGCTGAAACCCGCACATGCTGATATCTTCCTTCAGAACCGTATCATAGAGTCCTTTAGGATCAAGTTTCAACACTCTATCGATCGCCAGGAAATCCTTTTTTTCTGCTGTTTTTTGGCTCACATAATGACTCATATCTGTACTGGCCACTATGAGGACCTCTTTCTTAAAATCCTGAATGCCTTTTGAGATTGCTCTAGCCAACTCCTCTAATTCCTCATAAGAAACATCATAAGAGAGGCAAATAGGGACTATTGAAAATTCCTGTTTGAAATATTGGATAAATGGGAGTTGGACTTCAAGAGAATGTTCCTCTGAATGGGCTCTTTCATTCTCCACAACAAGCGGAGAATTGTCCATTATGAGCGCTGCTAATTGCGACTCTAAGGGGACATCTCCCAAGGGTGTTTCCCAGACCCCTTCTTTCATAATAGCAAATCGAGAACTCATGCCCCTATGACTCGGTCCCAGAATCACATAGGTATCAGGAAGGATGACAGCTGAGAACAGGGCCCCTGCAACTGGTCCTGAATATACGAATCCCGCGTGCGGTGAAACAACGCCAATAGCTTTTTCCTTTTTTATGTCGAGATCTGTCATCCCTTTGATCATTTCTGAAAGGATCTCCCCTTGACCCGGGTAGAAATACCCTGCCACCGCAGGTTTTCTCCTCACTTTTCCCTCCTCAGATTATAAATAAGAATCTCTACTTGTTTTGTCAATCCCTTATTATGAAGTCTAGCTGAGAATGAGTAAAATTTAAGTTTTCAACTCAGGGTAACAGCGGTTCATTGCGGCTTGTCGCTTTAATCACTAAAATCTTCTCTTTTTTCTTTGAAGACGATCTCCTGGTCTTTGAGTTCCTCGAGAATAGGCTTATATATTTCAGGAATGACGGGTATATGAACTCCTGTTTCTTTTATTTTTCCCTCAAGAATGAGTCTGGTGCCAATAGCAGCAGGCAAACCAACTGTCCGGGCCATCGAGGTGTCGCTCTCAGGAATGCCAAAATCAATGAGAGTCGAAGTGATTTTCTCTTTTTTCTCCCCTGGATAAGAAGCGATGAAGGTATGCTGGAGAATAATCATATCCCTCTCTCCTTTCTCATACTGGAGCTTTTCTTGCATTCGTGCTGCTGTGATATCCAAGGCAGAACCTCTTTCTACAGGAAGAGGCTCATCGCTGAGTAGACCCAACCATTCAAACCTCTCGATAATATCCGAGCTTTCTTCAATACCTAAATAGGAACTCAAGGCTTTCTTGCTATCTTCGGGAGGATTTTTCATAAGATACCTTAGAAATTCTTGGTAAGAAAGCCCGGCCCAGTCTTTTTTCTCATCACTAAGAAGTCCGAGTTCGATCATTTTTTTCATAGTTCTGCACCACCCGAGATTCCTGAGAGTCCCCCTAAGCATGGTTTTGGTTTGAGGAATTCCATAAGTCTCGATATAAGGAAGGGAATTGCGGTTAGGATAAGCTTCGAAATCTCCTAAACCTTCGATCTTAATGACAGAATAGCTATCAAAAAGATTCTCAGCAGGAATGAACACTTCCTGATCATCCTTAAGGTAGCGAGCCGAATTTTTCCCGGCGAGCAACACGCCTATGGGGCTCCACGAGAATTTATAGCCAAAGGGATTCGTGTTGGCCTCAGGAGCTGGCAATCCACCACAAAAGGAAGTAAAACTTTCTATATTTCCTCCTTTTTCTTCGACCTCATGGATGATTCTCATGGCTTCCATATGGTCGATACCTGGATCTAATCCTATTTCGTTAAGAATTAAAACACCTGCTCTCTTAGCCTCTTCATGCAGCTTCTTCATGTCCTCGCTCACATAAGAAGTCGTAACCATGTTTTTTCCATAGGCAATACAGTATTCGGCGACCTTAGGATGGAAAGCATAAGGCACCATGCTGATAACAGTATCTGCCTTTGATACTTCCTCTTTCAAGCCCTCTTCATTCTTGAGATTCAGTTCCTGAGCTTTTCCGCGGGGATGATTGTTAATAAGCTTCACAGCCTTGGAAACGGTTCGACTGGCTACTTCGACTTCCGTATCTGGCTGATCGAGAAGATATCTGACTAGAGGTCTGGCCACCAATCCAGCACCCAATATTAAGATTTTTTTCATCTTTGACTCCTTTCTTTAAGATTTTATAAAAAATTTTTCATGTATGAATAATTCGAGGTGAACTTACCTTGGTAAAGAATTACAGCTTCTTTTACAGAATCGGAAAGATGACATTCAGTAAAATCACCACTGAAATCAGCTGCAGCTATGGCGGGTATAAGATTCTTGAGCGCCTTGCTGAAGGAAATAGAAGATTCAAGAGAGATTTCTGCCGGTAAATTGTCTATTGCCATAATGACAGGGCCTCTTCCTTCAAAACCGTCCTTAGCCTCTTCCTTAAGGGGGTCATAAGTGAAAACAGGATTATCGGGATTAGTGGCTTTGATTGTACATTCAACAGAACCCTCAATGTCACACGAGATATCCCCGATAACTCTGAGCCTGGGCAGGGAATTCCTCCTGTAGAATTCTTTCAAGAATTTTTTAGTCACGAATCTTGGGTATTTGGGTTCCCAATAAATACAGTTTACTAAGACAGCCAAATACGGAAGATAAGATTCAAAGACCGGTTTATACTTCTGCGGATTTTCGTAGTAATCCTGAAGGTCAAACGTTTCTCCTGAGGAAACGGGAACCACCATATGTTGTTCTTTGAATACTACCTTATAAATCTTGTGGGCTGAATAATTCTTTTCTCTGTAAAAAGTACTGATTTGTTGAGGAACCACCTCTTCAAAGGGTAGAAGATCAAATATTTCTTGAGCTCCTAGAGAAACATTTCCATACCCTGCAAAACCGCAGAGAAAGGGAACCAAAGTCGGACTAAGACCATCCTGGTCAATTTTCCAGCCCACCTTCTCAATCTCTTCTTTGGCATCGATAAGGCTTTGGTATTCAAAAGCCTGTTTGATCAGCGAGAAAGGGTTTTCTATCTTCTCCCAATTAAGCCTTTGTCCCAAGGCCCAGAGAGTATCAATCATTCCCGCTAAGCCGGCGTGCTTGCCAAACAATACGAGTCGGAGTCCCCTCTCGTCGACGATTTTCTCATAATCAATCAAGGTACATTCAAGCTCCATCATTCTTTTTAGTGCAGGTATATTATG
>Ga0209636_10005824_pt1 | contig 12585 bp, 13 predicted proteins | sample DeeMarSWOR152_54_FD_187464 | JGI IMG/M metagenome (GOLD analysis project Ga0209636, IMG submission 187464) | Marine sediment microbial communities from White Oak River estuary, North Carolina - WOR-1-52-54 (SPAdes) (version 2) | ecosystem: Environmental > Aquatic > Marine > Intertidal zone >...
TTTGCCGTAGTCGAAGACGGGGTAGGTTTGTGAGCAGTTTGCCATGGCTTTGTCCAAGAGGTGGACAACGGGCATCTGGTATTTTTCTGCGAGGTTGAATACTTTCGCCGCGTCGTAGAAGCATTCTTGGATGTCTCCAGACGCGAGAATTATCCTTGGGAACTCTCCGTGCCCGGCGTGCATGACAAACCGCAGGTCGCCTTGAGCGTGCCGCGTGGGCAAGCCTGTTGCGGGAGCGCCTCGTTGATAATACGTTATCACCAGCGGTACTTCGTTGTTTCCCGCCCAGCTTAAGCCTTCCACCATCAGCGAGAAGCCTGGCCCAGATGTGGAGGTTGCGGCTCTCGCCCCAGCTAACGCGGCACCTGACGCTGAGTTTACGGCTGCAATCTCATCTTCAGTTTGGATGACGACTATGGCTTCGTCTTCTCCGCTACTTGTTTTCATGATTTGGTGTGCTTCCAAATATTCGCTTTCGTCAGCCGCAGGCGTGATAGGATAGTACGTTTGCACGCGACATCCGCCGACGACTTTGCCCATGGCAACTGCTTGATTTCCAGTAAGAAAAAGGCGCTCTTCATTAACCTCGGTTTTTTCGAGTCTGTGCTTAAACGTGTTTTTGAAGTGTTCTTCCGCATAGTCGTATGCGTGGTTTAAAGCCAGCACGTTCATCTCAACGATTTTTGGTTTTGCTGAGAAAGTGTCTCTCACGGCTTTTTCCGCGAGGCTTCTGTCATACTTGAAAAGCGCGAAAGAGACGCCTATTGTTAAAACGTTTATCATTCGCGTAATCTTGCTTATCTGGGCTATTCCAAGCTTTGCGCCAATCTGGTTAAGCAAATCCATGTAAGGCACGGGGAAAACGTGAACTTTTCGTTGTTTTGCGTAGTTAAGCCAGTCGCTCAGGGTTTCGCCAACATTTTTCTCCTTCATAAACGCGGCGAGTTCAGCTTTGAATTCTGGAGGCAACGTTGGTATATCGAGAACCTTAGTGCTCATCTGCTGCGAGTCTATTATTATGCCGCCTTCGGAGACCACTTCGTTTATGTGCCTCACCGCGGTTTCAGCGTCGAATGCCGCCAGCAAGTCCACATCGTTTACGTTCGCTAGAATCTCTTTCGGTGATATGCGCAGGTGAAAGTAGCTGTGCAGCCCTTTAATGTTGGAGTGGTATTCGCGTCTCCCAAAAACGTAGAGACCGCCGTAGCCGCAGGCTTTTCCGAAAATGTTTGCTGCGGTGTCGACGCCGCTTCCCTGCGCTCCACCCGCCATCCAATTTACACTATCAATTGCCATTTTTTTCACAACCAAATACTCGTGGGCGAAGAATGAGTTTTATCCGCCTGTTGCCTTGCCGTAGCCGGTGCAGCACTCGCAGCCCGAGGTTTCGCCGCAGTATGGGCATACGCACTTGCAGTCATCAATGAATTCGCCGCATCTGTCGCAACGAGGCAGTTCGCTTTCTTCTTTTACCATTCAGTTCGCCTCTGCTGCATTTTACTTTCGTGCGCTTGCGAATTAAGCTTTCGGAAAGCAACTTCCGCCTTTATATAAGGGGGGCTATAGTCTCCGAGAGCAACAAAAGAGCGAGAACGCGACAATAAAAAAAGGTTGAGTGTAAGATTTTATCTTACGTAATCGTTAAAAGCCCAGTAGTGTTCTTCTTCTTGCCTGACTATTTCTTCAAACATGTTCCTTGTCGTCGTGTCTCCGCGCTTCATCGCTTCAGCGATAATTTGCCTGTAAAGCACTATGGCAATGTTTTCAGCTTCTTGGTCTAGCTTCACAAAGTCATCGGTGGTCTCGCCAACCTGTGGAACTGGGTCTGGACTAACCGTGCATTCGCCTTCAAGCAGGTAAATTCTTTCGCTGATCTTTTCAAGGTGCTCCATTTCCACCAGAAAAATAGTTTTCAACAGGTCGCTGACGACTTTGGCTTTGTTAGATTCAGTAACCACCTCAAGCGCTGAAACCTTTTTGCGTAAGGCTAGCAAACTGGCTTTCTCATGCTGGTTCGTGTATTGTATTATCGCTGAGATTTCAGCCGCAACCGCCCTGTTCAGCAAAGCGAAGTAGTCGTCGGTGAATATTTTGCGCCATTCAGATACAGGCGTTTCGGCTTCTTCTGGCTCGTCTTTCATGTTCACGTACTCTTGGAACTTGAAAAGGTGCTGCTCCTCTGCTAAATAGATCTTTTGGAACAATTGACGAGTTGTTCGATCTCCAATTTCTATTGAAGCCTTGATAATCTTGCGGTACAACGCAAGTGCCTCCTCTTCCGCTTTGACGCCGAGCTTTGCGAATTCACTTAAGCTGTTCCCTATAACTGGTTTACCCGACTTCGTCGTCGCTGACCCTCCAAGATAGTAAATTCGCTCCATTATGTCGGCAGCATGCTTCATTTCTTCTATGGCGATTTCTTTCAGAAACTTTCCAACAGCTTCGTACGTGGTCTTATCGAGTAGAATGTTCTCAGAAATTACTTTGCGCATCAGTTTTTCCATCTTTGTGTGCTGTAGCATGTACTGAATTGAAACTTGGATTTCTCGTGAAACCGCTTGATTTAACAGACTAATATACTCAGATGTTGCTTGGACAGCCATAACTAATCACCTTTCAGCTGTAAAAACAGTAATTCAGTAGAATATAAAAAGATTCTTTTATCCTTTCCCTCCGAAATTTTACGGGAGCCAAAAAACTTTGAAAACACAATTTAGTTCACTATAGGCAGAACCGCAACACTACATTTCCCCATGGGAAAATAGAAAAATGGGAGGGAAATAAACCTCTAAGGGTGCTTTATTTCTTCTTTGCGGCCTTTTTCTTCTTTTTTTTGGCAGCTTTAGGCACGATATTGACCTCGAAACTATAATTATCTTCAATTTGTATTTAAATTTTGCTAAAGCCGTAGCTTCGTGACGCCCCTACATAATGTCGCGTGGAAACGGTTCTTAATTACAAAACAGGCGATTTTTGCTCTAATTAGGCGAAAAAGACCCAAAAACGGTCATTTAGAAATTTAACTTAGATGTATTGTTCCGTCCGAGTTTCTAGCGAGACTAACCTTAGAATGTTTCATTTCAAGACGTTTGAGTAGATACAGTAATGCTTTGGCAACCACAAGTTTTTTATAGGCTATGTAAAAACTTACACAACAATGAAAAAAATTTCCAACGATGAAGGTACTTAACATTGAGCGACCTGAGTAAAATCAGCGTTAGAACCAAAACCGTTGCGTCTATAGCTGTATTCTCAGCCCTCTACGGTGTAATACGGCTCGTACCCTTGGGGCCTATGATCGGTCTTTCAGCTTATTTCTCAGTTTCGGATAGTCTCGCTCCACTGTATGGAATACTCTTAGGACCTTTTACAGGCGGCATAAGCATAATCATAGGCACAGCCTTAGGTTGGCTAATGGGTAAGCCTGTTAGCTTTCTGGGTTTAGACTTTCTTCCTGCCTTGGTAAACACAATTGCAATAGGCTTCTTGGTCAAGCGCAAGTGGAAGCCTGTGGTAATACTTAATGTTGTTTTGCTCGCGATAAACATTTTAAGCCCATATTCACTGCTAATGGTTGAGATTCCTGGAGTTTTCTATTTTCCCTTCTTCTGGATGCACATAGCAGCATTAATAGTGCTCATTTCGCCCTTGCGTTCCAAAGCAATTTCTTGGATTGAAAGCCTCAAGTCAACCTACATACCTTGGGGAGTTGCAATCTTGGCTTTCATTGGAACAATGATGCAACACCTTACGGGTAATCTCCTTTGGGAGCTCGTAGCAGGTCAACCCATTGGCGGTTTAACCGCTGAAGGTTTTCACGGACTTTGGACCGGCATTTTCTTCGCTTATCCAGTGGAGCGGTCAGTGTTAATCATTATCACAGTCCTAGTGGGGACACCATTGGTGAGAATTCTTAAGAAGTCTTTGTTTGTAGATAAGAACTCCAACACTGCCTAATGCAATTAAGCAGTTGGCAGTAGCCCATTGAATAACGTGCGGTCTTGAATGTACTCTTTCCCAGTTTTCAAGGCAACCTCAGCCTTTGCCAGTTCGCTTCCCAAATAGGCAGCATGGTCAAGCTTTGTCACTAATCCCATCTCCACGATTTTGGCATACACTGCCTCAGCTGTTTTTCCTTTAACAATGTTGCTTGGCTTATCTGCCTCAGAGGTGGTAAAGTGAAGTGCAACAATAGTTTCCGCGTTACGGTCCACGGTAATCCGAAACACGCCACACGGGTCCAAAAGTGCTGGTGCAGCTTCTTCGTTAGCCAGCGTCACTTGAGCCTCTGCTTCCATCGCCTTATCGTATGCCTCTTCATGCTTCCGTTTATCCTTCAAAACCAGCAGGTCAATGCCCAAGTCCTTCGGAACCGAACCCCTCTTCTTCGCCAGAAACATCATCTTAGACGCAATGACTTCTTCTCTAACGCTTCCTTTTGCTTTGCTGCTTTTCTCCGTAGCCAACAGCATGCTGGCGTTCACTTCCGCTGACAAGTGCGTGAGCAAAGCGTTAACGCCTATGGAATCAGCATCAAAAAGCTCTGTAACATTGGAAACACCCACAAAAAGCGGGACATCAGGGTTTCTAACTGCAAAATCGCGGAAAGCGACCAGCGACTCCAGCACGTTGGAAGGCTCAAGAATCAAGTCGCCTATAAGCCTCTTCATGCCCAGCCGCCTAGCCGTCTCCATGATTTCTTCCAGAAAACGGACACGGTCTTCAACCTTCGCAGGGAAGTATCCTGCACACTGGTTAGTTGGAATAACCACCACCGCAACATCTGCGGCAAAAGGAGCTATCTGCTCAACGTTCCCAGCGTCTGCACTTAATATCAGGTCTGCGCCAGCCGCAACCGCTTCTCGTATCTCGTCTGGGTCAAGCGTGTCGATGCTTACTGGCACGTTCACCGCTTTTTTGACCGCTTCAACAGCACGTTTTGCATCTGAAGGTCTTGATTCGCCTGCAACCATGCCAACGTCGATTACGTCAGCGCCCATTTTCACGAAATGCTTCGCCAACCTCTGAATCTCATCACTCGGCATTAGCGCGGCGTCCACGATTTCTGCCAGCACCCGCATGGGAAAATCCTTGCCTACCGCTAATTCGCCGATTAAAATGTTGCCAGGCTTTTGCAGCAAGGCATCTCTGTTTTTCTCCACAGCCTCCAATTCTCGTAACGCCTTTTGCCGCAGTTCCTCCCTGAGCAGGTCGCACGCAGGCGTTACCGTTGAAAGCTTAACTCTGCCTAAAGCGTCTAGCACGGTGGGCAGGTCAGCGGCGTATCTCGGACCTTTAAACACTGGTTTTCCCACGGAATCCGCGATAACAGAGGTGTCGCCTCGAATAAGTCCTGGAACCAAAATCACGTCGAAGTCTCGGGCATCGGTTTTTTTGAGAGCCTTGGCGATTTGCTCAGGGGCTAACAATGCGGCGACAGGAACCTTTAATGTGAGAACGCTGGTTTCAATGTTGCTTTCTTTGGCGTAGCGTTTCACAGTTTTTTCTGCAAGCAACCCTGTTACCAAGAGCAGTTTCAAATTAACACCGCCTGCTATTTAGTCACTTTGATGTAGGCGCCTCTGTTGTTTGCTTTTGCGACGAAAACATGTCCGCCCACACTCTTTCCAAGGAAAGCCTTAACCTTCAACTCGATTTCTTTCGCTTTCTCTTTCTGGGTTAACCCGTAAAACGCTGGTCCCCACGAGCTCTGCCCTGTGCCGTAAGCTCCGAGTTTCTGCATAAGCGCTATGCCCTCTGTGGTGGTTAGGCTGGAATAGGTTCCTCCCTGAGCTTCCGCGAAGTAATTGCCAACAACTATTTGAATGTGGGTTAAGGCTTCTCCGAAGCTTTTGATGTCGCGTTCAATTAATGCGGGAAGCAGCTTCATCATTGTTAAGCGGCACATTTTGCCGGCGTCTTCGGCTGGCATCGGGGGCAGGGTTTTAAACGCTGCAGTTTCTTCGTTTTTAGCCAATCCCGTCTTTACATTCGGGACTGCCACGACAAACTCCCAGTCCTGAGGAAACGGTTGACGTAAAATCGTTGTGGGAAAGCTGTTTTTACTGGTGCTTTTTCCTCCGTCAACCACGAACCCGCCTTGCTCGAAAATTGTTGTGCCAATGCTTGTTCTTTGTCCTCTGCCCATGGCTTCGGCGAGTTCTTGAACTGACGCCTTCACAGAAAACAGTTTTGAAAGCGCTGTAGCTACGGCTAAAGCTAACTGCGTTCCAGAGCCTAACCCTGCATGTTCTGGAATTGTTTGTTTGACGTTGATGAGGGCGTTTGCTTTTACATTGTAAGTTTCGAGAAATCGTTTAGCCAGCGTTTTTACTTGCTCTGTTTTCTCGCCTGCTACGGATAACGTTTCGGATCGCTGGGCTTCTAAGATGACGTTTGGGCGGTTTATTCCTACGCCTAATCCGCCGAAGATGCGTCCCAAGTTGCCGTTCAGGTCTATTAGACCCAAGTGAAGTCTTGCGGGAGTTTTAACGTAGACTTTCACTTTTTGCCCTCCATGAATCGATCCTTTTGGTTAGATCCGCCATGATTTCAGAGTAGCGCGAGTTTGGAGCTACATGGTTCACAACGTCGTTGCAGTTCTTAATCATTTCCAGTAGCCTGCGAACGTGTTTTTGCTCGTTTTTATCGTTGACTAGAACCTGAACGCGGGTTGCGTGTATGATGGCTTCAATCGTGGCGGATGAAGCGCGGCAATAGGCTTTTGGCAACGCTTTTGGCGCTTGAATTAGTTTGACTTGACATAGGGCTGTTGCTCTTTCAGCGTCAAAGGAGCTTATTTCAGCCACGGAAACTTCGATGTGCGCGTCTGCCATCCGTAGCTTGGGCGCGTCAACAGTCTCAGCTTTTTCAAACCATTCTTGTGGTATTCTGCCTTTTGGGTTGGCTTCTTTGAAAGCGGTGCGGTAATACAGTTCTGGGTTGGCGGTCACGTTTATCACTGCGCACCTTTTTAGTTGGAGATTCTTGTATGTCAAGGTTGAAGTGTAAGGTCTAATTGCTATGTGTTGCGCGTTCTTCACGGTTACGCCCATTGGTGCGGCGTTTGGCTGTCCGTCCATGTTATAGGTGGAGACTATGGTTTCCGTGATTATGCCTTTTGAGAAGCCTAAATCAGCCAATTTCTCCGTCAAACGAGTTCCACGCCTGTGGCTAGAGGACCAGACGCCATCTTTTTGTTTCAACCGAATGTAGTTTTTCACACTCGAATAATAAAGTTTTGTTCGCTGCTGACGCTTTTAATGCTGCGATGCTTAGGCGTTTCCTAGGTAAGACTTTTAAAATCTCAAGCGTTTCTTGAGGAATCATGAACTTGCGCAGGGCGGTTGGAGCTACTCTTAGAAGCAAAAGATTCTGGGTGTGGCAAATAGGTGGCGCCATGATTTATGGCATACCTGTGGCAATCCGTTTTGCCACTGGCAACGTTCAGTTGCCCATCTTAAGCCTCTTAGAGACACCGTCGGTTGACCATTATGTTCCTTCCAACTTGGTGGAAAAAATACTTGTTAACGCGTTTTTTCCTGGAGGCGCTGGCGGTGTTGCCGGAGAAGTGTTTGTTAGCAACTATAACCGCGATGCTGCCAAGGGAAAAGCTAAGTACTTGCCGAGGCTTGGTGGGGCGTTGTTGCAAACAGCGGCTTGGTCGGCATTTCAGTACTGGGGATATTCGCTGATGATACTGGGTCCATGGAGTATTGGAGGTGGCTGGGGTAATATTTTTGAGTATTGGATGGTCTTTCCCCTCAATTTCATTTTGGCTGCTTTTTCAATATTTACTCCAGATGTTGTGAACTTTGCGAAAGCTGGTCTGGTGAAAGTTTACCGTAAGCTGTCAGGACGGAGTTCTAAAAGTTAATATTGCCTGCTTGGCTATGTGCTGGGCGGTCTCTTTTATGCTCGGAACAGTTTGGTGTACTGTTGTGCTCGGCAAGACTATAGCCCCCCTTATTTAAAGGCGGAAACAAAAATAGAACTGAAGAGAAACACCTTAGATAGAACCGCTCTATAGGTTTCTGCAATGAACCACTATTAGGCGACAAATATGTTGCTTAAGCAAATAATTTAACCCGTGACAGCCACGAATCATCAAGATAAACTTAAATAATCAAAATCTGCATTATCCATCTCGCGCCCTTGGCCCATGACAGCCCAGGTAGTATAGTCCGGTCTAGTATAAGCGGCTGTCGCCCGCTAGACCCGGGTTCGAATCCCGGCCTGGGCGCCACTTCATTTCTCAGGGAAAAGTATTTCCTTCTGGCGCTGGGATTGTAAGAGCGCTTGAGAGTCATTGCTACTCCGTGAGCCTAAGCTTAATCTATACCACACTCAAATCTATAGAATCTAGAAAAAAGGTAAGTGAGGCGCCCAAATGAAAGGCAACGAGGAAGTCGCTACTAACCCCCGTCGCAACATCTTTGCTTTAGGATTTGCCAGTTTTTTCACCGACATGTCCAGTGAAATGGCTTTCAGCCTTCTGCCCACGTTTCTCCTCAGCCTACCTGGCGCTAGCATAGCAATATTAGGGTTTATTGAGGGAACTGCTGAAGCCTTGAGTTATGTTTTGAGGTCGGTTTCAGGAATTTTCTCTGACAAGTTCAGAAGAAGGAAATTGTTTGTCTTAGCTGGATATGGGGTGTCAAATGCTGTCAAGCCACTTTTCGCAATAGCCAGAGCGCCCTTAGATGTTTTCGTAATCAGAGTTACTGATCGAGTTGGAAAGGCTGTTCGCACGCCACCTCGTGATGCTCTCCTCAGCGAATCGGTTTCCGAGAAACATCGAGGCGCGGCTTTCGGTTTACACAGAGCACTTGACCAAACAGGTGCTATCGTGGGGCCTGTAATTGCCACAACAGCCATGCTAATTCTAGGCTTCACCATAAGAGAGGTCTTCTGGCTGTCACTAATACCTGGCGCTATTGCGCTCTTAATCCTCTTGTTCGTTGTTAAGGAACGGGTCAGCAAATCCGTTGGCGAATTCCACCTGCTTGCAGGCATTAAAGCTGTCTTGAAAGGTAATTTTTCTTGGCTCCTCGTCATTGTGGGAATTTTTTCTCTGGGTGCATTCAACTTTTCCTTTATTCTACTTAACGCACAAGAAGCTGGAATTGCAAATGAGTTTATCCCTTTAGTCTATGCCGCTGTTAACGTCGCACACGTCGCCATAGCGATTCCAGCGGGCGTCTTATCTGACAGGGTCGGAAAGGAAAAAATAATGGTCTTGGGCTACAGCGTTTTCCTCTCAAGTGTTATGCTGATTCTTCTGCTCCCATTAAATGGTTTTGACGCTTTCTTGGTTGCCGTGTTTTATGGTGCTTATTTTGGAATCATTGAAACAGTTCAGAGAGCTTTAGTTCCAGAATATGTTGACAGAAACCTAGTCGGAACGGCGTATGGTATTTACTATCTCATTGTCGGTTCTGCTTTCTTCGTTTCGAACGCTGTGGTGGGGAGTTTGTGGGAATACTTCGGCGCGTCAATAGCATCCGCCTACAGCATCGTAACATCGGTTGTGGCTATCGCATTCATGATACTGTTTCTTTACAAAAAGAGGTAAACCATTTTTTTCCGAGTTTGCATCTATGCTAAGGCGCTTCGATTTTGGTTCGGCAGCAAGACTTAAATAGTGTAATATTATATATATCTAACTTAGTATTGAAAATAGATAACATAAAGTTAGAAATAAATAATGAGGTGTAAAAGTTGAACACAAACACCAGAACCTGGCAACGTGCACTATCCGCCTTAGGAGTTTCCCTCTGCTTAGCAGGTGCTTTTCTAATGGTAAACGGAAGCATTTTCGGCGACAGAACAACAGGCATCGCCATCGTTACTGGCATAATCGGAATCGGCTTGATAGGCAATTTCAGCGCAACAGTAGCCCGCCACCCACAGACCAAAACTGAAAACACCAACAACAGGAGGTGACTGAATGGCTTTACCTTGGTCAATCGTAGGAATCATAATACCCGTCCTAATCGTGCTAATAGGCGTTATACTGGTTTGGAGATTATACAAAGATCGCAAATCAGGGTTCCCATCAGCCGACGAGCGAACCCAAAGAATCACAGGCAAAGCCGCACTCTGGGCGCTGCTCATAGGCAACTACTTCACATTAGCGCTTATGTTCATGCTTATCTTCGGAAGAGAACTCTATGACCTGCAGAACGTTGACGCTGGCTACCTGCTAATATCTACGCTCCTCGTGTCCAGCATATCCTTCATGGTGCTGAGCTGGGTCTTCAGCAGAAAAGGCGACTAACAATGCAGTTCAAAACGCGAATTAAAGAGCTAAGAGCCCGATACGACCTGACGCAGGATGACTTAGCAAGGCAAGTGGGCGTGAGAAGAGAAACCATACTCTACTTGGAAAAAGGCAAATACAACCCGTCGCTTATGCTGGCGCACCAGATAGCCAAAGCGTTGAAAACGACCATAGATGACCTATTCATTTTCGAAGAAGAGTAAGCCTCAAAAGTCGTCTTCTCACTCTTTATTCCATTTCTTCAAGAAAGCCCTTGCCTTTTCCCGCGTTTTCGGGCTCTCGCAGTTCAGCTGTGCTTTGACAAACTCGATTATTCTCGCTTGGTCTTTGCTTTTCTCGAAGTAAGCTTCAAAGGCTTCTATGGCACTGGCTTTGACAAGGTCCTTATGCCTCTGCACCACATTGTCAATGTCTAACAGCCTGCTTGTTATTTCCGCCTCCAGTTTAGGTTTTGCCAAAGCGATTTTTCCCGAGTTAACAGCCACATGCGCAGGCGGGATAACACTTTTGTCGCTTAACAACCCGTAATAGGCTTCGAAGAGTTTTTCAAACTTGTTTTCCGCGTCAGCTCTTGTCAGGTTCGCAATGATATAGATGGCTATGTACTTGTGGAACGCGTTGCCCTTGCTTATCAAGTTGGCGAAAAAATCCCATTTGCCATAAAGCCTTTCAGGATGCTTCTCGCTTAGGAAGTTTAACGCTTGGAAACTATTTTGTCTAACTACATCTTTCTTGGATAAAACGCCGTTCAAAGCTTCTTGCAGCACTTTCTCATCTTCAAGTGCCATCTGCGCTAAGGCTTCGGAGTTTGCACCTTTCTTTTCAAAAACGCTCAAACCAATCCACCTTTTTCCGCTAAACCGTTTTCTTTGCAGAAAGTGCGCTCTACCCACTCTTTTATTTCGTCTCTCACAACTCTGACTTTCTGCAGTATCTCCTCTTCTGTTCCTGTAAAGGCTGAGGGGTCTGGGAAACTCTTGGAAATCTCCTTCTCTCCAGGAAAGAACGGGCAGGCTTCGCGTTCCGCGTCGCAAACCGTAACTACGTAGTCAAAGGTTTTTCCTTGAAATTCCAATATGCTCTTGGACCGGTGCGTTGAGAGGTCAATGTCGATTTCAGCCATCACTTTAACAACGTGAGGATTAAGCTCTCTGGGCGTGATTCCCGCGCTTTTTGCTTCGTACTTGTCCCCGCAAAACTTATTCAGGAAAGCCTCTGCCATCTGAGAACGCGCAGAATTATGCGTGCAAATAAATAAAACCGACTTCAAACGTGTGCACCTAACATTGCTATGTCCCTTTGGAATAATTAATGCCTTCCGAGTGCACTGCAAAAGAATGACAGAGTAATTAACATATGCTGAAAAATGGGAAATAAGGTCGCGAGAGCAGTCTATTTCAGCTTCTGCCTTTTCAGGTGTCCGCCTTTTTTCCAGAACACGAAAGCGAAAGCGCATGCTACACCAGCGGTTAGGGTTCCAAGAGGCACTTCTGGAATCATTAAGATGTACGCTAAGACGCAAACGTTTGTCGACACTGTCAACTCAAATGTGGTTCCGATTCCAATCAAGTCTTGCCTAGCCACGTCATTCAGGTCCAAGTACAGTTGCGGCCACACGCTTTTGGTTGACGCTTTAACTTCGATGCTTTTGCCATTTGTCATGTCTTCTGGCACTGTTACATCAACAGCAGCTATTCCACTGCTGTCGGTGTGCGTTACCGATGGAGATATGTGAGTTGAGTCCAATGCAATGTTGTCTGGTCTGAGTGTTGCGCTGAAGAGTATTCTTACGCCTGGTCTCGGCGTTCCAACTGAATTTGTAAGTTTAGCCTTGAAAGTGATCGTTTCGCCTGGATCACCCATCACTGCTGACTGGTTGGTCGTTATGGGTTCAATCCACTGGAACACATCGCCCTGCCTTACAACATCTTTGTCCTTGACTTCTTCTGCTAGAGCGGTGCCTGCGTTATCGAGGCTTGTAGAAAGCCAAATAGGTTTCTCGTAGGGATATCCTCTTGCACTGTTTAGAAGTTTCCAGATTGCTACCTGATTTTTAGCTGCTGCGTCATTGTTCGCTGGGGGATGATACCACGTCAAAATGTAACTAACCGCTCCCCACTCGGCGCCCGTTACTGCCGCTAATTTTGCGGAATATGTGCTGCCGATGTTAATTGTTCTGTCAAAGTTGATGCAGTAAGCCTTTGTCTGCTGGGGAGGACTATTAGTCACTGTTATGGGAATTTCTCCCACCCAGTAGCTGCCTGATACAACGCCTTTAGCGCCATTACTGCTGTCTAGCGGGT
>Ga0209636_10005825_pt1 | contig 12584 bp, 12 predicted proteins | sample DeeMarSWOR152_54_FD_187464 | JGI IMG/M metagenome (GOLD analysis project Ga0209636, IMG submission 187464) | Marine sediment microbial communities from White Oak River estuary, North Carolina - WOR-1-52-54 (SPAdes) (version 2) | ecosystem: Environmental > Aquatic > Marine > Intertidal zone >...
GTGGGCCCGTTCTTCTTCCAACCCGCTGAGCTGACCAAGGTCACCATCATCCTCGCCCTGGCAAAATATTTCGATCAGTTCGTCAAAAGGGATGGGTATCTCTTGAGGGACCTCATCATCCCATTCATCATCTTACTCGTTCCCTCCCTGATGGTTGCAAAACAGCCCGATTTGGGCACAGCCATCAGCCTCCTGCTCATCGGCTTTTCCATTATCCTCTTTGTCAAGATCCAGTGGAGATCCCTTCTGATCATGATCATCGGGGGAATATCCGTCCTTCCCCTTATGTGGAATTTCCTCATGCCCTATCAGAAGAAGAGGATCCTCACCTTCTTCAGGCCTGAACTCGATCCACTGGGGGCTGGATATCACATTATCCAGTCAAAGATAGCCATCGGCTCAGGGGGTGTTTTGGGAAAGGGATTTCTGAAGGGAACCCAGTGCAAACTCCACTTCATCCCGGCCCAACACACCGATTTCGTCTTCTCGGTTTTGGCCGAGGAGTGGGGGCTTCTGGGGGGACTGATCGTCCTGGGGCTCTACCTCTTCCTCATAGCGTGGGGGCTGAATATCAGCAATCTTTCCAAGGATCGGTTTGGAGCCATTGTGGCCTTTGGCGTCGTCTCCCTGATCTTTTGGCATGTGATCATCAACATCGGCATGGCCCTCGGCATAATGCCAGTTGTGGGAATTCCGCTCCCCTTCATGAGTTATGGGGGTTCGGCCATCCTCGCGATAATGGCCGGGGTGGGACTGCTGCTCAACATAAGCATGCGCAGATACATCTTCTAAGGGGCCCTTGAGGAGAGCAGGGCTCGAATGTTCCGGTCCCGTGCTCCCGCATCAGACAGCTCCACCTCATCTTCTCCCTTTGTGGTGCTGTACTGGGAGAGCCTCTCCCTAAACTCCTCCACCGAAAGGGGGGGCCTCTCCACCATCTCCTCCAAACCCCTGATGAGAGGGAGAAGAGATGGATCCTCCGATTCCTCCATCACCTGCAGGATCAATCTCTCCAGTAGGTCGACCAGTCCCAGGAAATCCTTCCTCCTTGCCTCCCTGAATCCCTCAAGGGAAGGAGTTGCGAAGAGACGACAGGCGCTGAGATCCACGATCTTCTGGATTCCCCCCATATCCCTGATGTTTCCGCTTGAAAGATCGACCTTGGCTACTCCATGGCGGTGAAGGTAACCCACAGTATCGGCCACGTTGAAGGCGATCCGGAGAATATCGCGGGTTGAAAATACCCTTCGGCTATTCTCGAGATCAGGGACCTCGTGATACTCCAGGACCACATAGCTCCTGTTACCCTCGATAAAGAGGTCATGCCTACGAAGGATCCCTCTATGGCACACCTGTTTTGCCATGATCTCCATTTCCCCTTCAATCCCGTGATGGTCTGGGAATTCCCTCAACTCATAGATTCCCTTGCCCTGGAGAGTCGTGGCAACATAATGGTTATACCTTCCATCCCAAAAGAGAAATCTCTCCACCTTATACCTATTCCTCAGGACCGTGCCAACCACCAACGCCTGGGGTCGCGAGTCCCTCTTGGGTACCCAGCCGCTTTTCCCTCTTTTCCAGATTGCCACGCCGAAATGATCTGCGACTCTACCGATCTCATCTATCATGTCGATTACTCCCCTCGCTCCCATGAGCCTGTTTATTGAGCCACGTAAGAAGCTCTTCCACCGTATACAGCAATCCCCGTACCACCCTTTTCAAAAATGGTTCCAAAAGTGAGTGAAACCATAACTTATTGATTTTACATGATTATTTGTTTCCTTCGGGGAAGAGCTTGTTGATCTGACGAGGAAGGATTATAGGAAAATCGAATACTGCTATTCGGTTTCAGGAGAGTCCATATTTCTTGATTTTTTCGTAGAGGGTGGAGTATGCGATACCCAAAACCCGGGCGGCAGCACTCTTATTCCCGCCATGGGCCTCCAGGGTTTTCATGATGGCCGCCTTCTCGATCTCCTCTAATGTCCTGCCAACCATGGAATCGAGGGTTGAGGGGTGAGGGGTCCCCTCAGAGGGCAGGGGCATGATGAAATCCCGCAATCCAAGGACTTTCTCATTTCCCATGGCCATTGCCCTCGTGATGACATTCTTCAGCTCCCTTACATTGCCCGGCCAATGGTAACGTCTCAAGATCTCAAGAGCCTCAGCGGAAACCACTACATCTCCTCCACCCCTATACGGCCCGCTGAGTTCCCTGGCGAATTGCTGGGCGAGCAGGGGGATATCTTCCCCCCGTTCCCGTAAGGGCGGGACGTGAATCCTCACCACCGATATTCGATAGAAGAGATCCTCCCTAAACCGACCCTCTTGGACCTCAGAGATCAAATCCTTATTGGTGGCCGTGATGACCCTTACATTGACTCTAAACAGCTCATTACCACCCACCCTCCTCACCTCTCGCTGTTCCAGTACCCTGAGCAATTTTGGCTGCATCTCCAGGCCCAGTTCGCCTATTTCGTCAATGAAGATCGTTCCCCCATGGGCCACCTCAAAAGCCCCTCTGCGCGTTTGGGTTGCCCCGGTGAAGGCCCCCTTTTCGTGTCCGAAGAGCTCGCTTTCGATGAGGTTCTTGGATATGGAGCCGCAGTCGATAACCATAAAGGAATTCTTCGCCCTCTGACTATAGGAGTGAATAGCTCGGGCTACTAACTCCTTGCCGGTTCCCGTTTCGCCCTCGATAATAACGGTGACATCAGAAGGGGAGATCTTCTCCAGCATGGTGAAAATGCGTCTCATCTCAAGGCTGCGTCCAAAAACATCCCCGAAATAGTGCCCCTCGGAGGGCTGAATCTCCACCCTCTCCTCAAGGGGAACGAACTGGAGCCGGGTGTTTCCCAATCCAATGATTGATCCATACTCGAGGTAGGCTTCCTTGATACGAATCCCGTTGAGGTGTGTCCCGTTTGTGCTGCCCAAATCCCTCAGGACATACCCTTTCGCGGTCTCATCGATAACGGCATGATGTCGGGATACGGTGGGATCATTGAGAACACAGTGGTTATCCCCTTGAGAGCCGATGGTCACCACCTTTGCGTCGATGGCGAAGGTTTTTTGGAGATCTGCTCCTGAAATAACCACCATTTTCCCGCTTCGCAGGGGGAATTCCTTCCCACCCTCAACGGGAATTCTCTTGGTGAGCTTGCCTTTTTTCGACTTTGCCGTCATAATTAATGAGTTAAACGAATCCAATACACCCTTCATAAGCTATCATCAGCGGATTGATAAGTCAATTTCGCCCTCGCCGAAAATGAGCATACGGCGTTGAAATCCCATGAGAGATGGTTCGAATTCCATGAAAAAGAGCGTCGGCAACTACCAAATCGTCAAGGAGCTCGGAAAAGGGGGCATGTCCACGATCTATTTGGCAATTCAAAAATCCCTCGACAGGAGGGTGGCCATCAAGGAGTTACTTCCCTCCCTTAAAACCGATACCGAGATGGTGGAACGCTTCAAAAGGGAGGCAAAGACATCCGCCTCGATGGCCCACGAGGGAATTGTCAATATCTTCGACTTCTGGGTCGAGAGGGGATCGTACTATCTGGCCATGGAGTACCTCGATGGCAAGGACTTAGGGGAAGTAATAGAATCAATGGGGGCACTTCCCTTTGAAGCGACGGTGACCGTAGCATCTAAAGCCGCCGATGCTTTGCACTATGCCCATCAAAGGGGCATTATCCATCGAGATGTCAAATCGGGAAATATCTTCATTACCCAAAAAGGGGAGGCAAAGCTCACTGACTTCGGCATCGCCTATGTTCCGGGGAAAAGCCCCTTAACACAGCCCGGAATTGCCATTGGGACGCCGGAATATATGTCACCTGAACAGCTACGAGGGGAAAAGCCAGATCCCCGCTCCGATGTCTTCTCCCTCGGGGTCGTCCTCTACGAAATGCTTACGGGAAGGAGGCCCTTTGGAGAGGATGGGGAAGAAGATGTTATCGTCAGCGTCCTCAGCAAGAAACCGAAGGCCCCGAGGGCCTTCAACAGGGAGGTCTCATGGGGGCTTAATCGGTTAACCATGAAGTGTTTGCAGAAGAGTCCGAAAAAGCGCTTCCAGACCATGGAGGACGTAAAGATCGCCTTGGAGCGATTTCTCCCCAAGAAGAGCGAAGACCGGACACGCGCTTTTTCGTCCTTCTTGGAGACCATCTTCCCCAACGAAGGGGATGAGGGGCCAAAGCCGGCTCAGTTCCAGCGGAAAAGGTGGATATCCTTCGGCTATGCTCTCATAGTTCTCATTGTCCTGGTCTCCGCCTCCCTCATGTATCTCTACCGCGGAGAAGTGGACTTCTCGTCATTCCACCCCCGCCGCCTCATGGAAGAAATACGGTCTTATACCCACAGGGGCAAAAGGGAAAGCTTCGTGAGGATCGTCGTTTATCCTTGGGCAAAGGTCTCCATAGATGGAAGATATGTTGATACAACTCCTATAGCCGACCCCATAAGGCTAGAACCAGGGGAACATACCCTCTCCTTTTCCCATAGTAAGTTCAAATCTAAAACGCTCAAAATCGTTTTAAAACCAGGGGAAACTCGTTTCCTTTCGGTCAAGCTGGGATCCTAAAAATCCCTTTGGGGGAGTAAGTGTACAGGAAATTCATCGTGTTCTTCTCCGTTTTTCACCTGGTGGGCTCCGTTGGGTGGTCCATGACCTATCATGCCTTGAGGCCTGGTGAAACGTTGGTCGAAGTTGCCAATGCCTACTACGGCGATCGGGAAAAGGCTATCATCCTGCTCCAATACAACGGCATTCCCGATCCCAAGAAGATCCTCCCGGGAACCAAGATCGCGATCCCCCAAGTCATTCGATACGCCGTAAAGGAAGGTGATACCCTGGCCAAGATAGCCAATCGATTTCTGGGTGATCGGCGACGATACCAAGTCCTGGCCTCGATAAATGGGCTCGACTCACCTCAAGCTCTCACCATCGGAAGCACGGTAAAGCTTCCCTTTGACATCCCCTACACCGTCAAAAAGGGGGAATCCCTGGCCACCATTGCCGAGCGATACTATGGCGACCAAAATCAGTTCCACCTCATCGCATCCTATAACTTTATCACAGACCCTCGGGGGATTAAGCCGGGGACCGAGATCCTCATTCCCATTGTGGACCTCGAGATTACGGCAAAACTCATCCCGCCGGGGGAATCCCAGAAGGAGCTCCTGCTTCCCGAAGAGCAACTGGGATTCCCCTGGTTGGAAAAGGGAATCCACCTCTATCTGGCCGGGGAGTACCGAGAGGCCTTGGAAAATCTTAAGGAGGCATTGAAGAGAGGGCTGAACAGGGAGGATGATGTTTGTAAGACCTATCGCTTTCTCGCCTATTGTTACATCACCTTAGGAGAGAGGGACCTGGGCAGGCGGGCCCTCGAACAAGCACTGGCCATCCGCCCAAGCCTTAAACTGGATCCCACCTATACATCTCCGAAGATTCTGAAGGTATTTGAGCAGGTTCAAGGGGAAAGGAGAAGGTAGTCCTTGGTGGCTCAGAAGGGAATGTCTTCTTCCTGGCCCTGGCCCGCGCCGGAATCAGGTGGTCCCTCGACATCCGGGATTTCGGCTTCAATGGCGGCTTGTTCGCCAGGGCCGCCCAGCATCTGCATCCTTATCGCGATGATCTCCGTTGTCCATCGTTTGTTCCCATCTCGGTCATCCCATGAACGAGTTCGTAGCCTCCCTTCCACATAGACCTGCTTGCCCTTATTCAGATACTCCCCGCAGATTTCGGCAAGACGCCCAAAAGCGACTACCCGGTGCCACTCCGTCCGAGCCTCCCTCTCCCCCTCTTTATTTCTGATGTTCTCGGTGGTTGCCATTCTGAAGTTAGCTACTGCCGTTCCCGTATTGAGATACCTCACCTCTGGATCTGCCCCCAGATTCCCGACAAGGATTACCTTATTGACCCCAACCATGATTTCCTCCGAAAAAGTAAATAAGTTCACTCTTACAGTAGCATTCCTTGTCCCCCTTTTCAACAAAAATGTGTCTCGAGTTTCCTGAGTTTGTAGCGAACCCCGCGGGACCATGAGCAATATTCAGTGGAGAAGTGGGTACCTACCGAGGGTGGGCAGGCCCCCATTTCGGAACCGGTCGCTGCCCGGGCTCCCAGGAGCACAGACCAACAGGCATTGAAGCGAATGGTCCCACATTGCTCGCCAATGAAAAATGTGAGGGCCTTCTGGGTCGAGGAAATTTGACAAAGAGCCGAAGTTACCTATAGTATGTAAAGTGACTCTCAACGGATTGCCCCTCAAACGGATGAGCGAGTTCAGATCCGGATTTATCTCCATCATAGGCCCCCCCAATGTGGGGAAATCGACATTGCTCAACAGGATCCTGGGAACGAAAATCACCATCACTTCCGATAAGCCACAGACAACTCGGAATCGGATTCTGGGCATCAAGAATCTCGAAAACGCGCAGCTCATTTTTCTGGACACCCCGGGAATCTATCAACCCACGTCCCTTTTCGGCAAGCACATGGTTGATGTGGCCTTGGCCGCATGCAGAGACGTCGACCTCATTCTCCTCATGGTCGAGGCCGATCACGCAATAGGGCATGAAGTCCACTTCGTCATCGAATTCCTCTCAAAACTAAGTTTTCCCGTAATCCTTCTCATCAACAAAGTGGATCGGGTCAAGAAGGAAAATCTCCTCCCCCTCATCGAGGCACACAGTAAGCTCTTCGCATTCTCCCAGATTATTCCCATTTCCGCCCTTTCGGGGGATGGAATAGATCGATTGATGAGGGAAATCCTTGCAGTACTTCCAGAGGGCCCCCGATATTTCCCGGAGGATATGATTACGGACCAGCCGGAACGGTTCATCGTCTCGGAAATAATCAGGGAAACGGTTATTGGCTATACATACCAGGAAATCCCCTACGCCATTGCCGTCTCCGTGGAGGAATTTAAGGAAAAGGCGGATGGAAACCTCGTCGTCATAAGGGCAATCATACACGTTGAGAAGCCCTCCCAAAAGGGGATTATCATCGGCAAAAAGGGAGCAACACTGAAGAAAATCGGCAGCAATGCCCGAAAGAAGATCGAGGATTTCCTCGGTGTCGGGGTCTACCTCGAATGTTGGGTCAACGTGGAGCGGAATTGGAGCAAGGATCAAACGGCCCTGAAGAAATTGGGCTACCGCTGAGATTTTCGAATTCCAGTAGGTTACCAGCTTGACTTAAGCCCGGGTGTTTATTATAAGATTCATCGATACCCTCAGCATGAAACCTTAGCCTCATGGAAACTATTGGCAAATATCTCAAGAGGGAAAGGGAGCTCAGAAATATCTCCCTGAAGGAAATATCAACGGCCACGAAAATTAGGGAATCCCTCCTGAAGGCCATTGAAGAAGATCGCCATGACCTCCTCCCCACACCGGTCTTTGTTAAGGGATTCCTCATCGCCTATGGGAAATACATCGGCCTCGACCCGGGCGATGTGGTTCTCCGATACGAGAGCGATCTTAAGGAGCTCCACGGATACGAGGAGAAAGTACCTCACCCCCAACGGCGGAAGGGGTTAAACCCAAGACTTCTCTTGGGGGCAATCCTCCTCATAGTTGGAATAGCCATGATCTTCCTCAATCCCTGGAGGGGACCCAGGGAGCAGGACCAACATGCGCCAGCACGCGTGGAGGAAACACCCTCGGTCCGAGAGGAAACCCCCTCGCCACCCCTTGTCCCGAAACGGGAAGAGGTGGCTCGCCCTGTTGAAGGGACCATTTCCCGTGAAGAAGCCGTTCCCGCCGAGACCTCCCTTGGCGAAGGGATGGCAGAGCCGAGGCAGCCAAGCGGGGGGGATTTGATCCTCCAGATCAAGGCCGTCGAGGAAACCTGGATCGCCCTCCAAGTGGACTCCGATGTCCCCCGGGAGATGATCTTAAAAGCGGGGGAAACCTTCTCGCAACGCGCGGATAATCACATTAAGCTGAAAATCGGTAATGCCGGCGGTGTGAATCTTATCTTTAACGGAGAGCCCCTTGGGCCCCTCGGCGATCCTGGAAGGATTGCCCGATTGAGCCTAACCAAAAGCGGATATGAGTTTAAGACAAGGGATGAGTTTGATGTTCCCGGATCAGGGGGTGAGGCAAAGCCGGCCGATTCCCACTGATGTTCCCCGAAATCCGAAACCTGGCTGCTTAGACCCCTGCCCCATTACCCCATTGACCGCCTATCCGAAGGAGAGTTGTTTTCCGGAATCCTGGGGAGAAGAGAGGCCAAAATGTCGATAGGCTAACTCCGTAGCCTTCCTTCCGTTGGGCCTCCGTATGACGAAACCTATTTTGAGCAGATAGGGTTCTACCATGTCCACTAAGGTGTCCGTTTCCTCTTGCAGTGTGGCGGCGATAGCCTCTAACCCGACGGGCCCCCCCTTGTAGTAGCGGATGATCGTCTCCAAGAACCGTCGGTCCAAATCGGTTAGGCCGGTCTCATCCACGCCCTCCAGCTTCAATGCCTCATCAACGACCTGTCTGTCGATTACCCCGTCTGCCCGAACTTGACAATAATCCCTCACCCGCTTCAGAAGTCTATTGGCAATACGCGGGGTTCCACGAGAGCGCTTGGCGATCTCGTACACTCCCTCCTCATCAGCGGAGACCTTCAAAATGGAGGCCGATCGTTTGACTATTTGACAGAGCTCTTCAACCCCGTAGAAATCCAAAGTCCTCTGTATGCCAAAACGCTCCCTCAGTGCGGCTGAGAGGAGCCCCGATCGAGTGGTCGCTGCCACCAAGGTGAATTGCTCTAGGCGGTACCGATGGCTTCTCGCATGAACCCCTTTATCGAAGATAAAGTCGATGCAGAAGTCCTCCATGGCAGGATAGAGGAATTCCTCCACGGGCTTGGGAAGCCGGTGGGCCTCATCGATAAATAAGACATCTCCCTTTTCCAAATGGGTGAGTATACTGATAAGATCTCCTCCCTTCTCGATAGCCGGACCAGAGGAGGTAACGATATTGACGTCCATTTCCGTTGCTATAATATAGGCCAGGGTCGTCTTCCCAAGACCCGGGGGGGAATGAAGCAATACATGATCCAAGGGCTCTCCCCTCTTTCTCGCCGCATTTATGGCGATCTCCAGCGATTCGACAACCCGAGGCTGACCGATGTACTCGGATAACCTCTTCGGCCTCAAATCCCAAATCAAATCGTCATCGCCGCGAACCCTTGGTTCATCACGATTGCCTTCTTCCACTGAGCTTCTCCCTATTAATGCCTGCTTCGATAAACCTCCTCAAATAACTCCTCCGGTGAGGATATGGATGGATTCCGCTTGATGGCCTCATCGACCAATTGGTGAGCCTCGCTGACCTTATGTCCCAAATCCTTTACCAGGACTTCTTCGACCTGTTTGCGAAAATCCTCGGGCTCCGGTAGGATGGGAATCGCATCTTCCCTCATGAGGGCAAATTTCCCCATCTTGCCCCTGAGTTCGGAAATGATCATCTCGGCCTTCCGTTCCCCGATTCCCTTGAGCCGCATTATGGTGGCGACATCCCTCTCCTCAATGGCCCTGGCGATCTTGGGAATCGGCAATGCGAGGGCCTTTACGGCGAGGGTTGGGCCAATGTCCTTGACCGTAATAAACTTCTCGAAAAACTCCCTCTCTATTTCAAAGTTGAAACCGATAAGTTGGGGTTTCGGCTGTTGAGGAGTCTGGTGAAACGAGATATAGAGTTCCACCTCATCTTCTCCCGCCTTTTTCTGATTATAGGCCTGCCTCACTACCGTTGGTAACAATATTTCGTAGCCAACCCCGTTGGCCAAAACCACCACCCGGTCGTCCTCTTTCTTCAACATAACGCCTTTGATATACCGTATCATTTTCCCCTACCCATCACCACCGAAAGAGACCGCTGCGCGTCAAACCCGTCAAGGCCAATGCCATTGCATCGGAGACATGGTCGGATTTGATTGCTTCCTCAATGTGCAGAATCCTCCGTACTGCTCGTTTAATCTGCTCTTTGCTCGCCCTTCCGCTACCCGTCAATGCGCTCTTCACTTCAGTGGGCTTTATCTCCGATATGGACACGCCCATATTTTTCGCGGTCAACCGAATAACCCCCCTCACCTCCCCCAGTTGCATGGCCGCCATCGGGAAGTGCTTCACCACAAAGACATCTTCTAAAACCATCAAATTGGGGCTCCATCTGCGTAATACGCCCGATAATTCATGATAGATAGTCGATAGCCGCTCCTCAAGGGAATGCCCTGGATTCGTATTGATATTGCCGCAGTGGCAGACACGCCCCCCCTTCTCATGCGGTTCGACGACGGCAAATCCCGTTTTGGCTAAGCCGGGATCAATCCCTATTACCCTCACGATTTCCCCCCTGTGCCGCGGGATTGTACGAGTATTGTTTGTTAGGCCACCAATCGTTCCATCACCTCGTCGGGGATATCGAAATTGGCGTATACTCTCTGTATATCGTCCGAATCCTCTAGCCCTTCCATCAACTTCAGCATCTGCTCAGCTTCTTTCCCCTGGAGCTGAACGGTGCTTTGAGGAATCATGGTCACCTCTGCGAAGGAGTACTCAAATCCCGCGTCCTCAACAGCCCTCTTGATGTCCTCATACTGGTCTGGACCCGTAATCACCTCGAACTCTCTCTCCCGTTCCCTGACGTCCTCCGCTCCCGCATCGATTACAACCTCTATCAACCTCTCCTCGTCGACTTTATTCTTATCGAAGAGAATAAGCCCCTTCTGGTTAAATATCCATGAGACACATCCAGATTCCCCAAGGTTCCCGTTATGCCTCGAGAAGTGGTGCCTAATTTCCGAAATGGTTCTGTTTTTGTTATCCGTGAGCACTTCGACCATGATCGCCACTCCGCCCGGCCCGTATCCTTCATAGGTCAGCTCTTCATAGGTCGTCCCTTCCAACTCCCCCGTTCCCTTCTTGATCGCCCTTTCGATATTCTCCTTGGGCATGTTCTCCGCCCTTGCGCTGACAATGGCAGCTCTCAGCCTGGGATTTCCCTCTGGATCGCCTCCCCCTAATCGCGCGGCTACCGATATTTCCTTGATCAATCTGGTAAATATTTTGCCCCTCTTGGCATCGGCCGCTCCCTTTTTCCTTCTAATGGTACTCCACTTGGAATGTCCCGACATAAGCTCACCTTAAGGATTGTTATTGAACCCGTGAATCCAAAAAACCATAGAATTTAAATAGCTTAGCTCAATAAATAAGTCAAGACAAATTTCGGTATTGACCGCCCTTCCTCCCCCTCAAATTCTTGAGAAGACCACCATATGATAGAACAAAAAATGAGGTTAGGTAAACTACCTAACCCCTTATAATCATTGGTGGGCCCAGCTGGACTTGAACCAGCGACTTCCGGTATGTGAGACCGCTGAAAACATGCCATGTAGTCTCGTAGAATTCACTAAAATCCCTGGATTTGGTTACTTCTGGAGAGCGAAAGGAGAAGTTGTAACCTCTTTCTTTCCATACTCGGGCATGGAATATGGGGTCATTAATTCAATCGCAAATCAATATCTTTCGCCTGTTTGGCCATGATCGACTCCATCTTTCAACAGCTTACGTCAGAAGAAGTACGTAACTGATCCCGATATAGAAAACCCTGAAACATCGATTGAAGTATTACTTGCACTTACCCCCGGTATGCCAGGCACTTTGTAATCGAATTCTATGCTCCGATACACAAAATCGAACCCAATCTTGAGTTGGGATTTCAATAAGTCCACTCCAAAACCTGTTTCCCAGCCGAAAGCATCTTCAAATTCCCCGGGGGGACCATCAAAATCGAAATGTCCATATACCGCTCCTCCCTTGAGATAAGGGAAAAACCAGTCCGAAATATCAACCCTCAGTTTCGGGCCGAGCGACATAAAAATCAGATCGATGTCCTTTGCAAACGCATACTCACAGCGGCCATAAAGATTAAGACTCTTGTAAACTCTCATACTCAACTCAAGTGAAGTCTGGGCTGTATCACCCGTAAAAGAAAATCCCGTGGTACCGAACGGTGTCTGTTCCCTTATTTTGAAGTCACTAGCACTGCTCGAGGTATAGACACCGGCATTTAGAGAAAGCGAGAATGGGCTCGCACTCGGGGGGTATCCTTTCCTTGGTCTGTCTTCTGTCCTCTCTTTCTCCCGCACTGCCATTTCCTTTTCAACGGTTCGTGGCTTTGGGGCTGGTTCAACAATCGACTTTTCAATAGGTTTTCGGGGAACTTCAATAGAGATAGTTCTCTCCTCAAGTTCTGCTGGCTTAGCATCTCTCTTTTCTAATGCTTCAAATTCAATGGTCTTTTCGCCAGGAAGAAAATCTCGATCCACCTTTCTGGACTTGTAATATGAGATTATTCCCTTTTTCAACAATTCCGCCCCTTTCTCCATCGCTTCCCGTCGGTTCTTGAATGTTCCTATGTAGACTCGAAACCATTTCCCTTTACCTTCTACTGATTCGTATCTATAAAAGGCCTGCACGCCATGTTTTTGAAGATTTGAAACCTCAATTTCAGCACTTTTGCGACTCCTGAAGGAGCTGACATGGATTAAATAAAGGCTTTCCTCTGCTTTAGCAGAG
>Ga0209636_10005826_pt1 | contig 12584 bp, 9 predicted proteins | sample DeeMarSWOR152_54_FD_187464 | JGI IMG/M metagenome (GOLD analysis project Ga0209636, IMG submission 187464) | Marine sediment microbial communities from White Oak River estuary, North Carolina - WOR-1-52-54 (SPAdes) (version 2) | ecosystem: Environmental > Aquatic > Marine > Intertidal zone >...
TTTGGTATTTTCTATATGGGTGGTCCTCTACGCCTCCGCACCTCCACGGTGGCGGGCTCTGGCATGTGGGACTTGTACCTGCCTGACTCATCAAGGTAGAGGACCCTCGGCCTCAGGTGGAAGGTCCCTCTATTCAGCGGCCTCAGAACCAGCTTCAGCTCCTCGGTCTTGAGAGGGGACAGCGTCCTCCCCTTCATGTCGATGTAGCTGTCCTCTACCCTGCAGGTGTCCGGTGCCCTCTTCACCTCGAAACCCTCAGGAATGATATCGTCGACCTTTATCAGTTGGGCAGGTGCTTTTCCTGCGTTGACCAATGCTATCTCCAGTTCTACGTCCTCGCCTACCCTAACCTCTCTTCCTCCGATGATCAGGTTCGCCTGGATGTCCGCGTACTCGAATCTCTCGAGACCCACCGCCTGCTCGTAGCTCGGAGTCGGCGTAGAGAACGAGGTCGTGGTTGAAGCCATCGCAGGGGCGTGTAGCACCTCCATCAGCGACATGGCGATCACCCTCTCCTCTTTCACGCTCTCCAGGATCCGTTGGACCTCCTCGCTCTTCTCCGGGTGCTTCGCCTTGACGAAGGAACCCGCAGAGGCCTGGAGGAACCTCTCAGCCGTCTGGTAGTACTCTGCTTTTTTACCGAGGTCGGTCTCAGTTTGGGCTTTGTAAGAATACATGTAGGCGTCAATGAGCCTGCTGGTGGCCCTGGCGTAATCAGAGGCGGTCTGGTAGCCTGCCCTGAGGTAGTAGCTTGACGCGGCCTCGATGTGCCTCTTGGCTTCTGTGAAGCTCTCTGTCTTCCTAGTCAGTTCATATTCTGTTCCAGCCTCCAATGCCATACAGAAGCTGCTGTGAGCCTGAGCAAGGAGGCTAGTATATGGGTCCAAAGAGTTTATTTTAGCCTGCATGAAGAGCTCAGTAGCTTCTCCATAAAGGATTGGCGAAGCTCTTGCTTCAGCCATCATCATCTTCTGCCAGGCTTGGCAAAGGTAGATTATAGGCTTGAGTTCCTTTCTCTCCGGCTCACGTTCCATAGCATCGATGACTTTTTGAAACCTCTCGGTTGCCTGACCGTATCTTCTGGAGCTGGCCAGGTGGTCGCCCTGTCTGTCGAGGATCCTCGCCTCTTCCAGGGCTACTCTGCCGAGGCAGTATTCACGTCTCACATCCGATGCCTTGACCAGCTCCTCTGCAATCTGCCTCTCATCCCCAGCTTCGATTGTCTTCAGCTTTGTACTGATGGACTCCTTTGCCTCCTCGAACAGCCTGACTACTTGTTGGAAGATGTCTCTGGCTTCCTGGGTCTGTTCAGACCTGCTCAGATCTTCCGCTTCTTCTAGTCGAGCCCACGCCAGGTAGTTATAGCTAAGGTAGTTCCATCGTGCTGTAGTTTCATGGAGTTCTGCCGCTTTCTCGTAGTGTTCTTTCGCCATTCCGTACTTCCTCTCTTTATGGTGATGTCTCGCTTTCTCGATCTCGCTCCACGCCTGCATGTAAGCTGCGTGTTCTTGATAGAATCCCTTTAGCTGTGGTATATTCTCCGCAGCTTTTTTATAGCTCTCTGAGGCACGTCTGAAACTATCGGCAGCTTCAAGTTGCTCTCCTAGAATGTCGTACTTCTTTGCGATTTTCCAATATGATTCTGCCATCCGTGTGTTAATGTCTACCTTGCTGGCTGATTCTATCGCCTTCCGAGATGTCTCAATCGCTCTTCTCAGATATTCTGGTTCGTTTGTCACCTCGTATAGACGAGTCAGTATCACCTCATAGTTATCTTGAAAGCGACTTAGAAACGCATAATTGTATATAGTCCCCTTTTTCTCTAAAAATGGCATTTCTATATTGATAACATTTAGAGATTTCTCCATGCTGTTCGCTGCATCTTCGAGAAGTCTCCTCTTACCCTCAAGATTTGGTTCAACGCCGGTATATTCCATCTTTATCAATGCAAGATAATTGTACCAAACCCCAAGATTCCAATAATCTAAGGGTTGCAATCGTTCTTCGATCTCGATGTTTCTTTCTCTATATTTTATGGCTCTTTTTAAGAGGTTTCGTTTCTCATCAATATCTGGTTCCAACGTTGCTCGAGCTGTGAGTGTTTTGCTTAGATAGTGACACATTCTATCAATGATGAGGGGGATATCCGAGTCCTCAGCTACTTTCAGCGCTTTCAAACCGGCTTTCTCTGACTTCTTTAAGAAGTCAAGTTTTTTCTCTGGATCGGTTTCCCACCTAACTGCTCTATTATAATAATGCTCTGCATACCCTCCTGGCGCTAATATAAGGCCCTTGATCCGGAACAGATAAGACATTAAGGAGAAATAACGCTGACCTTCATCATAGAACTCCATGGCCTTTTTAATTTGTTCCATTCTTAGGTCGGGATCATCGATTGCGAGAGCATTCCAATAAGTGCTCCACACTAAATAATCGTGTGCTATACCTTTCAATAATATATCATGTGTCTCCTCTCCGCATTCCAACACTTTCCTAAGATGTAGAATACCCTCCTCATCGCCTGAGTGCCATCCCCAAATCCAATGCGTAAGTCCAACTAGGTAAGCATCTCCGACTCTCTCAGAAAGCTCAGCCGCTTTCCGGAAGCGTTCGATATCTTTCAATCGATGCAATTCTCGCTTCTCCGGTTCTGCAACGAACCAATTATGAAAACGCCTCAATTGAAGGGCCAATATATAATTGGCTCTCGCAATTTCGATTGTATCGGCGAGTTCGGAGAGCACTTTAACAGCTTTTTCTCCCCATGAAATTCCTTTCTCAAGAATACGTCTATGAACCTGTATATCCCACTCAAGATTAAGTCTGTGCCAAGCAGCCAGTGGAAACTCGTTGTATGTCCTGCCGTACTCCAGCTTATTTCCGAGATCCCAGAAAGCCTTCAGAGCCTTCTCCTCCAGCTCCAGACATTCGTCGAGAAGCCTCCTCTTCTCAGACGGATCAGACGTAAGCCAGTAACTGAGATCCTTGGAGATGGCTCTGCAGCGGAGCATCCACGGGGCTCCCCGCTCATCAGCCATCTTCCCGTAGAGTCCATGGGCCTTCCCGTAGGCTTCTATAGCCTGCTGCATTCTATCCCTGAACTCTTCCCGGCTCCCCGCCTGGAATGCAGCCCTCCGAAGCGAATATCCTACCTTCTCCTGGATCTCACCTCTCCTGAGATGATCCTCCTCATCAACCATGCTCAGGGCCTGTCCGTAGAGGTCTGCGGCTCCCAGCCACTCGTATTTCTTCCTCAGACTGGCGGCATCGCCCAGAATCGCTTCGACTCTGCTCTCAGACAAGTCCCTTCTATTCCTTCAATTGATACTTAGAATATTAAAAATCTAGTATGAATACAACCCATGCGCGAGTTAAGATGAGCAGCCGGGTTGATGTTTTTCGGCATTGTTCATATGGGTGGTCCTCTACGCCTTCGCACCTCCACGGTGGCGGGCTCTGGCATGTGGGACTTGTACCTGCCTGACTCATCAAGGTAGAGGACCCTCGGCCTCAGGTGGAAGATTCCCGTGTTCAGCGGCCTCAGAACCAGCTTCAGCTCCTCGGTCTTGAGAGGGGCCAGCGTCCTCCCCTTCATGTCGATGTAGCTGTCATCTATCCTGCAGGTATCGGGTGCTCTCTTCACCTCGAAACCCTTAGGAATGATATCGTCGACCTTTATCAGCTGGGCAGGAGCTTTTCCTGCGTTGACAAGGGCTATCTCCAGGTCCATGTCTTCTCCTACCTTCACGTCTCTTTCCCTGAGGATCAGGTTCGCCTGGATGTCCGCGTACTCGAATCTCTCGAGACCCACTGCCTGCTCATGGGTTGGGGTCGGCGTGGAGAAGGAGGCCGTAGACGAAGTTATCGAAGGGGCGTGTAGTGCTTCCATCAGCGAGACGGCGATGTCTCTTTCTTCTTTTACACCCTCCAACATGCGTCGGACCTCCTCGCTCTTCTCCGGGTGCTTCGCCTTGATGAAGGTGCCAGCCGAGGCCTGGAGGAGCCTCTTGGCCATCTGGTAAGACCGTGCCTTTTGGGCGGGGTCTGTGTCTGATTGAGCCCTATAAATGTACATGTAAGCGTCTATGAGCCTGTTTGTGGCTGTGGCATAATCTGAAAAGGTTTGGTAGCCGGCTCTGAGATAGTGATTTGTGGCAGCCACGATGTGTCTTTTAGCCGTCGAATACATGTTAGTGTCTAGTGTTCTTTCAAATCTGACGCCAGCCTCAAGAGCCTTACAGAAGCTGCTGTGGGCTTGTACAAGGAAGCTTGTTGACTGGTCGAGGGCGTGTTTCTCGGCTTTCAAGAATAGCTCTGCTGCTTCGTCATATAGAGTCGGCGACACCCTGGCCTCAGCCATCATCATCCTCTCCCATGCATCGCAGAGACAGACTATCGGCAGGAGCTCCTTTTTATCCGGCTCCCGTTCCATGGCATCGATGACCTTTTGAAACCTCTTGGTTGCCTGAGCGTATCTTCTGGAGCTGGCCAGGTGGTCGCCCTGTCTGTAGAGGATCCTCGCCTCTTCCAGGGCTACTCTACCGAGGCAGTATTCACGTCTCACTTCCGACGCTTTGACCAGTCCCATTGCAGTCTGCCTCTCCTCTCCAGCATCAATTGTATTCAGCTTGGTCTTGATGGCTTTCCCTGCCTCTACAAACAGGCTGGACGCCTTTTCGAAGAGGTCTCTGGCTTCCTCTGTTTGCTCGGATCTGCTCAGGTCCTCAGCCTCTTCTATCCGAGCCCATGCTAGGTAGTTGGGGCTCAGGTAGATCCATTGTTCTGTGGTTTCATGGAGTTCAGCCGCTTTTTCGTAGTGCTCCTTCGCCTTTCCGTACTTCCTCTCTTTGTGGTGGTATTTCGCTCTCTCGATCTCGCTCCACGCCCGCATGTAAGCTGCGTGTTCTTGATAGAATCCTTTTAGCTGTGGTATCTTCTCCGCAGCCTTTACATAGCTCTCTGAGGCACGTCTGAAATTATCTGCAGATTCAATATTTTCTCCCAGAATATCATATGTCTTGGCAATCTTCCAGTACGACTCCGCCATCCAGCTGATCGCATCCAGCTTACTGGCTGATTCGATCGCCTTCAGAGATATCTCAATCGCTCTTCTCAGATATTCTGGTTCGTTTGTCGCCTCGTATAGACGTGTCAGTATACCCTCATATTTGTCTTGACGCCAAAAAATAGCAACATATTGGTGTATAGCGCCTCTTTTCTCGAGAGAAGGCATCACTTTATTCATACTATCGAGACTTTTTTCCATGCCTGCTGCTGCATCTTCAAGAAGTCTCCTCTTAAATTTCAGATCTGGTTCAATATCGGCTAGTTCCTTCTTTAATAAAGCGAGATAACTATGCGTAACCCCTTTACTCCAATAAACAAAGGGGAATAATCGTTCACTGATCTCGATACTTCTCTCCCTGTGTTTCAGAGCCTTTTCCAAGAGGCTATGTTTCATATCAACATCAGATACTAACGTTGCTTTAAGCCAGAGTATTTTACTTAGAACGTGACAGTTCGCACCAATGTTCCGTGGAATATCTGAATCCTCGGCTACTTTCAGCGCTTTCAGACCTGCTTTCTCTGACCTCTCCAATAACTCTAGCTTTTTCTCCAGATCGATTTCAACACCGGCTCTAAACAAATAATCTTCTGCATATCCTCCTGGCATTATTATTAAACCACTCCTTGGGTTCAGATACGACAATACAGAGAAAAGGTGCTGAGCACTATCATAGAACTCCATGGCCTCTTTAGCTAGTTTCAATCTCTTATCGCGATCATCGGATGCGATTGAGATCCAATAAATGCCCGATGCCTTATGATCCTGCGCTAAAGCCTTCAAGTATATATCGCTTATCTCCTCGCCGCATTCTAATGCCTTCTCAAAATGTCGAATGCTCTCTTCTCCTCCAGTCTCATGTCCCAACGTTATGTGAGTTAGTCCAACTAGGTAAGCATCCCCAAACCTTTCAGAGAATTCTACTACCTTTTTTAAACGTTCGACATTTATCAACCGATGTTGTTCTTGCTTCTCCGGTTCTGCGACGAACCATCTATAAAACCAGTTCGAATAATGGGCCAATGTATAATTGGCTCTCGCAATCTCGTATGGTTCGGCGAGCTCAGAGAGCACAGCAATTGCCTTTTCGCCCCATTGTATTCCTTTTTCAAGATTTTCTCTACGAACCTGTCTATCCCATTCACGATGAACTCTGTGCAAAGCAGCCAGTGGAAGCTCATTGAATGTCCTGCCGTATTCAAGCTTGTTACCAGTATCCCAGAAACCTGCTAGAGCTTTCTCCTCCAGCTCCAGAGATTCATCTAGAAGCCTTCTCTTCTCGGACGGATCAGATGCAAGCCAATGACTGAGATCCCTGGATATGGCTCTGCAGCGGAGCATCCACGGGGCTCCCCGCTCATCAGCCAACTTCCCGTATAATCCATGGGCTTTCTCATAGGCTTCTACAGCGCGTTTAATTCTAACCCTGAACTCTTCCCGGCTCTCTGCCTGGAAAGCAGCCCTTTTGAGCGAGTATCCTATCTTCTCCTGGATCTCACCTTTCCTGAAAAAATCCTCCTCATCGACCGCGTTCAGGGCCTGTCCATAAAGGTCTGCGGCTCCCAGCCACTCGTATTTCTTCCCCAGACTGGCGGCATCGCCTAGTATCTTTTCAATTCTGCTCTCAGACAAGCCCCTATCTAATTATTTCAATTGACGCCTATCATATTAAAAAACTAGGTGGAAAAATCGACAATGCCTACTCGAAAACCTGCCATCCCTACCAAATAGATGGTTCGTATTGCTGTTTCATTCAGAAGAAAAAGGGAGAGAAATTACAGGCTTCTTTTTACTGGATGTCGATAGCTAGTTCCTCATATTTTTTCAGTTCGTGGTAGAGATACTCTACATCCTCCCACAGAGAAAAGCCAAGCGCGACCCTCCTGCCCTCCACTATCGGCTTATACTTCTCCCAGGTCTGCATTATCGGCCAAGCCATCAAATCATAAACAAGCGATATGTCGATCAACTCGTTCTTCACCAGCACGCCTATTCCTACCAGATACCTACCCACCAAGACAAACTCGATGTCGCTCCCCGTCTCGACGTATGTCCTCACATAATCGTCGTAGTTATCCGTTCGCCGACTGTATAACTCACTATACGCTTCAGTGATGTCCGGGTCGAGAAAATGATCGTATATATCCATCAACAGCCGCGCCTGACTCGTCCTGATTTCGGTCTGCCTCTGCCTCTCGGCTCTTCTAAGCCTTATTATCCAGTTGACGACGCCTGCCAGAACGCCGATGGCCGCAGACGCCATGGAGATGGTCTGAATGTCTATCAACCCGAATAGCTCAACCAATTTGATTCACATTAATAGCATAACATGATTCTGAGGATAAAATTATGGAATAGTTTGCATTTCCGAGTCCTCCTACTAATCGTGCACGCGCAAAAAAGAGGTTAGTGTATTTCTCTATCTAGCACACTTATGGCCCTACTCCTGTAGATCTACGATCCCGACGCCGTCTTTGTACTCGATTTTTGTCCCATAGAGTGAGGAAAGTTCAGAGATTATCCCTATGATCCTCTTGCCCATGTCCCCCTTGGCCAGCCTCGGGTAGCCACAGTGGATCCGGTGCCTCTCTGGGCCTAATGTGACGGGGTACAACTTCAACTCTCTCAGCTCCCTGTCTTCGAATCTCGAGATGGCTAGGACGCTGTGCGTAGAACCCGTGAGGTGGGGGGCGCTGCCCTCGACCCGGGGCCTTTCGGAGCTGTGGTACCTCTCCTCGATGCGGTCGAAGACGTCCGCGGGGGTTGCATCGACGCCTAGGTCGTAGTGCTCGTAGATATCCTCGGGGAGCCTCTCCAGGACCCTGCTCTGGTAGATGAAGTTGCTGAGGCCGTAGAAGATCGGCCTGCCCCCGTAGATCTCCACCCCTCTAAGTACGTGGGCGCCGTGCATCACTACGGCGTCGGCTCCCGCGTCCACACAGGCCCTCGCGAAGTCTACGGTGAACTTAGCTGGGGTCGAGATGTCATCGCCCCTCTCGTGGGAGTGGAGCGAGAAGATGACCCAGTCGGCCTGGCGGCTAGCATCCCTCACGGATCGGAGGTTCTCCTCCAGGTCCCCCTCATGGGTTATCATCTCGGCCTCGGGCTTATCTCCCACCTTAAACTTCACGTTGAGAATGGACAGCTCGTCCGGCTTTTCTGCGTCAAACCCCCTCCTCAACCCTAGCTCCTCGACCAGGCTCTCCAGGACCTTGAATGTCTCCTCCATCACGTGGTAGGTGGTCTCGTATCTCAATGGGTTGAGACCCGGCCTCCCCTGTAACCCCCTCCTGGCGTGGCCCGCCCTTCCCCAGGGGGCAAAGGTCGAGGATGCGGAGATGAGGGCCACTCTGCCCTTCTTGGTGTCCATGTATGCCGGCCTCCTCGCCTCTGCAAGGTCTTTCCCTGTCCCGGCGTGGGTTAATCCGGCCCGGTCCAAATTACTCATCGTGGAGAACATACCCCCAACGGACCAGTCCATGGTGTGGTTGTTAGCAAAGGAGAGCAGGTTGAAGCCAGCCCATTTCAGCTCTTCGGCGACATGTGGCGGGGAGACCATCCAGGCGCCGCCGCTCTGGGCGGCTGGGTACCCCTCATAATCGTGCACGGTCGTCTCCAGGTTGGTGAAAGCGACGTCTGCGCCCCTGATCAGATCGACGACGGATAGGAACTCCTCCTCCATGTTTGTTGAGAGCCGCCTGGTAATCAGCGAGTCCCCGGTAGATGCTAGGATCAAATTTCCCTGTTTACCACCATTCATTCCTTTCATACGACGTACCTGATGATCATTACCGAATCTGAGGATAAAATTATGGAAAGAAAAATAGGGTGAGAGGGAAGGCTGTTGACTATATGTTGAATACCGTCATTTGAGAATACCTTTCACTCATTTCGTTGTAGAGGTACTCGAACGCGTCGAAGAAAGTGGGGTCATTGTTTTTCTCTCTCCACCCCTTCACCAATGGCTCAAGTTTCCTCCAAGCTCGAAAAATGGTGATGGGACCAACGTAGCTGAACAGGAGTTCCGGGTCAACCAAATCCTCTTTGAGAAGAAATCCAACGCTGTTATAGAGGGATAATAGCGCAAACGTCGTTGAAGCGGCATCAGGGTCCACCTGCGGACCATATTTTCCCAACCATTCTCCGTGGCTTGTGAATTGTTGTTGAAACACCACGTCGACCCACAATTTATTGAACTCTTTTTCAGTCATCTTTTCGAAGAACCTCATTCCCAACTCTGTACGCCTCGTTTCAATTTCGGTCTGCCTCTGTTTCTAAGCAGTACCGCTCTTCCGAATCCAGTTGAATACTCCTATCAGTATCCCAATAGCAGCCGACGCCATGGAGATGGTCTGTACATCTATCAAGCCGAATAGCTCAACCAACATGTTCCACCTAGGGAAAATTTACTAACATGTGTGGATAAAGTTGGCTATGAGGGTTGTTCATTGTCATCCCTGAAGTCAGTAAAGGGTATAGAGTTCGTCTTCACCTTGGGCATCCTCTTGGTAGCCTCCACCACCATCCATGAGTATGGGCATCTAGTCACCCTCCGCCTATTGGGTGGAAGAGGCGTAATCGAATCGAATATCCTCACCGGCGTTCAGATGAAGCAGCCCTGCCAGTACTCTTATGGGAACAACATCGTCGCCTTCATGGGGGGATGGTCCGCTGGACTGATCTTTCTCCTGTTATGGGTTGTCTCCGAGGATCCCGAGGACAAGGTGGCCAGGTTCAGCATAGCCATCTATCAACTCATCTATGGCACATTTGAAGGAGTTTGGTTCATATTGGGAAACGATGTCTTCCTCCTCGTCGGAGTTCTGTTGGGTGTGGGGCTTATGCTCCTCACTATGATCACAGCATTGGTCAGAAGAAAAGTAGTCTTCAAATTCATCACCCGCCAAAATTCCGTCAATTCGTAAAATAACATATCTCTCACTCTTTTTCAAACCATTCAGATGCGTGCGGACAGAGAGTGCTTAAAATAAATAACTGAGAAATTCTAACTTAACGTTAAATAGACCGGGTTTTCATTTCCTGTAAAAAAATGGAAGAATCTAAAAATAGAACTGAGGGTTAAGCGGTCCTCTTGACTATCTTCCCCGGCGTTGCGCCCGTGTGCTCTCCTTTCTCGACGACGGCTGTCCCGTTCACGAAGACGTGCTCGATGCCCTCAGGGTAGCGCCTTGGCTCGATGGGGTCGCCGAGTACCTTGAGCCCGTCGAGGTCGAAAAGGGTGATGTCGGCGTCATAGGCCGGAAGGAGCTTCCCCTTGGTCTCGAGCCTGTGTTGCTCCGCGGCGATGGTCGAGATCTTCCTCACCGCCTCCTCGAGGGTGAAGAGCCTCATCTCCCTCACGAACTTGATGATGAAGCCTGGGAAGGCGCTGAAGGTGTTGATTCCCGGCATCGAGTAGGGAGGCACCTCCTGCTGGCGGGTGTGGTCAACCACGGATTGGTCGAGGCTGAGGCATCCGACCGGGTGCTTGAAGAACAACGCCCTGTAGGGCTTCCAGGGGAAGTTGCCGCTTTCCGCGACGCCCACCGCGACGCCCTTGCCGTCCGGATCCTCGCAGATGAGGTCGAAGTAGGTCTCCAGGGGGGCCTTCCCCCTCTCCTTGGCGATCTGGGCGACGTTCTTGTTGTCGCAGCCCGGGGACCTGTGCTTCACGACCCATATATTCTCGGCCCACTGGGGGTTGGTGTTCGGGTTGTACGCGAGCCTGATGAACCACTTACCCCCGGCGATAGCGTCCTGCACCTCCTTCCTGTAGTCGGGCACCTTCAGCCACTCTGAGAACTTCTCCCGGTTGCCCTGCTCCCTGAGCCACGGGGTCAGGAGGCTGCTCAGGTAGGGCATGACTGCGAATCCGCCGAAGATGAACCAGGGCATCGCATCGTAGGTGAGCTCCAGGCCCTCCTCACGGGCGTCGTCGATGAACTTCAGGGTGGCTCGGAGGTTCATCTCCTCCATCATGTCATTCCCCTCCGGCACCAGCCTCCAGCCGGGGGTTAGGTGGGCTAGGTGGGTCGGGACCCCGGTCACCCTGCAGGTGTCTATGGACTCGAGGAGGCCGTCGACCTTGTTGCTCCGGGTGTCCCCGAACTTCACTTCCCTCCTGCGGCCGGTCCTCCTCCAGTGGGGGCAGTAGACGGCGTTCGGGTAGTCCTTCAGGACCCTGACGCAGTCGTTGATCTCGTCCATGGACGCCCAGACGCTCGGGTCGTAGTCGAGGCCAGCGCTCAGCCCTATGCACCCCTCGTCGAGCGCCTGCCGGATCTCCCCTTTCATCTCCTCCCGCTCCTCCTCGGTGGAGTGGCGCTTGAAATCGTTGCCCATCACCTTCACCCGGATGGACCCCTGGCCGACGAGGGGCGCAACGTTCATGGAGACGCCCTTCGCCTCGACGACGCCGAACCAGTCGGCCATCGTCCTCCAGGTGATCTCCCAGCCGAACCTCTCCCTCACGACGGCGTTGACGTCCTCCAGGGGGAAGACGGTCTTCTCGGGGTAGTACTTGTGGGGCTCGAGCTCCTGGATGTAGTCGCTCGCTATGCCGGGGAGGGCCGACATCTCCCCCACGGGCGCCTGGGATCCTCCGCACTGTCCCCCTATGAAGGTCGTCACCCCCTGCATGACGTAGCTCTGGCACTTCGGGTAGAACAGGATGGTACCGTCGCCGTGGCTGTGGGTGTCGATCCAGCCCGGGGACGCGACGAGGCCGGTTGCGTCCACGACCCTAACGGCGTCGCCCTTCACTTCGCCGAGGGCCGCGACCTTCCCGCCCTTCACGCCGATGGAGCCCCTGTACTGGGGCCTTCCGGAGCCATCGACGATGTGGGCGTTCTCGATAAGAACGTCGAATTCTACCATGACGAACCGGATGAAGGTTGCACTCCTCGTATATAGCTTTAGATCCAGCGGAACGGGGAGGGCTCCCGGGAAACAGTTTTAGCGTCGCCGGGATGGTATCTTTGGGAACAACGTTGGTCGAAATCCTCGTATCGAGTGGGGCGGTCATCACCATGGACCCGGAGCAGAGGGTCATCAAGGAGGGGGCGGTTGCCATCGAGGGCGGCCGCATCGTCGACGTCGATGTGGACACCGTCATCATCGATGGCGAGGTCCTCATGGAGAACAGGGTTGTGAAGACCGTCGATGAGGCTGAGATTCTGGAGAAGGCCCAGGAGGAGGCCGAGGCCGCGATCGGCCGCAGCGGGCTCGGGGGCCTCCTGGAATACGCAGACAGGTACTGGGGCCACAGCAGGTATTGAGAGGTGAAAAGGGAGGGGCGATGGTTGGAGAGGACGCTGAGCTCGAGGCTGCTTCACGAGGGGCGGCACTTCAGCTTCCTCAGTGACGAGGTCGAGCTCCCCGACGGCAGGAGGACCCATAGGGACATTGTGAGGCACCCAGGGGCGGTGGCGATAGTTCCCCAGCTCCCGAACGGCAGGGTCGTGCTTGTCAGGCAGTATAGGTACGCCGCGGGGAAAGCGCTGCTTGAGATCCCGGCGGG
>Ga0209636_10005827_pt1 | contig 12583 bp, 11 predicted proteins | sample DeeMarSWOR152_54_FD_187464 | JGI IMG/M metagenome (GOLD analysis project Ga0209636, IMG submission 187464) | Marine sediment microbial communities from White Oak River estuary, North Carolina - WOR-1-52-54 (SPAdes) (version 2) | ecosystem: Environmental > Aquatic > Marine > Intertidal zone >...
AGCCTCCGGAGGAGGCGAAATGTCTGTAGCCAGGAAGGATACCCATATAACCAGAGCCTCCGGAGGAGGCGAAATGTAAAATAGTTCATGGTTCCTGATCCCGAAGAAATGCATCCGCCTGAGTCGGATTGCTAATTTTTCGAGAATTCTCAGGAACCGGGAAACATTCTTCCCTAACTTTCTTAACTGACAACCGACAACCGACAACTGTATATTTTTTTTCCTACTTTTGTTTTTTGTTTTTTCTATATCCTGGAAAATGAGAATCTCACACAATTGGCTTCGGGAATACATTGATATCGATTATAGACCAGAAGAACTGGCGGATATCCTGACCAATATCGGGCTGGAAGTTGAAGGAATGGAATCCTTTGAATCAATCAGGGGTGGAATGAAAGGATGTGTGATCGGAAAAGTGGTCACCTGCGAAAAACATCCTAATGCAGAAAAACTGAGTGTTGCCACGGTTAACATTGGTAAAAAGAATCTGCTGAATATAGTCTGTGGAGCACCAAACATCCAGAAAGGTCAGAAAGTTGTTGTAGCAATTCCCGGCACAACATTATACAGAAGAGAGGAAAGCATAACAATTCAGAAAACAAAGATACGCAGTGTACTTTCCGAAGGAATGATCTGCGCAGAAGACGAATTGGGATTGGGTGATTCACATGAAGGGATCCTTATTCTTGATCCCAAAGCCCCGATAGGTGGATCAGCTTCGGAATACTTCAATGTGCAATACGATACGATCTTTGAAATCGGTCTAACTCCCAACAGGATTGACAGCTCATCACATTTTGGCGTTGCCAGGGATTTGTCAGCCTTCTTAAGTCTTACACGGGATATTCACCTGAAAAGACCTGATGTTAAAGAATTTTCCCAGGATAATAATGATCTTTTAATTGACATCGTAATCGAAAACAATGAAGCATGTAAAAGATATTCAGGGATTACAATATCGGGCGTAGATGTCCGGGAATCTCCGCAATGGCTCAGGAATAAATTATGCGCTATCGGTTTGACTCCAATCAATAATGTGGTTGATATAACCAATTTTATCCTTTATGAACTGGGCCAGCCACTTCATGCTTTTGATGCTGATAAAATTTCTGGAAAAACTGTGATTATCAAAACCTTGAAAGAAGGCACTTCATTTGTCTCACTCAATGGAGAGTTGTATACATTGTCTGATGAAGACCTCATGATTTGTAATACTGCATCGGGAATGTGCATTGCTGGTGTCGTTGGAGGTAAGGATTCCGGTGTTACCGCTAAAACAAAAAACGTTTTTCTGGAAAGTGCCTGGTTTAATCCGGTATTTGTGAGAAGGACTGCAAAACGGCATGGTCTCAATACAGATGCTTCATTCCGTTTCGAACGTGGTGCTGATCCCGAAATTACAGTACTGGCTCTTAAGCGCGCAGCTTACCTCATCAGGGAAATTGCCGGAGGAAAAATCTCATCTCCGGTTATTGATATTTATCCCGATCCATTTATACCTGCCCATGTAAATATATTTTACCAGAATATTGACAGGCTCATCGGGAAAAAGATTGACAGGGAACTCATAAAAAAAATTCTGAATGTTCTGGAAATTAAAATATTAAAAGAAAATGACAGAGGCATGAATCTGTCTGTTCCTCTTTACCGTGTCGATGTTACAAGAGAAGCTGATGTGATAGAGGAGATTTTGCGTTTATATGGCTATAATAATGTGGAAACTGACGAGAATGTCTACTCCACCCTTTCATATATTGCCAAGCCCGATAAGGAAAAGGTAACAAATATCGTATCGGATTATCTTGTTGCCAATGGTTTTAATGAAATTATAAGCAATTCCCTTTCAAAGGAGGCTTACTATGCAAATGATCCCAGTTCGGTTTCTCTGAATAATCCTCTGAGCAATGACCTTAACCGCCTGAGGACCACTCTTTTCTACGGAGGAATGGAGGCGATCGTACATAATATGAACAGACAAAGACCCAACCTCCGGTTTTTCGAGATCGGTAAATGTTATTTCTATACCGGGGAAAAAAGAAACAAATATATACTCGACAATTATGATGAAAAAGAGCACCTTGCACTTTTCATTACCGGTAACCGTTCAGAAATCAACTGGATCGAAAAGGATAAGCCTTCATCTTTTTTCCAGATGAAAGCTTACATTGAAAATATTTTATATAAAACCGGTGTTTACCCTGAACATCTTGAAATAGCTGAGTCCGGTTCAGAATTTCTTAGTGAGGGTGTGGTAATGAAAGTTAATGGTAATCCACTTGTTGATTTTGGTATCGTTCACAATAAGTGGCTTAGATATTTCGATCTTAAGTCAAAGGTTTTTTATGGAGATCTCAACTGGAGTCTCTTGCTCAGTTTAATGAGTTCAGAGCCTGTGACATTCATGGATCTTCCGCGATTTCCTGAAGTCAGAAGAGATCTTTCCATGATACTTGAAAAAAATGTTAAATTTGATGATATCAGCAAGCTTGCTTTAAAGACTGAGAAAAATCATCTCATAAAAGTTATCCTTTTTGATGTTTATGAAGGGAAAAATATTGAAAAAGGTAAAAAATCATATGCCATCAGTTTTGTCCTGCAGGACAAGGAAAAAACCCTGACTGACCAGCAAATCGATAAGATAATGGGTAATCTTATCAGGATTTTTGAAAAACATTTCAATGCTCAAATCAGAAAATCATGAATTCAGAACGTATCCAGATCCTTCAGGGTGACATCACTGCTTTAAAAGTAGATGCTATTGTGAATGCGGCCAATACTTCACTGCTTGGTGGCGGAGGTGTTGATGGTGCAATTCACAGGGCTGCCGGCCCGGGTTTACTGGAAGAATGTAAAACTCTTGGTGGATGTCCCACAGGTGAAGCCAAAATCACCAGCGCTTATAATCTCCCGGCTAAATTTGTTATACACACCGCAGGACCTGTCTGGAGTGGAGGCAACCGTAATGAGGATCAATTATTGGCAAATTGTTACCGTAATTCACTCAGAATTGCTGAAAACATGAAACTGAGCAATATTGCATTCCCAAATATAAGCACTGGGGCATATGGATTTCCAAAGGAAAGAGCAGCCTCAATTGCTTTAAATGAGGTGAAGAAATTCCTTGAAAAGAATAAAGAAATTGACAAGGTGATTTTCGTTATTTATGATAAAGAGAATCTGGCGATATACAGGAAACTTGCTGAATAAATAGAATAGTATCTGCCGGATAAACAGAAAATAATATAATTAATGGCGTAAATATTGCAAATAAAGAAAATTTCTTTAATTTTACTACCAGACAAATCCTTACTCTAGATTACTAAGTGATCAAACCTGACCACTAAACCTAGGACAACCTGGCTGATTAATTCAGCCAGGTTTTTTAATTTTTTATTATTTACTATTCTTTTTTTTTTCATAGACTTGTTTATTAAAGCATTTTGAATAATTTTTGTAGTTGAATCATCAGGCTGATATGGAGAAACAACCAACATACCAGGATTTACTTAAATCCAGGAACCTGCTTGAGAAAAAGGTCAAAAGGCTTGAGCTGGAGTTAAAAGCTCAGTCTATTCCCACCTTAAAGCCTGATACCCATAGTCTTTATTTCCAGCTGTTCAGTAAAACAAACAATATTATCCTGATTCATAAATCCAGCAGGGATTATTTGCCCGGAGCAATAATGATGGCTAATCCGGCTGCAAAACGAATCCTGGGTTATTCCGATGAGGAATTCAAGAAAATGAGCCTTCAGGATCTTTTTGAAAACTGGAAACCAAAACAAACATCTCCGGAAGTACAATTCAGGGAGATGATCAAAACAGAAAGAATCCTTATTACTAAAAAGAAAAAGAGGATTATTGCCGAGATCCAAACACATTTTTTCGATTATCAGAAGGATCGTTTCGGATTCACTGTAATAAATGACATCACGGAACAAAGAAATGTGATAGAGGCCCTCCGCCTGAACGAAGAGAAATACAAACGTCTTGTAGAAAGTTTAAGTGATGAATATATTTTCTATTCTCACGACAGAAATGGAATGATTACATACATCAGTCCTTCTATAAAAAAAGTTCTTGGATATTCCCGTGAGGAAGCGCAAAGAAACTACAAGGAATTTTTAACTGATCACGAAATGAATCGCAAGGCCCTTATTCATTCTGAATTAAGCCTTAAAGGGATCTTGCAACCACCTTTCCTGAATGAGCTCTATCATCGTGATGGCACAACACGAATTTTCTATAATACCGAAATCCCTGTATTCAATGATGCAGGAAATTTGATTGCAGTTGAAGGGATAGCACGGGATATTACCGAAGCGTTGAAGTCAGAAGAACAATTAAAAAACCAGGAGGAACGATTCCGGCTTCTTGTTGAAAACATCGAAGAAGTCTTCTGGATCTTTGATCTTAAAGAGGACAAATTGCTCTATATCAGTCCAAAATATGAGAAGGTCTATTACAGGTCAGTTGAAAATTTGTACAATAATCCTGGTTCCTTCCTGAAAAGTATCCATCCAGACGATATAAAAAAAGTTAAAAAAGCCTATAAACAGATTGAAAAAGGTAAAGGATTTGACCTCGAATACAGAATATCAGATCCGGATAGAAACATCAAGTGGATCTGGTCCAGGACCTTCCTCATTCCTGACGAAAAGAAAAAGCCACTATTTGTTATTGGTATTGCAGTAGACATTACTGAAAGGAAGAATGCACAGCTGGAAAAAAACCTTCTTGCCGCCATTGTAGAAAATACCGAAGATCATGCTGTGATCAAGGATACCAACCTGAAAATCATTGCATCAAACAGGGCCAATACAATTGCTGCAGGAAAAAGAAAAGCTGAAGATCTCATTGGTAAAACAGACCTGGAGCTATATGGCGACCATCCTCATGTGAGACAATATATGGAAGACGACCGAAGGGCGATGCAAATGAAAAAAGGAGAAATACTGGTTAACGAACAGGTCTTCGTATATCCTGATGGAAAAACTATCCATTCACTGGTCAAGAAATTTCCGGTCTTTGATGAAAACAACAAACTGATTGCTGTTGCCAGCATTTCGAGGGATATTACCAACTATAAGAAAGCCCTGAATGACCATGCAGAAAGTGAAAAAAAATATAATTCTCTCATCGAAAATATGACTGTTGGTCTGGGTTTTATCAATTCCGAGTACCGGTTTACATTCATCAATAAGTGTGCTGAAGAACTTTTTAGTTCAGAAAAAGGAAAGCTGATAGGCACTTCACTGATTCATCTTTTAGATAAAAAAACAGGAAAAAAGATTACCGAACAATTTAAACATCTGAAGGAATATACAACACAAACTTTCCAAATCCGTCTTAATCGGGACCAAGGCAAAGATAGGATTATTCAGATGATGGCCTTACCACAATACCTGCATCAAAAAATTGAATCCATTTTGCTCGTGTTTAAAGATATTACAGAATGGACAGAAATTGAAAATAACCTCTTACAATCCGAGAAAAAACTCAGGGATGCCAGTGCTGCAAAAGACAAGTTTTTTTCAATTATTGCTCATGATCTTAAAAATCCTTTTCATTCAATCCTGAATTTTTCAGATCTTCTGCTTAAACACTACAATACTTATGATAAGGAGGAAGTGCTAACATTTATCAAAATGATTCACGAATCATCCAGGCAAGCATACAACCTCCTGGATAACCTGCTGAACTGGTCAAGAACCCAAACCAGCAAGATGGATTTCAATCCTGCTGTAACAGATATGCATGAGATTATCAAAAATGTTATCGGCCTGCTTGAAGGAACTGCAATGGAAAAAAATATCACCCTGATCAATAATGTCAGGCCAAAGACTAATGTTTTTTGTGATCCCTACATGATTAGTACGGTCATCAGAAACCTTCTCTCAAATGCAATAAAGTTCACCAGACCTGCTGGAAAAGTTACAATTGACAGTAAATCCAGGTCCATAATGACAGAAATATCCGTGGCTGATACCGGCGTAGGAATCAGGAAGGAAGATATTGACAAACTCTTCAGAATCGATTTGCATTTTTCAACCACTGGAACTGCTAATGAAGAAGGAACAGGACTTGGACTGATTCTGTGCCATGAATATGTTCACATCAATAATGGAAAACTGAGAGTTACAAGCAAACCAGATAAAGGGACAACTTTTTATATCGATATTCCAAACTCATCAATGAATATTTCCACTGATTAAACTATCAAATATGATTTCTTATACCAGCAAAACATTTTTATTTTTCCTGGCTTTTCTTCTTTTTTTATTCAAGCTGAATGCACAGAAAGATGAAAGCCTCCTGCTGACCATGGATAAACACAAGGGGCCGGTACATGCAGCCGCTTTTAGCATGGATGACCAACTCATTGCTTCAGGAGCAGAGGATAATATAATATATCTCTGGTCAGCAGAAACGGGAGAAATCGCTAAAACATTTACAGGACATAATAATAAAGTCCAGTTCCTTGAATTTTCTCCCGATGGCAAATTCCTTATAAGTGCAGGCGGAACACAGATCCTGCTCTGGGATCTTGAATCAGCAACCTGCCGATCATTTTCAGGACATAGAACCCACGTCTGGAATGTACGTTTCAACCCTGATGGCAGTCGATTTGTCAGCACTGACCTGACGAATAAATTCAGGCTCTGGGATCTTGAATCCGGTGAAATGATTCATTCTTTTGAAGGCCATTCAAAAACAGTACTTTCTGTGGCTTTCAGCCCTGATAATAAATATATCGCAAGTGGATCTTTAGACCAAACCATTAAGATCTGGGATCCTGAAACAAAAGAGATGATCCGTAGTATCAATGCACACGGTGGTAATATTTATTCACTGGATTTCAGTCCCGACAGCAAACTCCTTGCCAGTGCATCCCTTGATGAAACCATTAAGATCTGGGATGTTATCACAGGGAAAATCATCAAACTTTTGTCAGGACACCAATATGCTGTAATGTACGTCCGTTTCAGTCCTGATGGCAAATTTCTGATCAGTGCTTCATGGGATAAAACGGCAAAGTTATGGGAGGTACAGACAGGACATTGTATCTATACTTTTATTGATCATACCGATGTTCTGAATGTTGCTGATTTTAGTCACGATGGTAATCATATTATTACTGGATCAAATGATGGGAAAGCAATGCTCTGGGAAATGTCCCCCCGGTTTTTCGCCGAGTTTTACTTCTGGGACGAGTTAAAAGCCGAAATGGACCAGTCCGGATTATTTGAAGAAAAACAGAGATCGGAAACCAGGCAGGACTATGAAGCCCGGAAAGAAAAGGCCAGACAATTGAGGCAAGAGCTGTATCAGAAGTACTACCTAAAGTACTTGGAGAAGTGAAGAATAAATAGTTTAACCACAAAGGAACACAAAGGATTTCACAAAGGGCACAAAGGTTTTCCTAAAATGCATAATTGTTAAAAGGATTCAAGTAAATTTATAAGATCACTCTCTTTAATCCGTCCTTAAGATGGCATACATTGAAATTCACTAAAAGACCGAGATTACACCTGGATAGTTTAAGATATGTAAGGATTTGTGCAAGATGTATATCATTCAAGCATTCCACTGATTTAATCTCAATTATAATCTTACTTTCGACAAGCAAATCCACTCTATATCCCGCATCAAGCTTTATCTCTTTGTAAATCAATGGTAAAGCTTTTTGTTTTTCAATCATCAATCCATTCTGAAGAAGTTCATAATATAAACACTCCTCATAAGCATTCTCCAGTAAACCCGGTCCTAATACAGAATGAACAATAAATGAACAATCCAATACTGTTTTAAAAACTTTTTCGATATTCATATCAGTTTATTTTTATATCCTTTGTGTCCTTAATGATTAAATAAGTGAATAATAGATAAATGACCACTCCAACAATATTTTATATATTACTACAATATTCATATCGATTTGATTTTTAAACTTTGTGTCCTTTGTAAAATCCTTTGTGCCCTTTGTGGTTAAATAATATAAAATCCAGTGTTGAGTTATTATAAGTTGCCTCTCTTTACTATTAATGTTATTTTATTCAGAATATCGTATAGTAAAACTGAACTTTTTAATCTAAATATTAGACTTATTTATTGACAATTTATTCTTTTACTATGACAATACGGAAAATTTGCCGCTTCGATGGAATTTCTTCACCTTTGCAGTTTTAGATTTCAGATGAAAGATCTAACAGAAGGAAACGAAGCCAGGTTGATATTAAATTTTGCCACACCCATGCTGCTCGGGAACCTCTTCCAGCAGCTCTATAATATCGTGGACACTATCATCGTCGGTAATATCCTCGGTAAAGAAGCCCTGGCTGCGGTAGGTGCTTCTTTTCCTATTATATTTACCCTGATATCCCTGATTATTGGTGTGGCATCCGGTGGAACCATTGTCATAGCACAATATTTCGGGGCAAAAGACATTAAAAATGTTAAACGGGCGATCGATACATTGTATATATTCCTTTTTTTTGCATCAGTTATCCTTTCGGTAATCGGAGTATATTTTACAGAAGAGATATTCAGGCTTGTCCAGCTTCCTGAAGAGATCCTTCCCCAGGCAAAAAATTACCTAACCATTTACCTGTCAGGACTCATCGTTTTTTTTGGTTTCAATGGAACAAGCGCCATCCTGCGGGGATTGGGAGATTCAAAAACACCTCTTTACTTTCTGGTTATTTCTACATTTTTTAATATTGGTTTAGACCTCTTATTCATCCTTGTATTTGAATGGGGAGTTGCCGGTGCAGCACTGGCTACCGTAATATCCCAGGGAGGAGCATTCCTGACAGCCATCCTGTATCTTAACAGGTATCATAAAATCATCAGTTTTAATATTTCAGAATTTCAATTTGATAACAGGATTTTCCGGCAGAGTCTAAGGATTGGTCTGCCCACAGGTATCCAGCACACTTTTATTTCACTTGGGAATCTTGCCCTGATGGCTATTGTTAATTCCTTTGGCACAAATGTCATTGCAGCATATTCGGCAGCCATCAGGATAGACAATCTTGCTGTCCTTCCTGCAATGAATTTCGGAGCAGCTCTTGCAACATTTGTCGGACAGAATCTCGGAGCCGGCAAATCGATCCGTGTAAAAACAGGCTTTAAGATGACACTGCTCATGTCTTCCATTATTTCCGTTACCGTAACCTTAATTGTTATTGTATTTAAAAAACAGCTCATAGGACTTTTTACCAGCGATGCTGAAGTGATCAGGATCGGTTCTGAATACCTTCTGATCGTATGCTCTTTCTATCTTCTCTTTACTGCCATGTTCAAAATTAACGGTGTTCTCAGGGGAGCCGGGGACACTTTAATACCAATGTTTATCAGCCTCTTTTCTCTCTGGGTAATCAGGATCCCCATTGCCTGGATCTTTTCATCAAGAATCGGTGAAACAGGTATCTGGTGGGCTATTCCTGCTGGCTGGCTAATCGGATTGATATTCTATTACCTCTATTATGCTACAGGCAAATGGAGAAATAAAGTTGTGGTTAAACCTGTCATTATTGATCCCGAGTAACATGGTATAATAGTAAATTAGTAAATTAGTAAACTGGTAAATTGGTGGGTGTGGGAATTGGGAATTGGAGTGTAATTTCAGATGAGAGAGACCTTAAAGGGGTCGGACTATGAACAGCCAGGGGTGCAATCCCTGGTTTCAGAATACAACCCGATCCACAACCCTGTAAGGATTGAATAATCAATATTTATTAATAAAAAGTGTTAACCAAAATCAGGATGACACATTTTTCAACTTACTTTAAAAACAAATCATTATGTTGACATCCATGACCGGTTTCGGGAAAGCTGAATGTGATCTGCCGGGGAAAAAGGTTTCAATTGAAATAAGATCCCTTAATAGCAAATTAGCAGATATTTCCATGAGGCTCCCATCACTTTTCAAAGAAAAAGAAATTGTAATAAGGGATGAAATCAACCGGTTGCTTGAACGCGGAAAAATCGATTGCTATATTTCCATAGATCTGATGAAGGCAGAAGCAGCTTCTCAGATCAATAAAGAGGTTGTTCAATATTATATCAGTCAGCTGAAAGAAATAGCCGGGGAACTTCATTTAGATACAAGTGAACGGCTGATCCAGGTGGCTATGAATTTACCTGATTCCCTCAAAATTGAGAAAGAAGAATTAGGAGAGAAAGACTGGAAAAAAGTACTGAAAACCCTTCAGGCAGCGCTCGAAAACATCAGGAAATATCGTAACCGTGAAGGGAAGGTCCTTGAAAAAGATATCCGTAACAGGATTCTTTCAATTATGAAAAAATTGAGTAAGATTCCCCCATTTGAAAAGGCAAGAATAGAATCTGTCAGGAAAAGGATCCATCAAAGTCTGAATAATTTAAAGTTGGAGGACTCGTATGATCCAAACAGATTTGAACAGGAATTAATATATTACCTGGAAAAACTGGATATCACAGAAGAACAGGTAAGGCTGGCAAATCATTGTAACTATTTCCTGGAAGTTCTGTCAGCAGATTCACCGGCAGGTAAGAAACTTGGATTCATCGCACAGGAAATAGGCAGGGAAATTAATACTCTGGGAGCAAAGGCAAACGAAACCAACATCCAGAGGCTGGTTGTCGAGATGAAGGACGAACTGGAAAAGATTAAGGAACAATTAAACAATGTTTTGTAAATAAAGACATAATAGTTATTTCAAAGAATAAAGCTGATTAAATACTATTGAAAACAATAAAATGTAATTAACTTAAATACTGTTAATTATGTGTTTTGTTAGACAGGAGTGTTCTACAAAAAAATGAGGTAAGAATGGAAGGGAAACTCATTATCTTCTCAGCTCCATCAGGCTCAGGAAAAACAACAATAGTAAGGTATTTACTTGATAGTGGTCTTCCACTTGAATTTTCTGTCTCGGCCTGTACTAGAGAATCAAGGCCTGACGAGGTAAATGGAGTAGACTATTATTTTATATCACTTGATGAATTCCAGGAAAGAATTCATAAAGGAGAATTTATTGAGTGGGAAGAGGTCTATCCCGGACTTTTATATGGCACCCTTAAAAGTGAACTCGAAAGGATCTGGAAAGCGGGCAAAAATGTCATTTTTGATGTTGATGTGGCAGGGGGACTAAATCTAAAAAAACAATTCGGCACACGTGCTTTTTCTGTATTTGTAATGCCTCCGTCTATTGAAGAGCTTGAAAACAGGCTAAAATCCAGGGGAACAGATACTAAAGAAGATATCCGGAAAAGGATCGAAAAAGCCCGTGAAGAAATCGCACTCGCAGCAGATTTTGATTTAGTCCTGGTTAATGATGATCTCGATGAAGCATTAAATAAAGCCCTGATTGCAGTTAGAAGATTCCTGAAGAAATAATGGTATATTGGTGTATTGGTATATTGGTGTGTTTGAGTGTTGGGAGAGATGTGAAGCTCGCCAATTGATAATCAGAAGTTTAATTTATCCCGAAGGTCTACAACTATGATTAACCACCGGTAAAACCGGTTGTTATGTATCCGATATCCAATACAACCCTGAAAGTGTTGAATAAGTTGTACCGACTGTTGATTAGTAACTTTAATAATGAAAGACATTTAAAAAAGCCTGGTTTACAATCAAACAAATTTTATTTTAGCTTATTTTAAATATCTCTGATGAAAATAGGTTGTTTCTTCGGTTCTTTCAATCCGGTTCATATCGGCCACATGGTTATCGCAAATTATATGGTCGAATTTACCGATATGGATCAGCTATGGCTTGTTGTCAGTCCGCAAAATCCCTTTAAAGAAAAAAAGAATCTACTTGCCGAATACCACAGATATGAACTGGTCTTGCGAGCTATTGGTGATGATCCGTTAATCAGGGCAACAAATATTGAATTTAATATGCCCAAGCCTTCCTATACGATAGACACACTCACTTATCTGTCCGAAAAAAATCCCGCCAAGGAATTTGCTATCGTCATGGGGGCCGATGGCCTGGCAACATTCAAAAAATGGAAAAATTACAAACAAATCGTCGGGCAGTATCACCGCTACGTTTATCCGAGAGCCGGAATTGATACCGGGCAGCTGCCAAACATGGAAAATGCCACCCTTGTTCATGCTCCACTGATAGGGATCTCTTCAAGTTTCATCCGGAAGGCGATCCGTGATGGTAAGGATATACGCTATTTTCTACCCGCGCCGGTCTGGGAATATATCCGGGAAATGAATTTTTACAGGTAGCATGAAGCATAGGGCATGGAGCCCCCGGTACTCGGGGATCGGTCAGGTTATAACATTTCACTTAGTCTTCGCTCGTGAAATGTCAGCCTGACTGGACAAGGAGATGAGAACTGAGAACTTAGATTTAAGAACTGATCGATGGCAGTATTTACTTTTAAATAATTGCGACAATTGAAACAAATGATTTCTTTTATAACTTAAGTTATTAATGCCCAACTCAAAAAAGGCTCACATTCACAATATATTCTTAACTGGATTTTTTTACGAAAAAAGTTATCTGTATAATCAAGTTGTAACCAATTAGTAAAACACAGATGAAGATAATTTTAATATCAATTGGAACCCGTGGA
>Ga0209636_10005828_pt1 | contig 12582 bp, 13 predicted proteins | sample DeeMarSWOR152_54_FD_187464 | JGI IMG/M metagenome (GOLD analysis project Ga0209636, IMG submission 187464) | Marine sediment microbial communities from White Oak River estuary, North Carolina - WOR-1-52-54 (SPAdes) (version 2) | ecosystem: Environmental > Aquatic > Marine > Intertidal zone >...
GGCGGGTATGATCGCCCATGTCTACGAGGAAATGACCACCCAGAAACCCATGAGGCGCATGTGTGTTCAGGATACCGAGTATGATGGTCCGTGGGAGAAATCAACAGAATAATCGTGATGTTGTGAGAGTATGATGACGATTGCAGAAAAGATCTTGGCGCGGGCGTCAGAGAAAAAAGCCGTCAAACCCAGGGAAATCGTAACGGCGAAGATCGATGTTGCTATGTCTCATGAGAACGCAGACGTTGTGCTTCGTGCTTTTAGTGAGATTGGTGTTGAAAAAGTGTGGAATCCGGAGCGCATCGTCTTGCTCTTTGACCACCGTATTCCTGCAGAAAGCGAGAAGACTGCCCTGACGCACCAACGCATACGCAAATTTGTAAAGGAACAACATATCAAATATTTCTTCGACATGAAAGAAGGCATTTGTCATCAGATACTCCCGGAGAACGGTCTTTCTCGACCCGGCGACGTGATGGTAGGCACAGATTCACATACGACAACGCATGGTGCTTTTGGTACCTTTGCCACTGGCATTGGAGCAACCGAAATGGCCGGCGTTTGGGCGACCGGCGAGCTGTGGTTCATGGTTCCGGAATCGATAAAGATAAACATAAGGGGCAAATTCAAAAGATACGTTTCGGCCAAGGATTTGATTTTGAGTATTATCGGCCGCCTCGGTGCAGCAGGAGCCGACTACAAGGCGGTGGAATTTTGCGGTGAGACAATAAGTTCGATGAGTATCGCATCGAGGATGGTCCTGACAAATCTGTCAATGGAAATGGGTGCTAAGGTAGCATTTGTTGTACCCGATGACAAGACAATCCGCTACGTCAAGCAGCGCACAGATGAAGGCTTTGTGATCTGTCTACCGGATAAGAACGCAGAGTATTCGCAGACAATAGATATAGATGTGAATGATATGAAAAGCATGATTGCATGCCCGCATGCTGTCGACAATGTTAAGCCCGTACGCGCCGTAGCTGGTCTGAAAATCGATCAGGCACTTATTGGTTCATGTACCAATGGCCGGCTTGAGGATTTAGAGGTCGCGGCTGAAATATTGGAGGGCAAAAGCGTTCATCCTGATGTACGACTGCTCGTAATTCCGGCTTCCCGAAACGTCTATCTACAAGCATTAAAAAAAGGCCATATCGAGACCTTTGTCAAAGCCGGTGCTTTGATCTTGAATCCAGGATGCGGTCCATGTCTCGGTGCTCATCAAGGACTCATGGCACCAGGTGAAGTATGCATATCAACAACCAATCGTAATTTCAAAGGACGCATGGGTAGTTCTGAATCTTCTATCTACCTGGCATCGCCGGCAACAGTCGCGCGATCCTCCATCACCGGTGTGATTAGCGAACCCCAGGCGGCGGATTAGGTATGGATCTAATCAAGGGCAGGGTGTACAAATTTGGTGATGATATTAATACGGATGTGATTTACCCGGGCAAATACCTCTCCATCACCACTGATCGTGAGGAAATGGCAAGACATTGTTTTGAGGCTGTATATCCAGAATTCCTGAAGAACGCCCGGCCGGGTGATGTTATTATTGCCGGCAAGAATTTTGGGTGTGGAAGTTCAAGGGAACAGGCGGCCGCGTGTCTGAAGCATTTTGGTATTAGCGCGGTCGTGGCCGAATCTTTTGCCCGTATCTTCTACCGCAATGCGATAAATCTTGGTTTGCCTGTGCTTGTCGCGTCTGGTATTAGAGATTTGGTAGAACACGCCGATGCCGTGGAGATTGACATTGAGCAGGGCAGCATCACTAATGTGAAGACCGGCGAGAATATTCCATCAACAAAGCTCCCTGGGTTTATTCTGGAAATAATCAATGATGGTGGACTAATCAAACATTTGCAGAAGCGACTAAGCATAAGCACGACGTAGGGAGGATAGATGAAGCAGTTTGTTGTGATCGGTTTGGGGCGTTTTGGTTCGAGCATTGCTCGTGCCTTGAGCGAGATGAATTTTGAGGTTTTAGCGATTGACAAGAATGAAACACTCGTGAAGTCAATGGAGAATGTAGTATCGCAGGCAGTCGTCCTGGACGCGACCGATGAGAAATCTCTAAAAGAATTGGGAATTAAAGAGTTCGATACGGCGATCGTGAGCATGGGAGAGACAATCGAGGATAGTATTATGATCACGCTGACCCTAAAGGAACTCGGTGTTAAGCAAGTCATTGTGAAGGCACAGAACGATCTCCATTCTAGGATACTCAAGAAAGTAGGAGCCGACAGGATCGTAATTCCTGAGCGCGAGATGGCTGAGAAGCTCGCGCAGAGCCTGGCGAGTCCAAAGATATTTGATTTCATAGAAGTGTCAGACACCTACGGGATAGTCGAGATGGTTGTGCCAAAGAGGTTTGCCAACAAGACCCTCACCGAGCTCCAACTACGCGACAAGTACGGAGTGAGCGTTATTGCGATCAAGAGGAAGATACCCTATTCAAAACCGGACGGTTCGACTGACTTCAAGGATGAGGTCATCATCGGGCCGGGTGGTGCTGACGATACCATCTCCGGTGATGTATTGATACTCCTTGGTCGAAGCGATGACTTGGACAAGATCAAGAAGCTATGAAAGACGACTTCAAGGATTTGCTCGAACTGAGCGATTTTTACATATTGAGCCAACAGTATGATGAAGCAATAAAGATTCTGAAGAAGGCAGAGAAGCTCAGCAAGGTCGATCCAAAAATATACTACAACTTAGGTATTGCTTATGAAGCCTTGAATGAAGTGAGCGAAGCCCGCGATTCATTTAGGCTGGCCCTAAAGCTAGATCCCGAGCTCAAGTCTGCCCAAGAACATTTGGATCGGTTGATCGAAGAATGAAGTATCTTCTAGTCCGTGATGGAATAGCCTACACTGGAGAACAACTCCAGAGCAATTTCGCGTACATACATTTTGGAATTGTCGGTGATTCGATCGTAGCATTCTGTGGTCCCTGCGACGTTAAGAAGGATAGAATGGTTGATATTGAGGATCAAAAGGCGGGCAGCACAATCTACTCAGAAAGCATGCTACACTTCATTGTTGAGCATCATGACACAGATCTGGAAAGGAATGTATTGCGGCAAATCATGCTTGCTGCCATTGTCAAGGATACGCTTAACGATATCGTTGGTACAACAGCGATACGAAGGGTGCACACAGACTTGTACGACAGTGACGCCAAGTTATCAATATCAGTCGCGACAGTCAGTCCGGTGTCCGCATTGATACATTTCGGTATCAATATATCGTCTGTTAATACACCGGTCAAGACTAAGGGCCTGGATGATTACGAGATCGACGCGTTCGATTTTGCCAAAAGGGTCATGGAAAAATATGTTGACGATATTGATGATGCATACCAGGCAAGATGTAAGGTTAAGTGGGTTAGATGAAGGGCTTTGTCCGGGAGGTTTTTACTTCGATCCAGGGTGAGGGTTTAAGAATAGGACAGAGGATGACTTTCGTGCGTTTCTTGGGTTGTAATGTGTCGTGCAGCTATTGTGATACTAAAGAAGCGCAAAGTATGGAGGGTCCTTTTATGCATGAGGGCCAGATATTCAAGAACCCTGTTGATGTCGATTTCTTGTTGGATAAAATAGAGGAAAAGCATGTTACTATGACAGGGGGGGAACCGCTGCTACAGATATACTTCTTACGTGAAATCTGTGACCGGCTAAAGAATCTGAAGAAATCGTTGTACTTGGACACAAACGGTTCTCTGCCTGACAACCTGCAGCAAGTAGTTGATTACTTCGACACAATATGTCTCGACTTCAAAATCCCTAGTGCCACGGGGCGTCCGAAGTTCTGGCGAGAACACGAAAAATCACTGGCCATCGCCGCGCAAAAAGATGTTTTTGTCAAGATTGTAATAAACGATAATTTCCTACCCGGTGAATTGGATACTACGTGTGCGATTATTGCGCGCGTCAATAAGAGCGTGCCGCTTGTGATTCAGCCTGTATTCGGTAGCACGATACCGAACATTCTGGAGCTGCAGAAAAAAGCATTGGGTGTTTTGGAGGACGTGCGGGTCATTCCACAAATACACAAGTATCTCTACCTACCTTAATTGACGGCGCACATGCAATCATGGGGGGTAGCCGACTTTCTCAAGGAAATTACTGCGATAGGAAATATTTGGCAGGAGATAGAAGAAAATCGTGTTGTAGAAGCCAAGTCGCGGTGATACTATAATATTCCGGAGCATTATCGAATCCCAGGAGTAAAAACTATCCCGTAACCATTCCATCATTGAATACATGGCCTGCGGGGCTACCCCCGGTATATTCACCACTGGCATCCACTGGTCATACAGGGATAGATCGCGGGCGATCTGATCATTATCGGCGTAAGTACGATGAGTCTTTGTGCCAGGCAGCGGTGTCTGTACCGCGAGTTCTATCACATCGATACGCGCCTTAATCAAAAATTTCATTAATCGTTGGTAGGCCTTGTATTCTTCGCCTTCAAAGCCCAGTCTTATCTTGCAGCCAGCCGTAATGCGATGATTATGTATCATGTTGATCTGATATTCTTTTTCTTTGACATAATCTTCATTACTTAAATTCTGTAGCAGATTTCTGCCGAGCCAATCTTCTTTCAGGTATATGATGCGAACGCCATCGTCGCGCAGCACAGGAAGAATACCAGGTCTATTGAATATTGCCCCTGTTGTTTGAAAGATCCACATTTTCTTGTGCCGCCAGCATTTTTCCAGTAGCCGAATACCGTATTCAGTATCGAACAAGAAATCATCGTCCAGGACGTATATTGCTTTTCTTCTACTTAGAGCAACAGCCTCTGTAGCTTTGTCAAGATTCCAACGGGCTGGCGTTTTGTATAAAGAGTTTTCATAGCAGTAGTCTTTGTTGTCGTCGGTGCACTGACAGCCATAAGAAGTTCTTAGTTGCGAAAAGAAAGGGGTGAATCCGAACTTCGATTCGAAGTGTCGGTCCACTTCGAAGTGTGTGATTCTGTCGGACTCGTAGACAGCTTTGAGCGTTTTCTCTCTGTGATCACGCAAGATCTGCTTCCAGACTGCAGCGATGTCGCCGACCACTACCGTAGTGCAAAACGTTCTGCAATCATTCGTGAAGAGTGTCGGGTATGTACCGTAGCAGATGATTGCAGCGGTTTCCCGCCATTCCGCACTCTGATTTTCAACGTGTCGGGCAAGATTTAATGGCACATGACAAACAATGATGTCTGCATTAAAATCGGGTTGGACTTCGATATGTTCGTCAAAATATGCAAAATCATGACCTTTTGATAAATGAGCCAAGCGCAGCGCATCGTAATTTGGTCTTCTAAAAAAAGGGCTGCCGCGCATTGCTTCGAATGGCGTGAAGCGTCTCTGGCTAGGAGCTGGATTATAAAAGAGAATCCTCATAAATCTGGCGATTTATTGATGCAAACAGATAGTAGCGGATGCATGCGGATTTCCGTATCAGTCTGCATCCGCTTAAATCCGTCTGAATCTAAGATAATGGTGATCATCTCGTTATGTCATTGAATGTGACGAAGACGACAAGCAGTAGGATGATTGCGTAGCCGATTTGTTGGATTATCAAGCGGGTTCGCCTGGAGAATCTCTTGTTTCTTATCGCTTCGATTATGGAGATGACGACGTGTCCTCCGTCAAGTGCGGGGATGGGGAAGAGATTTATTAAACCCAAATTGATCGAAATGATGCCAAGCAGACCCAGCAGATTCTCGAAACCCCAGCGCGCGGATTCGCCGCTCAGCTGGGCGATCGCAATAGGTCCTCCGATAGCGCGCCGCGATATCTGTCCGACGATGAGCTGATACAATGTCTTTAGGGTCAGCCATAAGACCTCGCCACTTCTCTGCACCGCGAGTGATACGACATCAGGCGATGATAGATAACGTCTCTGCAAAGGCATGATGGCACCGACCTGTCCTATTGTATCTTCGGTCGCCGGATCATAAAATGCAACCGGAGTGATGACTGCATCATTTTCCACGCCATTGTCCAGCCATACAAATCTCAATGGGACACCTACTGACCCGCGTACCGTGTCGACCATCTGATTCCAGCTTTCTATCTCTACCCCGTCTATGCTCAATATCCGGCTACCTTGTTTCATGCCCGCCTTGTGGGCGGGTCCATCGAGTTTCAGAGAACCCAGGACCGGCGGTACTAGTGGCTGAATGCCAAGGCTGTCCAGGGCTACTTTAATGGGTTTTTCCATGGGTATTCCTGCACGCACGAATCCGATTTCGACCAATTCACCATCATGCTCAGAGAGTATGTCAAAAACTCTATCCCAATCTGTGACTTCTTGCCCGGCAACAGTAATGATTGAATCGTTTTTTGCTAACCCGGCCTCTTCGGCAAGACTACCCGGTTCGACTTCAATGCGCATATAGGGATTAACCAGTAGCCCGAAACCTGCCAGTACAACGATGAAGACAAATACTGCTGAGATAATATTGAAAAGGGGACCGGCGAGTACGATGAGGACACGCTTGTAGATAGGTGCATCGTAGAACCCAGCCACCTCAACCCCAGACCCACTTTCAACGTGCGCTTCTTTCAGTGATTTCTGTGTGTCTGTTGTCTCAGTGCGTTCTGTGCTCAGTGCTTTCTGTGTTATAACGCCTTCTTCTTCTCCAGCGATTTTCACATATCCACCCAATGGGAAGTAAGCAATTCTGAAATCGGTCTCGCCGATCTGCTTGCGTACCAAAGGTGGCCCATAGCCGATGGAGAATTTTTCTACCGGGATTTTGAAGAGCTTAGCGATGAGGAAGTGGCCGAATTCGTGTATCGTAATCGAGAAAGCCAGAATAAAGAGAAAGGCAAGAATCGTTACTATCATGCTAATGTCCTTACTTGCTCTTTGGCCCACTCTATTGCTTCGAGATATTGGTCAAGACCGCCGTCTAGAGGTTGATGTTTTACCATAACCTTTTCAATAATTCTCGGTATTTCATGGAACTTTATCATGTCATTGAGAAATAACTTGACCGCCTCCTCGTTCACGGTGTTGATTACTGCCGGCATTGTTTTGCCAATTTCCAGTGCCTTGTATGCAAGGCCTAAACAAGGGAATTTTTTATCATTTGGTGCCATGAACGTCAGAGATTTTACCTTTGTTATGTCGAGATAGGTAGTCAGTGAAGTCAAGCGCCTTGGTGCAGTTAGTGCATACTGAATTGGCAGTTTCATATCGGGTGTAGACAGCTGCGCGAGCATTGTGCCGTCTTTGAATTGCACCAATGAATGGCAGACTGCTTCTGGATGTATCACGACCTTGATCATATTCGCCGGGAAATCAAACAAATGATGTGCCTCAATCACTTCTAACCCCTTATTCATCATGGTTGCCGAATCAACAGTGATTTTCTTACCCATTTTCCATACTGGATGATTTAGCACATCTTTTTTGCATACATTCCTGATCGATTTCTTGAGGAAAGGTCCTCCCGAGGCAGTGAGGATAATGTTCATAACATCCTGCCGGTTCTTACCCTCGAGGCATTGGTATATGGCCGAATGTTCGCTATCTATGGGAATGAGACGGACACCCTGTTTTTTTACTTTGTCCATTACGAGATGTCCAAAATTCACCAGAATCTCTTTTGTTGCCAGACAGATCTGCATTGTCTTCTCGATTGCTGTGATCACGCCTCTGATACCAATGGCACTGGCCAATGCACAGATTACGGTGTCCGCGTCAAGCGCGTCGATCATTTCCCCGATGCCTTCTTCACCACTAAACACACGGGTTTGTGCAAGCTGTGCTTTGAGTCTCTTATGAAACCTCTTATCGATAATCGTCACGATTCTCGGCTTCAATTCTTGGGTTTGCTTCATAAGCAACCGGTGATTACCATACGCAGCAAGTCCAATGATTCGATAATCACTCAGCTGTTTGATGACCCTAATTGCGTTGCAGCCAATCGACCCAGTGGAACCCAGTATTATTATACGCTTCATGCCAGCAGTTTTTCCATAATCTTGAGGTCTCGCTTGTCTGTAACTTTTATATTGTGTGGGTCGCCGCTAAATAGATAGACGGGCAGGCCCAAGGATTCGAGCATGGCGGCTTCATCCGTGTATTCTACGCCGGAATCGGCTGCTGCAAAGGCTTTTCTTATTGTTCTCAAATCGTAGAATTGAGGGGTTTGGATGAGGAAAAGCCCATCGCGGGGTACAGTTTCTTGCACGCGCCGTCCGGCTGTTCTCTTGACCGTATCGTGCACCTTCACGCCGAGAATGACTGACTTGTATTTACGACAAAGTGCAATTCCTTTACCAATCATTGTTTTCGAGATAATCGGTCTGACTGCATCGTGGATTATCACCACGCCCCCCTTGTCTTTTATCGCACGCAGACCATTGATTACTGAATCCTGACGCCGCTTGCCGCCTGAAACGACGGACCGCACCTTGCTCAATCCTAGAGCCCTGATCAGTTTCCTTATTTTGTCTTTTTGCCTTTTTGGGACTACGAGAACAATACTCTGGATTTGCCGGTGTGCCTCAAAAACGCTCGTTGCGTAAACGAACAGCGGCCGCCCCTGAACCGGATAAAATTGCTTTCTGCCCCCAAATCTCTTACCGGTTCCTGCAGCGACGATTATCGCGTGATTTGCCATGACATATAATAGTCAGAAATAAGGAAAAGTCAACAAGACATGGTTAAAAAGGCATTGAAAATGGTAAGAAAACGTCAGACATTGCCTAAGGTCGTTCACGGTTTCGAGCTGTTATTTGGCTATTGACATACTGCGCAATATGAATATAGTTTATTGTATGATAAGAAAATAGGGAGGAGGTATTATGAAAAAGACAGTTGCTCTATTTTTCCTGGCCGTCTTGATCATTGGTTGCGGTCCTAAGATGGCTAAGCAGGAAACGCTCGATGCTTTAGCTGAAGCGCGAGCTGCCCTTGACGCTGCCCAAGCGAGATTTGCGGAACTGCAAGATGAAAGAGACACACTAGAATCCCAACGCGCCGAACTCGAGCAGATGTTGAAGGATCTACAGGAAGAGGTTGAAATGCTCCAGGCCAAGATTGACACGCGCTGCATGAAATAAGGAGGATGACATGAACAAAATACTATCAATTGCTCTAGTTCTTTGCCTCGTTATTCCTGTAATAGCGTTTGCCCAAGACAAGATGACCGAAGATGAGGCGCAGGCTGAACTCGCGCGCATCAGAGCTGAGCTCGATCAACTAAACGCAGATATTGCCGCACTCGAGGCTGAGGTTGCAGGGATGCGGACCTCTGTTTCCAAGCTAGAAACCCTGCATTCAGGACTCAATGATCAAGTCGCTGAATTGAGGGAAACCTGGAAACGTTGTCAGTGGGGACGTTATACTGTAGTCGAGGGAGATTGGCTATCAAAAATTGCGAGTATGCGTAAAGTGTATCATGATGGCGCAAAATGGCCTTGGATATACGAAGCAAACCAAGATAAAATATCAGACCCGAACCTCATATATCCGGGCTGGGTATTACTCATCCCGACCCTTGATCAGTATACAGTTGTTCCAGGGGATTGTCTTTGGTTAATCGCATCATATCTTTCCATCTATTCGGATGCGAAGAGATGGCCTGAGATCTATGAGGCGAACAAAGACAAAATTAGTGATCCTGACTTAATTTATCCAAATCAGGAATTTGCAGTACCTCATGATTAATATGCGAGGGAGGGGTTGAGTATCCGCCCCTCCCGCTGAAGTGAAAGTATCAATCCCAATATCAGGTTCTGACCCAACACACATATCAGGATTTCAGGACGAGTTTCTTAAAGAAATCCAGACACGCTTTAATATCATGGTATCAATGCGCGACGACTACATTCACCTTAGGGGCAACGAAAAAAGCGTCAAGGCGGCGGCGAAAATGGTGCGCTCGCGGCTCGTCATTGGGCAACCCGAGTCTGACATCAAGGAACCTGAAGAAAAGCGCGGGATCGAAGACGGGGCATCGATTCCGACACCAAAGAGATTGATCAAGGCAAAGTCCGACGGACAGGCTGAATACATGAAAGCCATTGACCGGCACGATATAGTCATCAGCATAGGTCCCGCAGGAACCGGCAAGACGTATCTGGCAGTAGCCAAAGCCGTTGCTTCCCTGATGGAGAAGAAGGTCGAGAGGCTCATTCTGACCCGTCCTGCTGTTGAGGCCGGTGAGTCATTAGGTTTCTTGCCCGGAGCGATTGAGGAAAAGGTCGATCCTTACTTGCGTCCCCTCTACGACGCCCTTAATGATTTCTTACCCTTTGATCGAATCCGGCGTTATCTTGATATGAAGACAATAGAAGTCGCACCGCTTGCCTACATGCGGGGAAGAACGTTGAATGACTCTTTTATCATATTGGACGAGGCACAGAACACGACCGGGATGCAGATGAAGATGTTCTTAACCCGTATGGGCTGGCGTTCGAAGGTCGTTGTTACCGGGGATATCACGCAGGTCGACCTACCTCCGAATGTGTTTTCAGGTTTGATTGAAATACAGCACTTACTCAAGAACATAAGCGGTATTGAATTTATCTATCTCAATGAAAAAGATGTGGTCAGACACCACCTTGTGCAAAAAATCATCAAGGCATATGAAGCAAAAAATACAACCTAGACTGTTCATCTTCGTCGGTCTGATTCTACTGTTGAATTTCATCTTTCCACCACCTGCGGTGCCTCAGAAGTATGATATGAATATCGGAGAGGTTGCCGAATATGACATAATCGCTCCTTATGATTTTTTCATTCCCAAGACCGAACAAACGTTGAACGGCGAACGAGAAGAAATCGCACGCAGGGTTCCGCCTGTTTTCGATTTGAATAACAATGTGGTGCGTGAAGTATCTGCGAAAATCGATGGTCTGGAACGTGTCATTGACTCAACGCGCCGTGCAGGGCTTGGCCGTGACTCTATCATACGGCTCGTGCAGAAGCAATACGCGGTGAACCGGGGGGTAATTGAATATCTATTGAGAAATAACTACAAGAGGGTTTTTGAGCAGTTGCGCAACCGTCTGGCCGAGGCATATGCTAAAGGTATCATTGATCAGAAAGATGTCGGTCACCGTATTATTGCCATTCTTAGTGGTACTCAGGAAACCGTGGAGTCGATCGACCAGCTCTATTCAGTGGATGAAGCTGAGAATGTTGTCTCGCTGGGGCAACGCGCAGAATATCGCGGTCTCGTGCAATTCTTCATACGACCGAATATAACATTCAACAAAGAGAAAACTGATGGACGCATCGATGAAGTCTTCGCGAATGTACCTAAAACAAAAGGCAGGATTTTGCGCGGGGAGATCATTGCCGAGAAACACAAGCGGGTTGACGCAGAGACAGTCGAGAAAATCCTTGCCCTGGAGAGCACCTACACATCGATCGGTACTTGGGAAATCGTAAAGACCGTGCTCTTCCGTAATCTCCTTTATCTGGCGATATTCTTTTTATTGTTCAAGTTTAGTCAAACTACTCGATTAAAGTTTTTTACAGGGAAGAACTTCTACTTCATCGCGCTGTTATCTGCTGCGTATCTTATCATCGGCAAGATCACATATGCAACCAGCGTTATCTATTTAACGCCTATCGCATTCTTCATTTTCTTATTTGCTTTGTATTTCAATTTCTATGTGGGCATATTATTCACATTCATATTCGCCGCCGTCTTCGGCGTCGTTTTGAACTCGGCTGGTATCTTCACGTTTCTCTTTGTGAGCGGGCTCGTTGCGGCATTCTCCAGCCAGACCATAAATTCCCGCCTTGCTTTCTATCGACCTCTGGCTTATTTAGCTCTAGCCAATGTGGGGGCAATCCTCTTTATCGACATCTATCTGGCCGAAGGACGGATGAATATTATCCCTGTGGGGTTGGGCGTGGCCAACAGCATACTGGTGACGCTGAGTTTTGTGCTCTTCTTGCCGTTGTTCGAAAGATTATTCGATTTCACGACCGATTTAACGCTGCTGGAACTGGGTAACCTAAACCTGCCTCTGTTCAAAGACATGGCGGTCGAGGCGCCCGGCACGTATCATCATTCTATTATTGTAGGTAATCTGGCCGAGGCTGGTGCACGATTTATCGGAGCTGATCCAGTACTTGCCAGGGTCGGTGCATACTATCACGATATTGGTAAGTTGAAGAAACCCGAATATTTTATTGAGAATCAGATTGGTATGAGAAACCCTCACGATACGCTGAAGCCGCAGATGAGCGCGCTGGTGATAATCTCACACGTAAAGGATGGTCTTGAAACAGCAAGAAAAATGAAGCTACCCAAAAAAGTCGTCGAGGTAATCGAACAACATCACGGAACCAGCATGATTGAGTTGTTTTACCGTAAGGCACTTGCAGAATCCAAAGATACCGCACAGGATTCGTATCGGTATCCAGGTCCGCGACCGAAAACGAAGGAAACTGCATTAGTAATGCTCGCAGACAGTGTGGAAGCAGCAGCGCGCGGTGAACGCAACATTACGGTGTCAAAACTGCAGAAGATTGTGAAGGAGAATATCGACAAGAAATTCAATGATGGCCAGTTAGACGACTGTCCAATAACACGTCACGATTTGGAG
>Ga0209636_10005829_pt1 | contig 12582 bp, 14 predicted proteins | sample DeeMarSWOR152_54_FD_187464 | JGI IMG/M metagenome (GOLD analysis project Ga0209636, IMG submission 187464) | Marine sediment microbial communities from White Oak River estuary, North Carolina - WOR-1-52-54 (SPAdes) (version 2) | ecosystem: Environmental > Aquatic > Marine > Intertidal zone >...
GCACGCCCTTGGCTCAATTTAATGTTTTTCAGCATACGTTGCTCATCAACATACAGATTAGCTACTACATTGTTCATTAAGAAAAGCATGTGGTCAACTAGGATGCATGTTTCAGGAATGATGAACCGCTCCGCCGAAGACTGCGTTAAGTCTCTTTCATGCCAAGTTACAACGTTCTCTAAAGCAGGAATAACAAGACTTCTAACAATTCTAGCCAAGCCGCAGACCGTTTCGCATGTTTCTGGATCTCTCTTATGAGGCATCGTAGAACTGCCGACCCGCTTCTCCAAATCGAAAGCCTCGAAAAGTTCTCCAATCTCAGGTCTTTGCAATTCCCGAATCTCAGTGGCAAAATTATCAAGCGTAGAAGCAATCATAGCCAGCAAGCATACAAGTTCGGCATGGCGATCCCTCTGCACAATCTGAGTGGAAATTTCAGCATGCTCAATTCCTAATCGCTGCATAACCAGCTCCTGAATTTTCATAGCATGGGGTCCTAAGCCAGCTTGGACTCCCACCGCCCCGCTCATTTTCCCAACTAAAACGCGTTTTTTGCATTGCCTAAGCCTCTGGATATGCCTTGAGATTTCACGCATCCAAACAGCAAACTTAAAGCCCAACGTTATTGGTAAGGCATGTTGACCATGGGTTCTACCCATCATCAAAGTGCTTTTGTACTGCAAGGCTTTTTCCATCAGGATTTTCTCAAAATTGTTTAGCCGTTTCTCAATTAATTCTAGGGCTTCTTCTAGTTGAAGGGCTGTTGCTGTATCTACAATGTCAGAGCTTGTTGCTCCCAGGTGAATATATGCCCCGCTTGGTCCGCATGCTTCGGCTAAAGCTCTAACTAAAGAGGCGATATCATGCTTTATTTCACGTTCAATCTCCTTTATGCGACTTAATCTAACATGCTTCGTCGAAGCCATAGCCGCTATCTTTTCAGCATCTTCCCTCGGTATGTCGCCAACCTCAGCGTGCGCCCAAGCCAATGCAGCTTCAACATCCAACATTTTCTGAACACGTGTCTCTTCCTCGAAGATTCTCTTCATTTCAGGAGTCCCGTAACGTCCCGTGTCGATAGGAAGAATAGGCATATTATCGCTCCCCGCAAAACTAGATAAGATGATTAAGGATTAATGCTTTACCGTAATAAGAGGCTTCTTTCGCATGGGAGCAATAATCGCTGTTGTAAGCAAACAGAACGAAGATGTGGCAAAAACAGCGGTTACTATGCTTAAAATGCTAAAGCATAAAGGCGCCGAAGCCTTTGGAATAGCATCACCGACTATTGTAAGAATAGAAACATCCATCGAGAATTTACAAGACAAAGACGTAAGCTCACCTTTACTTATTGGTCATGTCTTCTCAAAAATTTTTATGCCAGACATGCCGCAACCAATAAAACTGGATTATGGAATGCTTGTTTTTGAGGGAAGGATTCATTTACTTAACACAGAATTTTCCAATGCAGAATTCGTCGCTGAAAAACTGAATCAAAATCGAGGAAACGCAAGAGCTCTTATCAAGGATTTTGAGGGCGGCTTCGCTTTTGCTGTGGCTGAATCTGGAAGACTTATCGCTGGGAGAGATTCTTTGGGGACTTATCCACTTTACTATGGTGAAAACGCAGATTTTGCGGGTTTAGCATCTGAGCGTAAGGCATTATGGAAAATTGGAATAAAAGAAGTGCATTCCTTTCCACCGGGGCACATAGCTGTCGTAGGTAAGCGTGGTTTCAAGTTTAAGCTCGTGAAAGCACTCGTTCATACAAGAACTAGGGAAATAACCATGCAAGCTGCGGTCAAAAAACTGCGAAAACTTTTGCAACAGTCAGTTAAACAGAGAGTTTCGGGGCTTAAAGAAGTTGCAGTCGCCTTCTCTGGTGGTTTGGACAGCAGCATAATCGCATTTTTAGCCGAGCACTTCAAAGTAGATGTGCACCTAATCTTTGTAAGCCTAAAAAACCAGCCTGAAATTGAACATGCAAAAAAGGCGGCGGAAGCGCTGAATCTGCCACTTCACATTCGTCTTTACAGTGAAAAAGCCGTAAAGGAAGTTCTTCCAAAAGTTTTGTGGTTGATTGAGGAGTCTAACTCCGTAAAAACAAGCATAGGTATTCCAATGTTTTGGACGGCGGAAAAAGCTTCGGAGATGGGGTTTAGAGCTATGCTTGCCGGGCAGGGTGCAGACGAACTTTTCGGAGGCTACAAGCGATACTTGAATGATTATTTGCGGTATGGCGAAGAAATTGTGCAGAAAACTATTTTCAACGACATTGTAAACATGTATGAAATCAACTTCGAAAGAGACAGCAAAATCTGCAACTTCCACAACGTACAACTACGCCTACCCTTTGCAACATACAAACTAGCAAAATTTGCTGCAAGTCTTCCCTTGCAACTAAAAATAGAGTCGCCGAGTGACATGTTAAGAAAAATCGTTTTACGAAAGGTGGCTGAGGACGTGGGGCTTCCGCACTTCATAGTGAACAAGCCGAAAAAAGCAATACAATACGCAACAGGCGTGAACAAAGTCATCAAAAAACTGGCTAAAAAGAAAGGATTTTCCGCGAAAGAATACTTACAGAAAATGTTTCAAACAGCTTTTAAGCGGATGATGTAGACATGAAAACAGCAGTTATTTTTTCACCTATTTATTATCGGCATAATCCTGGTAGAGGTCACCCTGAATCGGCAAGGCGTCTCCGTGCGATCGTTAGAGAGTTGAAGAAAAGCAAGCTTCATGAAGTCGGAAATTGGCAGTTTGTTGAACCGGAAAAGGCTCGTTTGAAAGATGTTAAACTCGTTCACGGTGTAGAACACATTGAATTTGTAGAGAATGTGTGCATGTTAGGAGGAGGCATTCTAGATGTGGAAGGAGATACTGTGGCTTCGCCGGAAAGTTTTGAGGTTGCCCTTTATGCTGTGGGCGGAACCTTAAAGGCTGTTAACCTTGTAATGGAAGAAAGATTTCAAAACGCTTTTGCCTTGGTTCGACCTCCAGGGCATCACGCTGGAAAATATTGTGCATACGGCTTTTGCATATTCAACAACATTGCTATAGCCGCAGAATACTTGCTCAGAGAATTCAATTTGAAGAGAATTCTAATTTTGGATATAGACGCTCATCATGGAAACGGCACACAAGAAATCTTCTACGAAACTAACAAAGTCTTGTACATAAGCTTACACCAAGACCCGCGAGATTTTCCAGGAACTGGTTTCATAAATGAAATCGGAGAAGGAGAAGGTTTAGGCTACACCGTAAATATTCCACTACCATTCAGAACGAGCGACCAAATTTATCTAAAGGCAACAAATGAAATTGTAAAGCTCATAATACAACAGTACAAGCCACAATTTATACTGGTATCCGCTGGATTAGACGGTCACTACACGGACCCCGTGGCAAGTCTTTCCCTATCCGCTATATGCTACCAAGAAGTTTATGAAACAATAGTCAATCTGTCTTCAGAACTATGCGAAGGAAAACTCATATCGGTACTTGAAGGAGGTTACAGTCAAAACTTTGTTGGGAAAATAGCTGTAGCAGCTGTTGCAAAGATGAGCGGGGCAATTTACAGTACAGAAGATAAGATTCCCGCAACTAAGAAACGCGTCAAGGAACAAGGCGAAAAGGTCATAAAGAAAGTGAAACGGGTTCAGAATGCGTTCTGGAACGTATAGATAGTTACTTTAGAAATGAAGAAGGTGGAATACAAAGGTTTACTCGATTACTTGGATTGCACTTTCCGGGCATTGGGCTTCACAGGCTCTGCAAACCAAGCATTCTTCAACTTTCACGGGAACACACTTTTCATCCTTGATCTCGAAAACTTCCACAGGGCATGTCTCTACGCATGTGCCGCATCCAGTGCATTTATCGTGATCGACTATAATTTTCACCATCTTTTCTTCCCTCTTCAACTGGAGTCTCATGAATTTTAAACAGTGAAATAAAAGCCTTTGGGTTTGCTAGTGGGTTTCTTCACGTAGTCTTATGAGGATTCCGTTAATTGTTGTTTCAGCTTCCTCTTTTCTTCGTTCATAATCTCCGAGAAGTTTGCGGTATGCCCCTAATGAAAGTTCTCCTCTGCGGTGACGCGCTTCGATACTTTCGATATTTGCCTTGATCTCGTTTATTTCGGTTTCAGCCACTTCAAGCCGTCGCATCAAGTCTCTGTATAAACCTCCAGCCGCACTTATCTTTTCCTTTAGCTCGCTTAAGTTCCTAGACAAAGTGTTAAGGCGTGTTTCTAATGTTTTTCTTCGCACTCTGTACTGGCGTCTTGGAATCTTCCCTCTACGGGCTCTTATCTTAAGAGACTCAAGATCTGAAATTATTTTCGTTTTCTTTTCGTATGCGTCAACAAAGGATCTGATATCTTCTGAACGAAGCCTTAACGCTACTCTAGGCACAGTAACTGGAATTGGAGCTTTAGGTCTTTTCCAAACAACGGCTATTGCACATCCAACAGTTGCTAAAGCCCACATCCATAATGTGGGACGGAAAGATAACCATAAAAGGTCATATTCATATGTGATTCCGATGCTGAAGCTATCTAACGAAAACACACCTTGCTTGTTTATGGTTAACGTTTCTCGGAAAACATCTCCGGTTACACTGTAAAAACCGACAACCAAAGCATTTTCAATGCTTAACATCCTAGCACCTTCAGGTAAGACAAAGGTTACAGACGACCGGTCAATGTAGTAATTCAAATTCTGGAACAATGGAAATGTAAGGTTGTAACTTTTGGTTTCTTTTTGCCCAATGTATACCTCGCTAGGTAAAGAATATTTCACGGTGAAACTGGAGGATTTTCCAGTTTCTAACGGTGACGACTTAAAGGAAACCCTATATATGTTTGTTTTTTCAGTCGCATATATTTCCAATATTCTTCCAAGCTGGTCATGGACACTTCGGTTAGAGGCGTTCTGAGGTAAAATTATCTCGATGGAACTGACTTTTTTAGGAGCCTTGCTTGTTATACGATAGGTGTCTAAGCCTTCTATTTCACCTGTTCCGCTCATTTTTATCTCACGATTCAGTTTTTGTATGTCAACTATTTGTATTGCATCTTCAGTTGACAAAAAGGCTACGTTTACAGGTGAATAAGTGAAAGCTGGCAGATTTTCTCGCCAATATGTAAAGTTACCGACCGTACCACCAATGTACGTTGAGTCTTCTGGTAAAAGAATTGAAACGCTACAGTTATCCACGTTTTTTGTTAAGCTAGGATATTCTGGAAACTCTAAGGCGTATTGGCTTACATTATAAGGGTTTTGCGAAAGAAGATTGTTTGAGAGTACAAATCCAACAGTGAAGACTTGTGGTGTCCCTTGAGGAAAGTTTATTTTTATGGCATAGAAACCAAAGCGATCTTCTAAGGGGACATTAAGGTTTACTGAGAAAACGTCAGTTGCGTTATAAGCTATACATCGAAGGACATGCGGGCCATACTCATATGGGAATCCTATGAGAAAACCGTTGGATGTTGTGCCGTTTATTTGTATGGTGTCGTTTATGAAAACGTAGCCATTATACATGACTTCTATTGTATGATTCACTTTTTCTATGGTATAAGTGTTTGTGGCTTTGACATTTTTGATGATAAAGGCGGTAGAGGATGTAAGAATCAACGTAGCGATAATTAACGTGGACGTTAACGCTTGCTTTCTCATGTGTTTTCCTCCGCTCAATTTCTGAAACTTTAGACTTTCTATTTATTGACAAGCCCATTTATTTACTTTTAGAATTACACCATTGACTTATAAGTATCATCACTTTTGATCTAGATATATTTTAACGTCTTCAAAGCTGCCATATAAGAAGGCTTAAGCTATCAAATGATAAATTGGGCTTTCCGCATATTAAGTGCAGTTGAAGGGACCTCCTATTGCCTTATGACCCTGTTAAAACACATTTGGCTGTAGAGAAGTTGGTTACTCGTATAGGACCTGAAGGCCAAGGGAGAAAGTATTATCGAATTAGGGCGGCAAAATGGTATGGTGGAATAGTTACGGCTGATTGTGTTGGCTGTGGTTTGATGTGTAAGTTTTGCTGGGTTTCAGATGATGTTATGTTTCATCCTGCGGACGCTGGAAGATTTTACACACCGAAAGAGGTTGCAAACAGTCTAGTTGCTTTAGCAAGGAACGTGATTTAGATTTGTTGAGAGTTAGCGGCGGGGAACCCACAATAGGAAAAACGCATTTGCTTCAGCTTCTTGATGCGCTTCAAGGTAAGCGATACCGTTTCGTTCTTGAGACTAATGGGACACCTGTAGCCTATGACGAGAGTTATGCCGTAAACCTCTCAGAGTATAAATTTGTCCACGTAAGGGTTTCATTAAAGGGATGCAACGAAGAAGAGTTTGCCATACTGACTGGAGCCAAACCAAAAGGCTTTGCGTTACAGTTGAAAGCCTTAAACAGCCTAGTTAATGCTGGAGTCAGTTGTCACCCATCAGTTATGGCGTCCTTTTCGTCTAGAAAAAGCCTTGAAACGCTTATCCAGAGACTTAAGCAAATCAGTTCAAGCTTGGCTGAAGAGATAGAGACTGAAGAGTTAATCTTGTATCCGCATGTTGTTAGGAGGATAAGAAAACATGAGCTAAAATACTACGCAGCCTACACTCCAGAAAAGGTGTGAGCAGAACAAACTTAAGCTGTTACAGTCCCCCGTGTTTGAAATAATAGTTTTCTTCTTTTTTAGGTCCGAAGCTTCGTACACCTTTTTCTTTAAGTTGTTTCATAAGTTTTTTTGTGTATTGCTTTTCTATTTCTCCTTTTTTCTCCATGTAATTGATTATTTCTTCGGCTTGTTTTTCTGTGTCGCACCGTCGAATGAAGTCTATTACGTCTGGCATGTAACGGACGAATCTTTTTGAAGCTGCTCTTTCCCCTGTTTGGATGTCTGTTCTCACGGAGTTCACTGCAACTTTATGTTCGCTGGATTCTAACTCCTCAGCAAGGTTTGGGAAGAGTTTTTTAAACGTCTTCTTGTTGAGTTCCAAATGGACGCACCTTTCTTCTAGCAGTGCATTCTCAAGTTCATTTATTGAGAATCACATATTTAAACATCTTTGGAAAATTGGGGCTGTTCACACTAGAAGGGGACAAACCTCTGGACTGGGTTTTCTCGAAGCAATTTCTCTAATTCTTGCATGCTAAGACCAGTGATTACATCTCCATATATTTCACATTTTTCTTTGTAACATGCTTCTTCAGAGCTTCGGACAATTATTTCGGCTTGTTCTTTTGTTGGCAATTCTAAATAGATATGAAATGACGTTTTTTTTAGTCCTTTTTTCGTTACCGACGTCCATTCAGTCTTCATGACTCTAAGGTTGTTTTGTTTTATTATTTCTAGAATATCATCTGTTTCATCATGATGTACAGTTATATCGATGTCACTTTCACGGTGTATCGTTCCGCGCCAGACACTTCCAACTAAAACTGGATTATAAGTCTCTAGAATTCTCATCAACTTTAGGGCTTGTTTGCGCATCTGAATTAAACGTTTTTTCCTTGCTTCGCCTTCTTTTTCCTCTGCTATTCTGTCAAATTCAATCGCAACTTCACGGTTTGTTGGAAGGAAATGGGCACTGAAAGTTTTTGCAGCCTTCAATTTCGCTTGTTTATATTCTTTTTCAACCCCAAGATAGAGAAGGTTGGCGGCTTCCTTTGCAGCTTTCTTTCTTAAGCTTATAGAGTTGCTGGGATTCAAAGTTTCACCTCTAAAAGTTAAGGTTTCAGCAAATGTTTTAGCGCTTAATCATTTTTTCATATAATGCAATTGTTTTTTCTGCTATTTTGTCCCATGTGAATTCGTTTAGGACTCTTTGTCTACCGTTTTTTCCAAGCCATTTCGTTTTCTCAGGATTTTCTAAAGCACTGGTTATGCCCCAAGCGATGTCCGTTGGGTTGCTAGGGTTGACGTGATAGCCACATTGTTCCTCTCCGCATGGAACAACTATTTCTCTCATTCCGCTGACGCCTGCTGCTCCGACAACGACTGGGCGTTCCATGCTCATGGCTTCGAGGACAACTATCCCGAATGGTTCATAGAGGCTTGGGAAGACCGCAACATCGCAAGCGGCGTAATGGAGGATGCGTTCTTCTTCTGGGATGAATTCGAAGCAGAATTTCACGGAATTCTGTAGTCTCATGGTTTTAACCAAATTATTTAGATATTCTTGCAGGTCTCCTAAACCTACTATGACGAGTTTTGCATTAGATTTTTTCTGCAAAACATGGGGCATGGCCATTATAAGCCTATCAACTCCTTTGACGCCTACGAGGCGTCCGATGAAAAGAATCATTAGGTCTTCATCTTTGATGCCGTAAGATTCTCTAAGCTTTCTGGTTTGTTCGGCGTTTATTGTTTCTGGATTGTATTTTTGCTGGTCAACACCGTTGTAGCATACTTGGATTTTGTCTCTTTGAAAGCCAAGCTTTATAAGCTCATCTTTCATGGCATACGAAACTGTTACAATTAGGTCTGCTGCTCTTGCGCCGTGAAGTTCAATGTTGCTTACTACTTCTGAGCCGTTTCCAAGGGTTCTTCCCTTCTCAGTTGAATGAACATGAAATGCGAAGGGTAATCCAAGTTCCCTTTTAATGGTTATTCCAGAAATGGCGGAAAGCCAGTCATGCGCGATTATGATATCATATTTGAAGTCTTCTTTTCTGATGAGTTCGTTAACGAGTTTTGAAGCGCTTAGATAGTTGTAGACGAGGATTTTAGAGAACAACTGAATGCCTCGCCCCCATTTCTTTACGTCTTCTGCAAGCACATCTGGCAGCGAATCAGAAATGTCAATGTGTAATGGACGGTGAATTTCTATGCCACGCCAAATTTCTCGTGTTGGAAGGCTGCGGGCATCATCATTCATTGTGAAAACAGTGACATCATGGTCCATCAAAACAAACTTTCGTGTGATTTCTGCTGCATAGGTTCCTAAACCGCCGACAATTTTCGGTGGATACTCGTAAACAAGCACAGCCATCTTCATGTGATTTTCCCGTCTTAGCATATTTTTAGGCTTTATTATAAACGTAGGGCGTTACTATTTACGTTTTCGGAAGAAAAGCATGTCGGAGTTTATGGCCAAGACTGTGTTAGTTTCCACGGATCATTCTCTTTTTTGGTAAAACAATAGAAAGTCTGAAAAGTGAATTGTGTATATAATAATTATGGGATGTAGTGAAAATGAGGTTGTCACCTGTTAAGAGGCTGGTTCTTGAGACCATGTGGGTGCTTGATAAGCCCGAAAAGGCTGTGGAGATAGCTAAAGAGGTCGGGTTGGGTTTTCCTTCCGTTATGATGCACATAATAGGACTCGCCAAGATAGGATATGTGACGACGCCTGAAAAGGGGTATTACGTCATAACGGAAGAGGGAAAAAATGCTCTTAGTTTCCCGGAAATCGATGGAGAAAAGGCTCAGCAAATCTTGGCATACTTACCCGTAGAAAAATCATTTCACTTTTACGCTGATGTCGGAAAACCTTTAAATGTCTTCGCGGCAAGCCTCCAAGACTTCTGCGACAAAATCCTAAAACTTGACATAGGCTCCATAGAATTTCACACCAACCGCGGAGATTTTGAAGCATGGCTTACAGCGCTAGGCGATGTAGAACTGGCAAGAAAAACATTGCTGATCAAAGAGAGGAAAGTGTCTGGAGAGGAATTACGCAAAAAAATCTATGAAACTGTCAAACATCGATGCGAAGAGCTCTCAAAAATAAGGCACGCAGTTGCATCCAAGTAATCAAACGCGGATTAGAACGGCTTAAAACGTTCTCTGAATCTTTCCAGAATCCGAGGCAAAGTTGTATATTCCATCTCTTCAACTCCTAAACGTGCTGGTTCAAACTCACCCATACGCCTAAGCATAGAAGCATATTCCATAGCTTCACGCCTAGCCATATCAAAAGCCACATCATCAAACAAATCAGCCACCATAGGTTTTCCGTTATCATCGTCTGCAATCTTGCCGTTTGAAACTTGAAAGCCTAAGGCAACAATCCTTGGAGGACCATCAAAAACCGTGCATTTTGCATCTTTCACCCCAACAGGCATTATTGGACCCCAATGACTTCCACGCATCCATCCCGCAACCAAATAGCTGTGCATGAAAGGCACAAGAATCTCACCTAAAGCTGGTAGTCCGTGTTGCGCACGCACAATCAGTACAGGGTCGTCTTTTCCAACGTATTTACCCGCGATCTTTGAAAGTTTGGTTACGCTGCCAACAGCGCATATTAAATCGTCTCTAGCCCTCCAAACACGCGAGATCATGTATCGCCCTACAGTTCCAATAAGCCCAACTAGCTCATACATTTCTTCCGGGCATTTGAGAACAACGCTCTTATTCTCCATAGTATCTAATACCTCAAATTTGAAACCTCCAGCCATATCTGGGTCAATTATGAGTCCAGCAGTGTTCATTGGATCGGCGAATATGCGGAACAGTGGAAGGTTGAAAGCCCCAGCCGAAGTCTTGTCTGCTGCAAAAACCACAATTGGGTCAGAGCCTCTTTCCTCTATTTCCATTTCAGCCACGCCTGGACCCATGCCCCTGACGTTTCCACTGAACGCCGTTTTCAAAAGGTCTTGTCCGGCACCATAAAGTTTCAGTTCTAATGCCTTTTTTGCGGCTTCTTGAAATGTATTCCAAGCAAGCTTGTGAATCTCTGGATTTGATTCGCCCCTTCCATGAACCATGAGAAGCTGTAGGTCATCCCCGACATTGAAAATATGGTAGTTGTTGATTAATCCTTCTTTTTTTGCCTTTTTCAGATTTTTCTCCGCAATGTTAAACAGTGGTTCTGGAACGACATGATGTCCAGCTAAAGAACCAACATCACATTTGATTAAGGAAATCGTGGTTTTCCTAATCATAATTTATCACTTTCAAATTTGGTTCGATTTAAGGTTAAGTTGTTCCTCTTAAAAGATTTCCTAAAGAAAAAGTGAAGAAAACATGAAATAATTGGTAATCAATATCATAGTAAGGTGAGAAAATTCGTGAAGCAGTTGCGGGTCATATCAGTGAAAATACCAGAGGAAGTTTACAAGGAAATGATCTTGCGCGTTCCAGAAGGAGAAAGAAGCAGTTTCGTCCGAGACGCAATAATGGAGAAACTGCAGAAAACACCTAAGCCGGACAAAATTCTGGAGCTTGAGCAAAGACTTAACAAAATGGAAAAGGATTTTGCACAAATAAAGAGATACCTTGCAGACTTAGAATTGCTCACATATGAACGCGGAAAAATAAACCCACACACGTTTTGCATAGACGAAACAGACCACAAAATAGTAGATTATCTCATTCATTACAAAGGCGCAACTACACCCGAATTAGCAGAGTATCTCAAAACAAACAGATGGCTGGTCCTAAACAGACTGAGAAGAATACAGAAAAAGTCAAAAAAACAACTTGGAAAATCTATAATAAACTATTATCCTGGAGAAAAATCTGGAAAGAAACGTGCATGGTGGATGAACGAGGAACTAATCGAAACATAACCTACACAACAACAATTAATTTTAGCATTTACCATTTCTATTTGGGCCCGTAGCCCAGTATGGATTAAGGCGCCGAATCATGAATGATGCGTAAGCCTCCGGGCAGTTAATGGAAGAAAGCCGGAGAACAGGGGTTCAAATCCCCTCGGGCCCGCCACTTTAAATAGGCTAACATTTAACTCTTTGTCTTTAAACAAAGAGCCGTTTCAACCTCAAAATAAGGTTTAAAGCTTTTTAATGCTGGATGAAAAGGTTAATTTCCTTGATGATAATATGAATTTCTGGGGTAATGCCGCAGGATGGATGCTGCGACCAAGCGCATAGCATTGCAACGTATTCGAAAGCTTTTTCGTTTGGCAATGGAAACCATCCATACAGACCCTGTTTTGGCGCAGCGTTATGTGGACATTGCCAGGAAAGTGGCTATGGCTGCCAAGGTTCGTTTGCCCAAGGAGTGTACGCGCCAGGTTTGCCAGCATTGTAAAAGCTTTATTTTGCCTGGTGTGAATTGTCGTGTGCGTATAAAGCAGAGGAGAGAACCACACGTGGTAATTACATGCCTAAACTGTGGTAAGCAGATGCGGATACCGCTGAGAAAAAGGAAGGAGAAACCAAACCCATGAGTAAACTGACTGCTAGAATGAAACGCCGCATCAAACGCAGGCTAAGCGGCGAAAAACCCACAATACGGATTGGCAAAAACAAGGTTTCACAAGAATTGTTGAAGGAAATCGAGAAACAATTAGAGAAGAAGGAAATGGTTAAGATCAAAATTTTGCAAAGTGCTCTTGACGGAGACGAAGCCAAGGAAACCGCCTCAAGAATAGCTGAACAAACTGGAGCATCTCTGGTCGAAGTTAGGGGTCATACTTTCATGCTTTACAAGCGTAAATCCAATTAATCTCTCGACTTTCTTTTTTTACCTAGTCTCATCTTATCTATCAGCCATGAACTCGATTGAACCTTTCCACCACCGACACCAAAAACCATTTTGATTCCCAATCTTTCACAAACATCTACTTCAGGCTCAGGAATGTTATCTATT
>Ga0209636_10005830_pt1 | contig 12581 bp, 12 predicted proteins | sample DeeMarSWOR152_54_FD_187464 | JGI IMG/M metagenome (GOLD analysis project Ga0209636, IMG submission 187464) | Marine sediment microbial communities from White Oak River estuary, North Carolina - WOR-1-52-54 (SPAdes) (version 2) | ecosystem: Environmental > Aquatic > Marine > Intertidal zone >...
TTCTTAACAGTATATATGCCCTTCATCTGATTTGCAACCAGTTCCGAATCGGTATAAATTTCGATGGAGTCTCCACCAATGCCCAGTGCCTCTCGAAGCCCAAGAATGAGAGCTTGATATTCAGCGGCATTATTGGTCATGCGACCCAAAAATCGCATCCCTTTACGGAGCTCATTTCCATCTCCATCCAATAAATAAAAGCCAGCCCCTGCCTCTCCGGGATTCCCCCTGGAAGCCCCGTCGACATAAAGTTTCAAAATTCCCTTTTCCATTATTGCTCTTTATTAAAACGCTCTATTAACCGCTTGCAGCGTTACGCTTCACTGTTAATCACTGCGGTGTGCTGGTAAGAACGGCTCATTCCGAAAGATTCGTGCGCCTTGCATCTGGAGCTTTTTACTGTGCTGTATGATTCACGAGTATTTACGAGACCATCTTTATGAACAAATCTCAAAACCCCTCCGGGGAAAGGCAATGGGATTTCCTCGTGTTCACTATCCAATCCCCTTAGCCCTCAGCTCACCGATAATCAATTTTGTCCTCCCAATAGAGGATTCGATTACAACTGGGACAAACAATGATGGCCTCACTTCTTTGGACTTCGTTGAACATCTGGGGAGGAATTTTTACATTACATCCTTGACACGCTCCAAACCGTGCGGGAACCACTGCCGTCCGCCTTTTTTCCTTGAGGGTCAGGTAGAGAACCATCAACTCGGGAGAAATTTTTTTCGTTATCATCGTCCGTTTTCTCTTCTTGCTAGACAATGCGCTGTCGGCTTTCCCCAGGCTCTCTTCGAGCCGTTTCTTCTCCTCTGCAGTCCTCTCCTCTGCTTCCAACATTTCCTTTTCCATTATTTCATATTCCCTCTTCAACCCATCGATTTCGTCCATTATTTCAAGAATCTCTATTTCCCGTTGGCTGTTAATCTCCTTCAGGGTATCTATCTCCATGAGCAACGCCTGATATTCCTTATTGGTTTTGACATCATAAAGCTTCGATTGCGCTTTCCTTATCCTCTCCTGCTCCAAGTCCAAATCCCCTTCTTTTTGCCTACGCTCCTTTTCCAACAGCTCAATTCTCTCCTTCTTCTTTTTAAACATCTCCTGTTCCGAGGCCAATTTTTCATCCAAATTCTTCATCTCAATCGGATAACGTTCTTTATCGGCCTCAATAGCCTTGAGCTGAAGATCCACGTCTTGCAATTCCCTCAGTAAGCGAAGCTGCTCATTCAAGGAAACCCCCCCCAAAATCCTTTTAATACAAAAAAAGTGCACCATCGGTGGTGCACTTTCTTGATCTCATTACAGGCCCATTCCCTTCAGAGCCTGATAGATTGCCCCTTATTGCCGCCATTAAATACCCTCTCATCCGCTGAATGGGCCCACCTGGGTTCGAACCAGGGACCTACCGGTTATGAGCCGGTGGCTCTTCCAACTGAGCTATGGGCCCTCAATTATTTCAATTGTATAGAAAATTCCCCTAGACTGTCAAGCTGCTAATATTCGATGAAGCTCTTCAAGCATTTACTCCGACTGGGATGACGAAGTTTCCTCAAGGCCTTTGCCTCGATCTGCCTAATCCTCTCCCTTGTGACATCGAAGTCTTGCCCTACTTCTTCCAACGTATGGTCATATTTTTCTCCGATGCCAAACCTCATCCGTAAAACCTTCTCCTCCCTTGGAGTTAACGTGGCCAGGACTTTCTGGGTCTGGTCCACAAGATTCGTGCTGATAACCGCTTCCGCCGGAGAAATCACCTCCTTATCCTCTATGAAGTCCCCCAGATGACTATCCTCTTCCTCTCCAATAGGAGTTTCCAGAGATATTGGCTCTTTAGCGATCTTCAAGACCTTCCGCACCTTATCCAGCGGCATATCTATCTTTAGAGCAATCTCCTCCGGTGTGGGTTCCCTCCCAATCTCTTGCACCAAATATCGAGAGGTACGAATCAATTTGTTGATGGTCTCGATCATGTGCACCGGAATACGAATTGTCCTAGCCTGGTCAGCTATGGCACGAGTTATTGCCTGACGAATCCACCACGTGGCATACGTGCTGAATTTATATCCGCGTTGATATTCGAATTTATCCACGGCCTTCATCAACCCGATGTTACCCTCTTGGATCAAATCCAAAAATTGAAGACCTCGGTTTGTGTATTTTTTAGCGATGCTCACTACTAATCTCAAATTCGCCTTCACCAATTCGCTCTTGCCCTCATTGGCCTTTTCCTTCCCAGCTTCAATGGTCTTCATTGCCTCTTCAAGCTTATCGGCGGAAAGGCCAGACTCCATCTCAACCCGTCTCACCTTTGTTTTGGTCTCCTTAATCAGCCTCTCCATTTCCGAGAAATCCCCTCCTTGAAGGCCGGTTTTTACCTGAATTTCATCCTCTTTAATTACCCCCCTCCCTATCATCCTCAAATATTTTTTGGCCTCTTTGAGGGAAATCCCCTTCTTCTTATTACACTTGGCTAGCTCCTTTTCTGCCTTTTCGATACGGGCTACGAAATTCTTCAATTTTTGGACGATCTTATTCAATTGTCTCCCTCTGAGGTTAATCCCCTTCAGGGTCAGAATAAGCTCCCTTCTCTTCCCTTGTATCTCTTCCCATGTCCTCCCTCTCTGATCCTCATCCTTTTCCCCTTCCGATAATTCCTTATATAATCCCTTGATCTCCAAGCCTATCTGGCCCACCCGATTGATCAACTCCAAAACCCTCTTCCGCTGAAGTTCCTCCTCCGCAATATTGATCTCATCCTCATCGATATTTCGGGTGATATCTTTAACCCCTATTTTCCCCTCCTCCAGGTCCTTTCCAAGGTTAATTACCTCCCTTACGGTAAAAGGACAATTGAGGACCACTTCGAGAATTTCCCGTTTCCCCTCCTCTATCCTTTTGGCTATCTCCACTTCCCCCTCCCTCGTGAGGAGGGATACCGAACCCATCTCCCTTAAATACATTCTGACGGGGTCGCTGGTTCTCCCATATGAATAGAGGTCTAATGACTCGGACTCATCATCTTCATCCAACTTACCGACCTCCTTCTCTTGGCTCAACTTCAAGGTTTCATCGACCACATCGATATCCATCTCATCGAACATCATCATTACCTCATCGATCTGGTCTGATGAAATCATATCCTCGGGCAAATTATCATTCAATTCATCGAAAGTTAAAAATCCCTTTTCCTTTCCAAGGGAAATTAACCGTTTAAACCCGTTCGACTTTCCTTCCTTGCCCATGGGAACATCTCCTCTAAGAAATGGAAAGTGGGGAACTTTGTTTAAGGAGTCTCAATTCTTATACATCTCGATTAAATCCCTTTCCCTTGCCAGTAAATGCTGTCTTTTTGCTAAGAGTTCCCCCAAGAGATCTTGTTGGTCCTCCTTTTCAACTTCCTTTATCCTTCTCAAGAGGGCTTCCTCATCCCTCTTTAACTTACCCATTTTTATTTTACGGAAACAATCCCTGAGGGTTTTCTCAAGGGAATCCGCTCCATAAGTTTCATCCAAGAAGGCCCACTCGGAAATCTTATTCCTCAGCTCCTCATCCTCAACATAGGCAAGAATATCCGAGATGACCAGAGCACCCTTCTCAAAATAGATTTCCTTGAGCGTCTTGGCAATGAGTTTCAATTTTTGATTCTCGAAATCCTCGAGCACCCCATCCTCGGCGATTTCGGGGACCAGATGATTAAAATGAAGCATAATCTGCAATATCGTCTCCTCGGTTTTCGGATATATTTTCTTCTGGATTATCTGCTTCAGCTCTTTTCGTCTCCTTTCCCCTCCATGGGGAAGGCTCATCATCATATCAAGGATCACTTCCTCCTTCAAGGATAATTTGTCGGCTAGCTTTTTCACATAGGATTCGCGAACAATCCGGTTTCGGATCCTCTCAAGCATAGGGAGAATCTCATCTATGACCCTGACCTTCCCACCGGCCGATGTCAGATCAGACCCGGAAAGGACCTCATCAATGAAAAAATCGAAGATGGGGATAGCTCCTGAGACCATCTCTTGGAATGCATCCCCATGCCCTCCTTGGAGGAAGCTATCAGGGTCATGCTTTCCGGGAAGCCGGACCACTTTGCATGAAACGCCCTCATCCAAGAACAGGGGGAGGGCTCGAATGGTAGCAGCAGCTCCGGATTCATCGGAATCAAAAATGGTAATGAAATGATCTGAGAACCGTTTTAATAGACGGATATGGTTTTCGGTCAATGCCGTTCCCAGGGTAGCAACGGCATGTTTAAACCCAAATTGGTGTAATGTCAACAGATCCAGATAACCCTCGACGATCAAGGCCAATTCCTTTTCACGAATGAAACCCTTTGCCGCATGTAATCCATAAAGGCTTTTACTCTTTTTATAGAGCCCAGACTCCGGGGAATTGAGGTACTTAGGTGGGTTTTCATCCAAAGCCCTGCCCCCAAACCCCAAGACTTTTCCTCCCAGATCGAAAATGGGAAAGATAATCCTTCCCCTAAAATGATCATACCATCCCCCCGTCTTCTTGGCCATGATGAGCCCCAGTTCTGCGGCCAGCTTAAGGGGAGCCTTTTTTCTGAGAAGATAATTGACCAGCCCATTCCAATCAATAAGGGCATACCCCAACCGGTGTTCTTCAATTACCGCCTTACCTATCCCCCTTTTCTTTAGATACTCTCGGGCTTCGGTTCCCTCCCTCCGGAACAATAAATCGTGATAATAATCCATAGCCAGCTGGTTGACCTTATATAACTCCTCCTTCCTGTCAATTTCCCTTTTTGTGGATGGTGAAACCTTTCTTCGGGGGATAGGCACACCGAATTTTTCCGCGAGCACCTTAACCGCCTGAGGGAAAGAGAGGTTTTCGGACTTCATGACGAATCCGAAAATATCCCCACCTATCCCACATCCAAAGCAATGGAAGACTTGCTTAGCACCGCTGACCATAAAGGAAGGGGTCTTCTCGGGGTGAAAGGGACAGAGAGCACGGTAATTTCTTCCGGCCTTTTTCAAGGGAAGATATCCGGAGATCACCTCTACGATATCGGCCCTGCTTCTGACCTCTGTTATCACTTCATCGGAAATATATTCCTCCACAACGTCCCCCCTTATGAAGGATTACCCTTTTTAGGAAAACTCTACAACGGTGACTCCCGACCTCATGATATCCTTGGGCCCAAATCGCTTAACATTTCGATGGTGCTTCAAGTGATTCCCGATGGCCTCTCGCAATCTCCCCGTTCCTCTGCCATGAATGATATCTATTTTCTCCAACTTACTTAGTATAGCATCATCGATGAATTTGTCGACGACAGGAAGTGCTTCCTCCACGGTGAGACCAATGACGTTGATCTCCGATCGAACCGCCTTTTCGACCGCAGCCTCGTATTGCAGCCCTTCATTCCTCGTTTCATGAGCGAGGAGTTGGGGCGCGCTCCGTTCCAGATCACGGAGGGGAACATGTACCTTTCTATTTTCGATCCAAACATCCGCTCTGTTTGACTCGCCATAAACCTCGCTAACGATCCCAATCCTATTCAGGCTCAATACCATTACCCAATCCCCTGCCCTCAATCCCGCTACATCTCCCCCTTTCCTGCCCCTGCTCCTGAATTGGAGAAGAAAGCGTTCCCGCACCTTCTTCAAATCCCCCTTTGGTATTCTCGCCCAGCGTTCTCCCCCTCTCGTAACCTCTTCGGCGATCCGTTTCAATTCTATCTCGGTCTGTTGCAGAATAGCCCTCCCCCTATCCTGAGCCTCCTGTAAGATCTCTTGCCTCCTTTCCCTTATTCGTCCTATCAATTCCCGAAGGCGTTCTCGATGCCCTTGGATCTCCTCCTTGAGGACCACTATTTCCTTATGTTCTTTCTTAAGATTATCCTGGAACTCTTCGATATTACTTATAAATCTGGATATTCCACTTTCATGTTGGCTCATGTGCCTCGTAGCCAAATCGAGAACCACTTTTGGAAAACCCAATTTTTCGGCCACCACAAAGGCATTGCTCGAGCCCGAATCTCCGTATATCAATCCATATCGAGGCTCCAGAGTTTTTGAGTCGAAGGCAACAGAAACATTGGTTGCCTCCTTATTGAGGTAGCCATATGCCTTGAGTTCATCTAAATGGGTTGTAACCACTACCGTAGCCCCTTTATCAATGAGATAATCCAATATCCCTATAGCGAGAGCAGAACCCTCCTTTGAGTTGGTCCCTACCCCCAATTCGTCGAGAAGGATAAGGGAGAATTTATCCGATTTCTCCATGATGCGAATAAGGGAGAGGATATGGGCGGAAAAGGTGCTGAGATTCTCCCGGATATTCTGTTCATCACCGATATCGGCAAAGATGGAATAATACAAAGAAATTTCACTTCCCTCTATGGCGGGAATGTGCATTCCGGATTGTGCCATTAAGGACAAAAGGCCAATGGTCTTCAGGGCGACGGTTTTTCCCCCGGCGTTTGCCCCGCTGATAATCAGAATTTTAGAATATCCGCTCAGATAGATGTCGATGGGAACGGTTCGATCCCCCTCCCTCAAATAGAGCAACGGATGCCGGACTCCTAAAAGACGGGCAACCCCATTTCTATTAAGAAGTGGATTAATTCCACCCAATTTTTGGCTCAATTTGACCTTGGCATAGAGAAGGTCGACTTCCCCCAATATCTCCAAATCCCGCAAGAGCTCCTGATGAAATTCCCCTATTCGTCGTGTTAACCTGGAGAGTATCCTTCTTTCCTCCTGCCTCTCGTCTTCCAGTAACATGCTGAGTTCATTGTTATAATCAACCACATCCAGAGGCTCGAGGAAGATGGTCATCTTACTGTGGGAATGGTCATGTACGATACCCTCCATCTGGCTTTTAAACTCGGATTTGATGGGCAAGACATATCTTCCGTTACGAATAGTTATCAGTTTTTCCTGGAAGAGGGTCTGTAGGTCTTCACGTCTCATCATCTCTTCCAAAGATCTTTTGATCCTCTTCCGATAGCCGGCGATATCGATTCTGATTTGCCTTAATGCCGAGCTGGCATGGTCGAAAATCTTGCCCCGTGGATCGATGGTCTGAACAATCTCCGACACGAGCCCCCTGAAGTCCGATAAACGGGAGATCAACTCCTCGAAGAAAGGAAAATCCCCTTTCACCTTCTTGAAAGAGGATTTCAATCCATGGGAAACCCTTATATTTCCCAATATATCGAGAATCTCCTCGGTGCTCAGGACAGACCCTTCGATTTTAGCCCTCGCTATGGCATTTCGGACATCCTTAATTCCTCCCAACGGAATCTCACCATAAACCTCCATAATTTTCTTAAGATCGTCAACCTCACCCAATCGCTTCTTTATCCATGATAACTTCCTCTGAGGCTTGAGACTCCCACAGAGCGCCTTTCCAACGGATGAGGTAGCGAATCCCTTGAGGAGCTCCAATATTTGGTCAAACTCAAGGGCCTTGAATAGTTGGTTATCCATTGAGCAGCTTTATGTTAAAAAGGTCTAATAAGGCAGGTACGATATATGTCAAATCCTCGGATTGAGGATTGGCTATCTCCTTAACGAGACAGTTTTTCCCTGACCATCTGATGGACTACCTTACCATCGGCGCGTCCCGCAGTCTTTGGCATAAGCGACTTCATGACCTTGCCTAAATCCTTCATGTCGAGGGCATTGGTCTCTTTTATCGCTTCATCCACTAATGTGAGAATTTCGTCCTGAGAGAGCTGTTGAGGTAAAAAGGATCGGAGAATTTCCAATTCCTTTTCCTGTTTTTCTATGAGATCTCGTCGATTGGCTTGTTTAAAATGAACCATGGATTCTTCCCCATTTTTCACCAAACCATTTATGACCCTGATGATGGCTCCATCATCGAGCTTCTCCCTTTGCTCGATCTCCTTATTTTTCACCGCTGCAAGGGCCATTCTTATTATCGACAGTCTCAACTTATCCCGAGATTTTAGAGCGGATCTCATCTCATCTTTTAATCTCTCTTCCAATGACATGAGACTTCATCCCCTCTCCATCATCTTCTTCATCCTTTTTAACGCCCTCTTCCTCGCGGCCAATGCCTTCCTCTTCCTTTTGACGCTGGGCTTCTCATAGTGCTCCCTCCTCCTAATCTCGGAGATGATGCCCGTCTTTTCGCATTGCTTTTTAAACCTCCTCAGGGCATTCTCAAAGGACTCATTCTCCCTAATCCTAATGCCGGACATCCATATTCTCCCTCCCCTCATTAAGCAATCATAAAATATTAAATATATCAAAAAATTCTCACTTGTCAATTATTTACGGTCTGGAGTTTCCGGGCTTTTTTTGAATGACTTCATAGTTCCTGATAATAATCTACAAATCGGATGGTGCCTAGGTTCCCTGGAGCGAATATGAAAGAATTTTAGCTCACCATTCTTCGTGAAGCGAAACGGGCGCAAACCCCATATCTGAGCCCGAAGGGCGAGTTTTAGGTTTGCAGTGAAGCGAACTCGAGAATGGTCCACAATTCTTTTCAGAGAGCGAAAGGGAATCCGGGTAACAGGCAGTACGGCATGGAGGCGCAGAAACAGCGGAGTCAGCTTCTGGGAATTATTTATCCAATGAAATCAAATAAGTATAAATATTCCCCTATGAAAACCCAGGAAAATCCATACGAAATGCTGTTGGGATTACCATCATCCCCTTTTATCATAACCAGGAATTTGATATATGGTATCCATGAAGAACAGAACCTTAACCCTTAGTCTTCTCATTTTTATCCATACCAGTATCCCCTTTCAGCATTCCCCTGCGGCGGCGATTGAGCCTGAATATGCGATCATGCTGGAACGAAAAATCGGCGAACGTATTGATGCAGTCGCACAGAAAAGGGCCTTTCGGGAGGTCCATGTTGCAATTGCTCTATCAGCTGTTGAGGGGGGGCAGGTTATTTATCAACGGAATGCGGAAAGATCCCTGATAACTGCCTCAGCCATAAAGGTATTTCCTGCAGCCGTAGCCCTGGCGAAACTGGGACCTGAATATCGATTTGAGACATTCATTATGACGGACGGCAATAGTAAGGAAGGGACACTGTCCGGAGACCTGTACCTCGTCGGAAGGGGCGATCCGGCTCTGATGCCGGAAGACCTTCAGTCTGCGGTGAACGAAATAAGAAAGCAGGGAATTCATCGTATTGGAGGAGACATTGTATATGATGTCTCCTTCTTTGATGAGGAAAAGAATCGTTACGCTCCTCATGCCCGTAACCTCTATGCCCCACCCTGTGCACTATCGGTCAATTTCAACACCATCGATGTTGGCATTGATGATCGTGGTCCATCACCAAGCCTCTGGCTCATTCCTGAAACATCCTATGCTCGATTACGATATGATATCAGGGTGGAAAAGACGGAAATCCCGGGCAGGCCTGTTATGACCTACCGAGAATTCTCCTGGGGGGATCAATACAGCATTCGGGGAACAGTAACGGATTGGGATAAGAGGTACCGCTATCTCCGCCTGGGGGTTTCCAGGCCGGGGCTGTATGCTGCGACCCTCTTTCAAGAGGCCTGCAAGTCATCAGGCATTACCATAGGGGGAACAATCAAAAAGGGAACAGCACCCCCGAATGCCAGAAGGCTTGACCGGATCGCATCCAGACCGTTGAAGGATATCATAGGGATGATGAATCAGGAGAGCAACAACCTGATTGCCGAAATGGTCAACAAGAACCTTGGGGCGATCTTCGGCTCTCCCCCTGGAACGAGGGCGAAAGGGATCGCCATTATCAGACGGTTCTGTGTCGAGAAGATCGGCATACCGGCTGAAGAGTTGTCTATTCATGATGCGTGCGGTCTTTCAGCAAAGAACCGCCTCTCCGCCTCACATTTCATTAAGGCCCTGAATTACTTCTCCACGGATCCGGTCCTTGCCCCCACGTTTCCGTCAACCCTCAATCGTAGGACATGTCCACTTACCAACAGAGGGATATCGATACATATTCTCAGCAAATCAGGGACATTGTCCGTCAGCGGCGTCAACACGGAAGTGGGCTATATCGTCCTCAATAATACCGGTACGGTATTCTCCTTCGCGATTCTCGCCAACCGCAAACAGAGAGGACCCATGACCTACTCGGGAACATTGACTAATCCCCTGTTAAATGCGATTATTGGCGCCTTTGAGAGCGATTGATCTCCTGGATGATGGAAGGAAAACGGTTACCTAAAAGCCTCCATGAAGAGGCATATTGTTGCGAGTGCAGCGTTGAGGCATTGGATTTGGCCTTGTTCGAGGCAGGATGTAATCCCACAACGATATTGTCACAACCAACGTTATAGTAAAAAGAGGAGGGGTCTCTATTGTGGGTGCATTACGTTCTGGAGAAGGCCAACCTTGATGATCTCGTAAAAAGTGAAGCTCCCCGCCCACAGGGCGGGGCTTCCCGGAAATGAGATCTTATTTTTCATTGTGCCCCTCGACCCCGCCTACAAGGCGGGGCTTGCGGGGCACTTGCCGGTCAAAAATCGATGGCAAAGTAAAAAGCTCCAAATTCAAGGCGCGCAAATCCTGAGGAATGAGGCGTACTTACAGTACGCTGCAGTGACGAAGGATGAAGCGCAACACAGCCCTTCGGCTTTGCTCAGGGCCGTGAGCATGTCGAACGGAAGTTGGACTTTTTACGAAGCCATCAACCTTATTTCTTGAACAATTCCGCCCAGGCTTTCCTGGCGTTGGCAGCCTCTTCTTCCCTCTTTCCCTTGGTATCTGATTCCCTGAAGGTGAAGAAGTCGCAGAAATTCGCATTTTCACGGTCCGACACATAATCGCTCTGGGGCTCACGGCACTGATTGTGGGCATGTGGGTCGTGAAAGGTACAGTTTAGACACGAGTGGAGGTAGCTCCCGCAGTGAGGACATGTAGCACTTCTTGGAACTCTATCGGCCCCACTGAGCTCCTTTCCACATCGGTGGCATACTCTCATGATTCCGCCTTTTGATGGATGCCGTCCTCATGCGATGCTACAAATACCTTTCAAACCATTCCAGGCTTGTCTCAAAGGCTTTTTCACGATGATTAGGATTGGTAAGCCTGTGGTCACCTCCCTCGATGATCTCCATCTTTTTCGGCTCATTGAGGCGTTCGTATATCATCCTGGCTTGCTCCACTGGGACGAGTTCATCTCGATCCCCATGGATCACCAGGCAGTTGACCACCTTCCTCAGGGCAGAGGTGAGGTCGTGGACTTTTATGTCGTGGAAAAATTCCTCCCCTAGGGAGGCCATCTCTCCTTCCTCCCTCTTCTCCTCAAGGTCATCGAGGGTAAAGGGGGTTGCCCACGATACTACTGCCCGGATATTTTTCTCCCCCGCGGCCTTGATCAGGGAGACGTAGCCGCCCAGGCTGCTCCCCATGAGGCCGATTTCCGGGCCGATCCTGGGGTGTGACCTTATGAAGGCAATGGACATGGTCAGATCTTCTATCCTATCCGAAACGGTGCTCTCGGATATTCTTCCCCCGCTTTCCCCGCATCCCCTGAAGTCGAATCTGAGAAAGGCCATTCCCCTTCGGGCGAATCGATCTCCGAGGGCAGTATACTTTTCGCTGTCCTTGCTGCTGAAGAGCCCGTGAGAAGCAATCACACAGGGTGGGTTTTCCGTATCAGGAACAGGCAGGTGAAGAACACCTGCTATGGCTTGCCCCTGGCTCGAAAATGATACCCTTTCAACCTTCATTGAGGGTTCCAATGCTGGATTGTAATTCTGCTGTCGATCGGTTACGGCGGTGTAGATCTTAATCAAACTCCTTGATACTTTTGCCCCAAGAGAGAATTTTTCAGAGATTCCTCGGAGTTCCTTTGTCCTGGGTTTCTGAACCATCTCCTATGATGAGACGAATATATGGCCTCGTGGAGATATGAGAGAGATCGAACTGGCTCAGCGCCCGAGCCAGCAGATCTATCCTCTCCCTAAGGGGTGTTCGCCTGTCCAAGATGATTACGTTCTCACCCTTGATCTTGCACAACCCGCCTTTAACTTTGAAATCCATTCCCATCAAATCATCATATCGGATCGCGATGGAGAGCTTCTCCGCTATTTCCTCGAGCTCTTGTAATAGGCGATTTTCCTCCATCATCGATATCTTATCCCTCTCGAGGGAGATTTTTCAATGAAATATTTTTTTACCTGTTGGCTTCATTCAGGGCCGCAAGATATTCCCTCCGCAGGTAATCCTTATCTATTCCATGATCGATAAAGTCCCAGGGTAACATTTCATCCAAATCCCTCTCGCGGTAAACATAGAAGTCGGGATTGAGGTTTATCTCCTTGAAGGTCTTCAGCCAGTTGCCGCTATTGTAATGTGCGGCCAAGAGGATCTTCCCCACCCTTCTGTCGCCACGGGAGAGAAGCGTCTGGATGTATCCCCACTTGGGGAGATCGTGTATTACCTGAACGTTTCCCTCTCCGCGGACCTCGTTTTTTATGAGCTTTAGCTTACGCTTCAATGAATTAATCTCTTCATAAGGTGCCCATTGGAAGGGGGTAGAGGGTTTGGGGATGAAGGGACTGATGCTGAGGGTGATCCGCCCCAGCCGCTTTTTATTCCGACCGACCT
>Ga0209636_10005832_pt1 | contig 12581 bp, 9 predicted proteins | sample DeeMarSWOR152_54_FD_187464 | JGI IMG/M metagenome (GOLD analysis project Ga0209636, IMG submission 187464) | Marine sediment microbial communities from White Oak River estuary, North Carolina - WOR-1-52-54 (SPAdes) (version 2) | ecosystem: Environmental > Aquatic > Marine > Intertidal zone >...
ACCTAAGTGATAAGCGATAGCAAACATTCCATAGCAAATGCCCATCACAGGTAGACGGCTTTCGTAAATGTAGGGTAAAGGCAAAGGAGCCCCAGAATCATAAACGCTAGCCGGCCCTCCCGAGAGAATAAATCCTCGTGGGTTAAGGGGAGCTAATTTCTCCCAAGGCGTATCGTACGGCACAAGCTCACAATAGACATTGCATTCCCGTACCCGCCGGGTAATGAGCATGCTATATTGAGAGCCAAAGTCGAGCACCACTATAGTTTCACGCTCGCTTGGTGGTAGCTTAGGCTCAACTACAGGTTGCTCGCCGCGCAACTCCTTGGCCAGCTCCAGATAAGTGGAGACTTCGATATCATCGCTGGCAGCAATTCTGTGGCTTTCTGACTTCTTTTTCATTGCAGGTTTACGGTGGTGAATACATTAGCTTATCACTATCCTGACCTATTATCAACCGAGATGGTTCAATCCTTTTGCTATCTGGCAAGACTATTAATTGTGGTTAAAGCCTTTCCGAACTTTCGAATGCAGAAAGAAGGGAACTTCTGACTCAGGCAAGCACCATGCTATACTAATATTAAGACAAATGGGTGTTTTACAAAGAGAAATTAAGAAAGCGATTAGAATCCTCCAAAAGGGTGGTGTGGTTGCTTTCCCGACCGATACAGTCTATGGCTTGGGGGCTGACGCTTTCAATTCCACAGCAGTGGAAAGGATTTATGAGATAAAAAACCGACCCAAGTACCAGCACTTCCCCTTATTTATCGCTGATGTAAAGCAATTGACCGCTCTGGCCGAGCCAATACCAGAAATTGCCTCGTTTTTGGCCACGCAGTTTTGGCCCGGTGGGCTAACTCTGGTTTTATCAAAAAAAGATACAGTGCCTACCTATCTTACATCAGGACCCACCATCGCAGTACGCATTCCTAACCATCCCATTTGTCAGGCTCTCATTCAACATCTGGGGAATCCCATAATCGGAACCAGCGCCAATATTAGTGGTCAGTCGGCTGCTTTAACTGCCGATGAAGTTGAACAACAGTTGGGCGGAAGAATAGACTTAATTATCAATGGAAGTAAATGTCCGGGCGGCAGGGAATCCACAATAGTGGATGTCACCCATGAACCACCCGTAATTTTGCGTCATGGCATCATACCCCAGCATGAAATTGACAAAGCATATAAAGAATACGTGGAGGCTAAGTGAGTCGTATTGCTATAGGCTGTGACCACCGTGGTTTTGCTTTAAAAGAACAAATTATGCCCTTCCTACAAAACGCAGGTTATAGCTATCAAGATTTTGGGTGTTACAGCAGTGATCCTGTGGATTATCCTGACATCGCCCAGAAAGTCGGGAGGGAGGTAGTCTCTGGCAATTCTGAACAAGGCATTCTAATATGTAGTACGGGCATAGGCATGAGCATAGCCGCTAACAAAATAAAGGGTATAAGGGCGGCTCTATGCTGTGATGCATTTGCAGCACAGCGGGCTCGCCAGCACAACGATGCCAACGTCTTATGCCTCAGGGGAGAGCATTTAGATACCAAGTCAGCCCTAGAAATCGTTAAAACTTTCCTGGCCACGGATTTTGAAGGCGGCAGACACTTGCAAAGGGTGAACAAAATAAGAACCTTGGACGAATATTCCCCAGAATAATAACCTTGGCTTTGGGGGATACAACCTGAAGAGCAGTTATTTTGCCAGGTCACACTAAATATCGACTTCTTAAGTCGTGAGACAGCTTAGCCGTTAATTCCAGAGTCTGATTTGCCTCTTCTAGCGATAAGTTCGCTAACGTACAGGAAGGAGTTATTAATCCTTGAGCTATAATCTGCTTGAACTTAACGCCATTCCTGGCGAATGGAGCCATAGCTTCTTCAAGGCGGTCACGAAGACTGGATAAAGATTCTTTAATTAAAGCTTCTTCTTCATTGGGAACTATCCCCCAGGCAATATTACCACCGCGCTCAAGAAATGATTTCACCTTATCCGAGTGAGTGCTTAGCGAAGAGGCATAGTTATAGGCATCAAAGCTCAGAATATCCATAGTGGTATTCAAAAGTACTGACCAGTTTGTGTTCCCGCAGCAGTGTAGTCCTTTTATTCCTCTAATTCCCCCAAGTACCTCTTCTAGCAGAACAGGCACTTGTTCTTCAGGAATAGGAGTAAAAACCGAGCCTAAAGAGACTAAATAGGGCTCGTCAACAAAGATAATAGTGTTAGGCGATATTTCCCTCAAGATATTTTCCTGCCACGAAGCTTTCAGCCGCAGGAACTTGGCCGCAGTTTTGGCTAAAGTGTCGTCATAGAGAATGCCCAGACCATCCTGATTGGTAACCGCCAGGCCCCAGGTGACTGGACCTGTAACCTGTCCCTTAACTATTTTACTACCTGTTGCCTTGGAGAGGAAAGCATGAAATCCGGCAGCATATTCAGGCGAAATGCCATATTTGTCGGCATTATCTTGCTCACAATCAATATAGATTTGCTCTAGCTGGCTCTCAAAATCGGCCAGGGGCTCGATGTGAATTTTGTCTCCTTTTATAATTACCCCTGGAAAGCCTTCGCTGAATTGGATAATCATGTTTTCTTTAGGAGAGCGCTTCGGTAATTGAGGCCAGGCAGGGACGTCCCGAAGACATTTCATAATAATGGAACAAGCCTCATCAGGATTAATATGAGGCATGCTGCCGATAGCAGTGGGCAAACATCCAAACTCAAGCCTGGTCGACATCTTCCTCCCTGCCTAAATACTTTCCAATCAACAATTCTAGCTCTTTCCTCTTTTCTTTCGGTATGTATTTCTTCTCAGTGGCTATGGCATATTTAAGGGCGCTGGCGCAGGCACAGTCTCGTTCCTGCGGTATCGAAGGTAGTAGTAAGTTCAGAATTCTCTTAACAGTATCAATGCCCTTTTGCAGGTTGGTTAAAATCATCTCCGCAGTCACCGATTCATAACTCGGATGCCAGCAATCATAATCGGTGACAAAGGCCAGTGCGATATAGCATATTTCTGCCTCTCTAGCTAATTTAGCTTCAGGCAAAGCTGTCATCCCAATGACATCAGCATTCCAAGAACGGTAAAGCTGCGACTCAGCCCTGGTGGAGAACTGTGGACCTTCCATGACTAGATAAGTACCACCTTTATGTACCTTAGCCCCGATCTTAGTGCTTGCCTCAAACAAAGTCCGACTCAAAACAGGGCAGAAGGGTTCGGCCAGAGAAACATGCCCCACTATTCCAGCAGTAAAAAATGTGCCATCTCTTCCTTTTGTAGCATCAATTAACTGGTCGGGAATGACTACATCCAAAGGTTTTATCTCCTCCTTAAGACTACCTACAGCGCTTACAGAGATAATCCTTTCTACCCCCAGAGATTTCAAGGCATAGATATTAGCTTGCGCTGGTAGTTCACTGGGGCTTATTTGATGTCCCTCACCATGTCTGGGAAGAAAGGCAACCCTTACTCCTTCCAGATTGCCTAAGATAATAGCGTCGCTGGGCTCGCCAAAGGGCGTTCTTACCTTCACTTTCTCCACTACTGTCATCCCCTCCATCTTATAAAGCCCGCTTCCACCAATGATGCCGACTTTTGCTTCAGCCATTTGGTACCCTTGTGAAATATACTACCTCTTGCCCTTCTATTTCTTCCTCTATCCTCCCTTCCTCCTCCAGATATTTCAGGTGCGCCATAGCTTCTCCGAAAGCAAACCATTTTTGAGAGGGAGGAAATAAATCCCAGGATTTGTAATTTATATCCCATGTCATTTGTGATGCGGTCTGGAAGACATTTTGCTTACCTTTTTTCAGGATAGTGATGATCTCCTCAAGCCTTGTTTGATGATGTTGCTTCAGTTCTCGAATCCTTTCCTTGTGATTTCCAAAGATGCTTCTATGCCCAGGCAGTACAAGTTCAACGTCCAAATCATAAACTTTGTCCAGGCTCGCCAAGTATTCCTTCAATGGATTTCGCTCCTCGGAGGATAGAGTGATATTCGGGGTTATATCAACAAGGATATGGTCACCACATATGAATATTTTCTTGTTGGGCTCGTAAAGACAAATATGACCTTCAGTGTGTCCTGGAGTTTCAATACATTCAAATAGGTAATCTCCGACGTTTATTGTATCGCCGTCCTTCAATACACACAAATTCAAGGAAGCACTTGTGCTATATCTGCGAGTGTATCTGCGACCGGGATGACTTCTGAGAGCCTTTTCAAGTTCTTCCTCAGGAAAACCACGTTTACGAGCGAAATCAATCTGCTTCTCCCAATGGTCAGGCGTAGTAGACCGGATAATTTCTGCATCTGCCCAACCAAAATAAATGCTCGCCCCTTCCTTGGCGAGAGTTGATACTAAACCTGAATGATCTGCATGCATGTGCGTGACGACAAAGTCAGCTTGACTTGAGTCTACGCCACATTCCTTTAATCCGGATATAAGTGCTGTCATACAATCCTCTCGATTCCATCCGGTATCGATAATTAAAGACCGCCCTGTCCCCTTTATCACATAAGAGTTGGTGGCTTTTAAAGGGCTTCCGGGGAGAGGAACCTCAATTCTATAAAGATTTGGTAAAATTTTTTCAGACAATGTTCCTGAAAACCTTTCTCATGATATCGGCTAATTGACTATGAACATAGTGCGATCTTAACCGCTTTAGTCCAATGTTAACTCAAATCTAACATATTTTCCTGGAATTATCCATCTATGCTCGGCAAGTCCATCTCCTAATATCCGCTCTCCTAAGGATTAACAATATAGGCTCGCTGATGAAGGGTCTAGAATGTTTCCCCTATGTATTTGGTTTGAGCAGTGGCTTCCAGCTAGATTTCTATTCTTGCATCTACAGGCGAGCCACTTTTTTCCCGCGGAAATGTTGCATTTTACTACATTTAGTGGTACAATGTTCCGATACCACAATTTTTAGGAGAAATTCGTGAACTGTCCTTACTGCGGAAAGCAGGAATCAAAGGTAATAGATTCTCGGAGTGTAGATGAAGGGGTGAGACGCCGAAGGAAATGCCTCGCCTGCAATGCTCGCTTCACGACTTATGAGCGTACGCAGCTACATGATATCTTCGTTGTTAAGAAGGATGGACGACGTGAGGAATTCAACCGGGATAAGCTCTTTCTGGGTATTCGCAAAGCTTGCGAGAAACGCCCCCTTCCTACAGGCGCTATTGATAAGTTGGTGGACACCATCGAGGCTGAGCTTTACAGGGTGGGTAAAAGTGAGGTCTCCGGTTCTTATATTGGCGATTTGGTCATGGAAGGATTAAAAAAATTAGACCACATTGCTTACATTCGCTTTGCTAGTGTTTACCGAGAGTTTGCTGATATCGGTGATTTGAAACAGGAAGTGGACAGCTTGGCGACACGAGGAGAATTAACGCCAGTAAACCAGCTGCCACTGCCATCTTCTGAGGCGGTGAGTTCCCTAATTGGTCGGAAGAGAAGATAAGATGCCCAAAACGCGTCGGAAAGAGAATCAAAAAGCTATCGGTCGAGATAGAGTAGCTCAAGCTGTTTTCGCTGCTGCTGAGTCCATGGGTATAAGTGATAGAAAATTATTGGAGAGGTTTACAGAACAAGTGAGCCAGCGCTTAGAGGTAGCTCATCCCTTCCCAGGCATGGAAAAATACCTTCCTCGGCAAACCAAGTCCCGACTAGTCGGAGTGTCCCCCTCCCAAATTCGGGCAATGGTTAAAGAGATACTCACTGTAGATGAATTTTCTCCTCAGGCCAGAAGCCAGGTCATTTCTGGAATTGAACTTAGTGAGAACGCCCTAAGGGTTCTGGAAAGGAGATATTTAGCAAAGGATGGAGAAGGGAAGGTTATTGAGACCCCACAGGAGCTATTTCACCGTGTTTCCGGTCACATTGCCTCAGCTGAACTTATCTATGATTCCAAAGCAGATGTTTCTTCCTGGGAGGAGGCATTTTATCAGTTAATGGCAAATCTAGAATTCTTACCCAATTCTCCTACTTTAATGAATGCCGGTCGCGAACTAGGACAATTATCAGCTTGCTTCGTTTTACCTATTGAGGATTCTATGGAGTCCATTTTTAATGCGGTTAAATATACTGCCTTAATTCACAAAAGTGGTGGAGGTACTGGTTTTGCCTTTTCTCGACTTAGACCGGAAAAGGATAGAGTGGGTTCTACAGGTGGTATTGCTAGTGGTCCTATTTCTTTCATGCGAGTCTTTGATGCCACCACCGATGTCATAAAGCAAGGCGGCATGCGCCGTGGAGCCAATATGGCAATACTTAATGTTGAACATCCTGACATCTTGAAATTCATCGAGGCTAAGGATGACCCGGAAGCTCTAACTAATTTTAACCTTTCTGTAGCTGTGACCGATGAGTTTATGAAAGCGGGGGAAAAAGGCACAGATTACAATTTAACGAACCCTCGAACTGGAGAGGTGACGGATAAGCTTAATGCCAGAGAGGTATTTGACAAGATAATTGACATGGCCTGGCGAACCGGCGACCCGGGTGTTGTTTTTATTGATGAGATAAACAGGCATAACCCCACGCCTAAATTGGGCAAAATAGAAAGCACTAATCCCTGTGGGGAACAACCCTTGCTCCCCTTTGAATCCTGCAATTTAGGCTCCATAAATTTGTCCAAGATGGTGGCGGATAAAGATGGCCAGCCATACATTGACTATGACAAGCTATCTCAAACAGTCAAGCTGGCGGTCCGCTTCCTTGACGATGTTATCGAGGTCAACCAATTTCCCCTGCCAGAGATTGGGGAGATGACAAAAACTACCAGGAAAATAGGTCTGGGGGTAATGGGTTTTGCCGACATGCTGATTCAGCTCGGTATTCCCTATGATAGTGAACAGGGCTTAGTTGTTGCTGAGGAAATTGCCTATTTCATATCTGAAGAAGCAAATAAAGCATCGATAGAGCTAGCTCAAGAAAGGGGAGTTTTTCCTGCTTTTCAGGGAAGCATTTATGACGTAGCCGACGGCCCTCGTTTTCGAAATGCCTCGAGGACTACCATTGCTCCTACAGGCAGCTTGAGCATAATCGCTAACTGCTCCAGTGGCATTGAACCATTATTCGCCTTAAGCTACGTGCGTCATATCTTGGAGGGCGAAGAGTTTATAGAAGTGAACCCTTATTTTGAGGAGATGGCCAAGAGTGGAGGGTTCTATTCTCCAGATCTAATGAAGCAATTAGCTGAAGGAAAGAAGTTGAAAGACGTGAAAGAAGTCCCTGAAGAGATAAAAAGGCTCTTTGTTACAGCTCATGAAATATCTCCTGAATGGCACGTTAAGATGCAGGCAGCATTCCAAAGGTTTACTGATAGTGCTGTATCCAAGACAGTCAATTTCCCTCACGAGGCGACGCCCGAGGACGTAGCCAAGGTATATAAGCTTGCTTATCAGGAAGGCTTGAAAGGGATAACTATTTACAGGGATGGGAGCCGAGACAGTCAGGTTCTCACTGTAGGTGAGGGGGTAAAAAAGACTGAGGGCAAGCTAGTTCCAAGGAAAAGGCCTAAAGTTACCAGTGGTGTGACCGAAATGGTAAACACTGGGTGTGGCCATATCTATGTGACAGTAAATTTTGATAGCCGGGGAATATCCGAAGTTTTCTCCATCCTGGGGAAGGCTGGAGGTTGTGCAGCAGCACAGCTTGAAGCTATTAGCCGCCTTACGTCACTGGCTCTAAGGTCTGGGATAGATGTAGATTCTATTGTAAAGCATCTGCGTGGTATTAGATGCCCTTCTATTGCTTGGGAACAAGGACATGCTGTTTTGTCCTGTGCCGATGCCATCGCTAGCGTGTTGGAGAAGTACATTAGAGAAAAGCCCACCGCTAATCTAGATGTACCTTCCAATAATCCTGGGATGGTCAAAAGTTGGGCCGGGCAATGCCCCGATTGTGGTGGCCCTTTGATTCACCAAGAAGGCTGCAACATTTGCCTCGCGTGTGGCTTTACTAAATGCGGATAGGGTACGAAAAAGGTGGGTAGCACGAAAAGTAGTTATTATTCAGCCCTTAAGCGGATAACAAAAGTTGCCAATTCAGCTTTTAGTTTAAGGAAGATTTGTAATGCTATAGCTAAAAGCACGGCCAAGGCGATGCAGGCGAATGGCTGCCGCATTTTATCCCTTAATTCCCAAAAGGAATATTTGATCACTGTAGGCACGTATGGTTTGAGCGACCTTTACCTGAAAAAAGGCCCTATTGCTGCCCATAAAAGCCTTCCGGATATCCTTGAGGGGAAAGTGGTATTTATTGCCGATGCTGCTAAAGATGAAAGAGTCCAACATCCCCAAATAGCACAAGAGCAAGGAATATCTTCCATACTTGGGGTTCCGGTACTTGGGAGAGGAGAAGCTATAGGGGAGATTCGAATTTATACTCGTGAGCCTCGCCAATTCTCCGAAGCTGATAAAAGTTTCCTCCTCAGTGTTGCTGATATGTGCGCCGTTGTCTTTGAGAGAGCAGAGATTCAACAATTATTAGAGCAAGGCTATAAGGCAGGTAAGAGACGAAGAAAATCGCCTCAAGTATCTCCGTTAACTACTACTACGCTGACGCCAACTAGTTTCGCTCATCCCAGCGAGGAAGATTTTGTTAAACTTTTAGACTTCTACTGTATTGAATGGCTTTATGAGCCTCGTTCCTTTCCTCTTAGGTGGAAAGGCGGCAAGATAGCAGAGATGTTCACCCCCGATTTTTATTTGCCCGAGCTAGACCTTTATGTTGAACTCACTACATTAAAACAAAATCTGCTAACCGAGAAAAATCGAAAGCTACGCCAGCTCAGAGCACTTTACCCCGAAGTTAATATCAGGCTTCTGACTAAAAATGATTTTCTCAAGCTGCTAGCCAAATATGGTTATGGCCCTCTAGGCGAAGCAAAAGTAGAGGGAATCGACCGAGTTTTGTACAGCCATCCCAGAATTCAACGAAGGATAAGAACTCTAGCCAGACGAATTTCGCGTGATTACGCTGGTCAACGATTAGTACTAATAGGTATCTTGAAGGGCGTTGTCTGCTTTATGTCTGACCTGATGCAGCATCTTGCCCTTCCGGTTACCCTAGACTTTATGGCTATCTCATACTATGCTAGTGATGGTCAGGTAGTTAAAATAACTAGAGATCTCGATAGCAGTATAACGGGGCAACATGTACTGATGGTTGAAGACATCGTAGATACTGGCATGACACTGAATTACATTCTCAGTCATCTCTCTGCTCACAATCCTGCTAGTCTTCGCGTTTGTACTCTGCTTGATAAGAGAGCACGTCGATTGATTAATGTTCCTCTTGATTATGTAGGCTTTGAAGTTCCCGACGAGTTCGTAGTGGGTTATGGATTAGACTACAAGGGAGAATACCGTAATTTGCCCTTTATTGGCATTCTCCAGCCCGCGCTAATCAAAGGCAAGGGTTACAATAGTACACTATGAGAATTTGCTTTGTGCATTTACACGCCGAGTGGGTTTAAAGGGACCATAGAAATACTAACGGGTAACTCTGGAACTACCTGAAAACTTTTCATTTTTCAGGGGTGATAAGTACCAAACCAATTTCACTGCACTCTTCCGTAACAATACTTATAGCTCGTGTAACAATAGAGGTAAAAAAATGGGAATAAAAAATCGCCCCAAGTAATCTCCCTATCCTTGACTCTCCACCCACCCTCTTTTCTGCTTCCACCTACCTTGCGCTAGGCTTTTACCCCCAGCACTTTTCAGCTTCCACTTACTCAGTGGTCGGCTCCACACGCGCCAAGTTCTTGTTCAATTACTCAGGGCATTAATATAGTAACACACCTCTAAAACTTTGTCAAGAGGGTGTGCTGGCTTGGTAACTGTCAACTGTTGCGATTTTACACTTGCTTATGAAGAATAATCAAAATAGGTGTCGATTTTTTCCAGGGGTGCCAGGCTGGCCAGGAGCTTCTTAACCCCCGCCTCTTCAAAGACTACGGTCAGTTCCTGGTCATCCCTTGTAGAATTACAATTCATCACTATGCCGGAGCCAAATTTGCTGTGGCGGACATGGTCACCGACTTTTAGCATTAGATTTCTGGAAGGTTGGGGGAGATGCTGGGAGTCCCGATTAAAATCGGGACTAGCTACAGGAGCCGGGCTCTCCTCCCACAGACTCCTTGAACTTATGAGGTGGGGTGAGATGTCCTGGAGAAAGCGGGACGGCGGGTTTGCTGTGCTGCCGCCAAATAAGCTCCGACGGTAACTGCGGAGAAGGTAGAGTCGCTTTTTGGCTCTGGTTATTCCTACATAGCAAAGGCGGCGCTCCTCTTCCATCTCCTCAGGGTCGTCGAAAGATTTTCTGTGTGGAAGAATCCCTTCCTCCAGGCCGACGATAAAAACCGCGGGGAATTCCAATCCTTTAGCTTGGTGCAAGGTAATCAGGGTTACAGCGTCAGCTTTCTCATCAAGTTCATCTATATCCGATAACAGACTTACTTTTTCCAGAAATGCGGTTAAAGCTTCTTCTGGGTCGAGGTCATCATATTCGCCGGCAACATTGCGCAGCTCCATTATGTTCTCCCATTTATCCTCTCCACCTTCTTTGTCCAGAACGTATTCTCTATACCGAGTTTGGTCCAGTATATCATCCACCAAACCGGAAAGGCTTAACTCATGGCTACGGGCGGTGAGCTTAGCCATAAGAGCATCAAATCCAGCCAAGGCCTGGACAATGCGTGGGGACAGAGATAGCTGCGCTTCGTCGGCAATGTCATTGTGACTCATCTGTTTTATTGCCTCGAAGAGGGAAGTATCATGAGCTTTTGCCCAGGATTGGAGTGTGTTAACGGTCTTTTGTCCAACACCTCTGCCGGGCACATTTATTATCCGAGTCAGGCTGACATTGTCCTGTGGGTTATGGATAACCTTGAGATAGGCAATAATATCCTTAACCTCTCTCCGTTGGTAAAAACGCGTGCCACCAACAAGCTTATAAGGCACACCATATCTCAGGAAAGTTTCCTCTAAGGCTCGTGATTGAGCATTGACACGATACATGACAGCGCAATCTTTGAGGGATATTTGCTCCTGACCGATGAGCTTCTCGATTTCGTTGACCACAGATTGAGCTTCTTCCTCGGCATTATAACTTTCGATAATAGTTATCGAAGCTCCGTCTTCGTTTTCTGTCCATAGTTTTTTAGGCTTGCGCTGGGTATTAGCTGAGATAATGTCCGAAGCTACCTCTAAAATTGTCCTAGTCGAGCGGTAGTTTTGCTCTAAGAATATTACTTTAGCTTCGGGGTAATCTTTCTCGAAGCTCAGGATATTACGCAAATCAGCAAATCTCCAGGAATAAATAGATTGGTCGGGGTCGCCAACTACGCACAGGTTCCGGTATTTTCCTGCCAGTTGCTTCATCAACATGTACTGGACAATATTGGTGTCCTGAAATTCGTCAACCAGAATATGAACGTACTTTGACTGGTATCTCTTCAAGGCTCGAGGGTGGTTCTGGAACAACTGCACAGTCTTCATCAGCAAGTCGTCGAAATCCACCGCCCGACTCTGGCTGAGCAATTGTTGATAGCGTTGGTAAACTCTGTGAACTATCTCCTCAAAATAGCTACTAACCCGCTGGGCATAGTCTCCGGGGGTGATAAGGCGGCTTTTAGCAGCGCCGATAGCAGAGCGTAGAGCCCGAGGAGCATATTGCTTGGGGTCAAGATTCAGTTCTTCTAAAACTTGTTTTATTAGGCTTGACTGATCCTCTTCGTCGTAGATAGCGAAGCTTGAGCCGAGTCCTATAACTTCACCCTCACGACGGAGGATTCGAGCACAAAATGCGTGAAAGGTGCCTAAGGTCAAGGTCTCTGCGTCCTGCCCTAGTAGTTGTGCCAATCTCTCTTTCATTTCTCGGGCAGCTTTATTAGTAAAGGTAACCGCCATTATGTTATGTGGGCTAACGCCGCAGAATTTAATCAGATAAGCGACACGGTAGGTAATAACTCTGGTCTTGCCGCTGCCAGGTCCAGCCAGAATAAGAACAGGACCTACGATAGCCTCCACGGCTTCTCTCTGCGCGGGATTAAGTATGGCTAAGATATCCATGAAGACTCAGTAAATATTATAGCATTAGAGGGAGAAAGCCCCAAAGAGAGATAGAGGCTGGACTTCGGGGGAAAAACACAGGTTCTAGTTCGGTGGAGATATATTAGACCTCGACAACCAGTGATTGTCATAACGCGGTTCGAAGGGATATAATGTTACTCCAGATACTTATAGTTACTCCGATTTCATCGGAGCACAATTGCTGAACTGCCTCTACGAAACTAAACGAGGAGGGTTATGATGAGTGGCTTCAGTGAATATGATAAATATGACGGCCTCGGTCTAGCCAAGCTAGTGCTGAAGAAAGAGGTCAAACCGAGCGAGCTGGTTGAAGAGGCAATAAGTCGTATCGAAAGGCTCAATCCACAGGTTAACGCAGTAATCTACAAGATGTATGAACTGGCTCGAAAAACTGCCGATGGAGAAATGCCCGATGGTCCCTTCAAGGGTGTTCCTTTCCTGTTAAAAGATATTGGAAAGGCTTGCGCTGGG